>Ga0265780_10002536_pt1 | contig 24644 bp, 15 predicted proteins | sample P1T30metagenome_FD_192432 | JGI IMG/M metagenome (GOLD analysis project Ga0265780, IMG submission 192432) | Plant litter microbial communities from East Loma Ridge, Irvine, California - P1 T30 | ecosystem: Environmental > Terrestrial > Plant litter > Unclassified | place: USA: California... | reverse complement strand
ACTACCAATCTTGAGCTGCCTTAAGGCTACCCTCGTCGGATCGCTTAATCTAAAAAAAGCTCGCCGAAGCGAGCTCTTTTCAAAACCACAAAAGTAAAGTTTCCTGAAGGAAACCCTACTCCCACTCGTTTATCAATGGCTGAGATAAGCCTATGAATTCCTTGGTATTTTAAGTCCTCTCCAGAGCCAATACCATTCACCATACCATGCCCAGGTCATCAATGACCTCGCTCTTGCCCTACCAAAGTGCCCCACCGAGCGCGGCACAAATGCCTTCGTGAGCGATGCGTTACCGACCAGGCTCAACTTGACCGGCCTCCACAAACACATGGCCGGTCGGGTCTCTACTTCCCATCATAAGCGACGCGCCATACACGTCCTCCATAATCGTCGGAGACGAGCATCGAACCGTCTGCCAGTACCGCGACGTCGGCTGGCCGGCCCACGACCGCCTCGCCGCGCAGGAAGCCCTCCAGGAACGGCGTGTCGCTGACCACCTTGTCGCCGTGCAGCGTGATCAGGGCGATGCGGTAGCCGATCCGGTTCGGACGGTTCCACGACCCGTGCTCGGCAACGAACAAACTGCCTTGGTAGGCACGAGGAAACTGGGTACCCGTATAGAAGGCCAGGCCCAGCGGTGCCACATGCGGTCCGAGCTTGGCTACTGGCGGCACGAACTCGTCGCAGCTACGGCCATTTGCAAACGCTGGATCCGGCACCGCGCCCCCATGGCAGTACGGGAAGCCGAAATGCAGGCCGGCCTTCGGTGCGACATTCAGTTCACACGACGGCCCGTTTTCACCCAGGTTGTCAGGGCCGTTATCGGTGAACCACAAGGCTTTGGTGTCAGGATGGAAGGCAAAGCCCACGGTGTTCCGGATGCCGCGCGCGTACTCCTCGAAGTGGCTGCCGTCCGGGTCCATGCGCCAAATCTTGGCGTGCGGTGCGTTCTCCTTGTCGCAGGTATTGCAAGGTGCTCCGACGGGCAGGTACAACTTGCCGTCAGGTCCGAGCTTGATGACCTTCTCGCCATGCGCCTTGTCGTTGGGGATATCCGCCTTGACGATGGTAAATGAGGGCTTGTTGGCATAGCGCTTGTCGATGTCGTCGAACCGGATCACGCGGCCGATTTCGGCCACATACAGCGCGCCTTTGACCATGGTGATGCCGATGGGCGCTTCCAGTTTCTCGGCGATGACGACCACGCTGGCTGTCGCCCTGTCCTTACCTGGCACAAGTGCATAGACCTTGCCGGCCGCGCGCGACCCGACGTAGACGATTCCGCTGTCGGACACCGCCAGCGCACGCGCCGCGGGTACGCCGTCTGCATACACGCTGATGTGGAAACCCGCGGGGAGCTTGAAGCCACTGAGGTCTGGAACGGGGGTTACTTGCGAAACGCCGTTACGCGCGGCAGGTATGACGTTGGCATACGTGGCGACATAATCCGCCAGCGCTTCGATTTCTGCCGTTTTCAGGGTGGGCGACCAGCTTGGCATGCCTTTGTCCAGCACGCCATTGGCAATCACTTTCTGCAGATTGGCCTTGGTTGGCTCACCGTGCAACCACTTGTGCTTGAGCAGGGTCGGCCCGACGCTGCCTTCCATGTTCGCACCATGGCATACGGCACAGTTGTTTTGGTAGAGCTGTTGCGCTACCTGATCCGACGCAGCACAAGCGGCCGAGGCATTCAGGGCAAGACCCAGCAGAGCGGCAAAGTGCAGGATAAATTTCATATTGTCTTTATGTCGTTACTGGTCATAGCTGTGATAGAAAGGCTTGTAGACATTCGTTGCCGCACCCGGGCGGCCAAACCAGCGTGTAAGCTCGGGCGGCCACGCCTTCCCCAAAGGCACCAGGGTAAAGCTACCGGCGATGCGGGGTGTCTTGTCGAGGCGAACGGTGACTTCAGGTGAAGTCCCCTTGTTACCCAAACCGCCGATAACGGCGTTATGACTGAGGAATGTGAGATTGCCCTGCCGTTCGACCGCCACATCGGACCGAGACATGGTCATCGCAAAGCCGGCGCCATCGGGAGCGGTCAACAGCGCCACTTCGGTCTCGCGCCGATTGCCCCTGAAACGCAGGTCGTCTCCGTTCAGGTGATACAGGCCGAACTCATTGAGCCTGTCCTTGCCCGGATACCCGGCATAGGGGCCCTGCCCTATCCAGCGCAATTCGCTCGAACCAGGCGGCGCCCCCATCGACAGGCCCCCTTCGGACAGCATGCCCACGGCGTTGACTGGCGCAAATTCATAGCTGACAGCGATCGCACCATTGGCATCGATCTCCAGCTGGTAGCCACCTGCCAGCCCAGCCTGACCACTTCGCGTTTTCCCTGTTGCCGCCGCATCCGCATCAGGCATCAGATCGTCGAAGCCGGTCTTCCGCGCCTGGCCTTGCGCAGTGTCTTCAGCGCTGTCTGCCAGTGGGTAACGGCCCGATACACTGACGCGAACTCTTCCATCGCGCTGGTCCACTTTGACGTCCGCTGCACTTGACGCTGCCGGCATGGATGCCAGCCACAGGCCGGATTTCCGGGCACCGAGAGCCTCCGCCATCGTCGCCTTGCGTCCGCTATGCGGATGGATGCCGGCCACCAACAGCCTTCCGGCATGATCGCTTATCGTCACATCGCCCGATGCGCGCTGCACTGTCAAGACCCACTGCGGCAATGTCACTTTCACTTGTGCCGCGCTCTCGGCTACCTGAGGCCGTCCTTTGCCTGGCATGCGGTCGGTCCAGGCTTGGAGAGCACCATCTGCCTGGTGCAAACGAATACTGCGTTCATTGATTTGCAGGCCATGCTCGTCAACGGCACGTACATTCAGAGCCAGCACATCGGTGCCTCCGTCCGAAGGAATCAGCAGTGGAATGTGCACTGTCTCGCGCTCCCTCGGACCCGCCTTCAACGCCATACGGCCCTGCTGAACATCCTTGCCGTTGCGCTGGAGGGACCAGAGCAGCCTGATACCGCTCAGCGAGCGGAAATCATGACGATTTTCGACGGTAACAGCGATTTGCTGTGCCCCCGGGTGCACCGCCCCATCACGTTCGATGAACTGCACCGGCGCATAGACTTTCCGCATCTGCCAGTAATCGGTTTGCGGCGTACGGTCCGCATAGGTCAGGCCGTCCGCGCCGTCGAGTCCATGCGTGTCGTAATAGCGGTACCGGTCCAGCCAGACAAGTTGCGTAGGCTTGCCTGTATCCACGGGCTGGCCGCTGGTGCGAAGCAATCCCTGGTCATGGAAGTGCCAGATCGAACCGCCGGCAAGGACCGGCGTGGACTGGATGATGTCCCATTGGTCCTGCATGCGATCCGTCGCCAGGCCGAGCGCGTGCGCGTATTCGGTGAGTATCGTCGGGCGCTTGAGCTTCTGCGCATATTCCTTCAGCGTGGCGTTGCTTGGATAATGCGGCGCATGGATGTCGACGAACTCCGGAATGCGCTCGTAGTTCTTGGCGAAATAACTGCCGATTTTCGGGTAAGTGATCGGTCGGGTCGGGTCGAGCCGCTTGGCCAGCCGTCCCGCATCCAGTTCCACGTCCGTGATCGGGTTCTCGTTACCGATACTCCAGACGATGACCGACGCGCGGTTCTTGTCACGCGCGATCGTGGGTCCCACGCGCGCCAGGATGTCTTCCCGGTACTCGGGTTTCTCCAGGTTCTTTTCACCGTGGCCGATGGCCACCTCGTCCATCACGTACAAGCCGAGTTCATCGCACAATTCGAGCAGGCGTGGATGCGGCGGATAGTGCGAGGTGCGCAGGTAATTGACGTTGGCCTTCTTCATGAGCTCCAGGTCTTGCCGGATCTGCGCTTCGGTGACGGCGCGGCCGGTGACGGGATCGAGGTCATGGTGGTTAACGCCGCGCATCTTGATCGGCCGTCCGTTCAGCAACAGCACGCCGTCTGCGATGCTCACCTGGCGCAGGCCGATCCGCTCGGCGATGTGCTGTTGGGTCGCGCCGCCGACCGATAACGTTAGCTGCAGGCGGTAAAGTGACGGCGTCTCGGCCGTCCACAGCGCTGGCCGGGCGATCCGCATGACGCCGGAGTGATGCCCCTGCTCGCCCGGTGGCAGCGACAGCTTGCCCGCGACGCTGCCATCGGGCGCGAGCAGCGTGGCAAGCACCGCGCCGCCGGCCTGGCTGAGCGCCACGTCGATCGACAGGTCTGCGCTGCCATCGGGCTGCAACACGGTGTTGGTAGACAGGTCGCGTACATGCGTCGCCGGCACCGAAAACAGGCTCACATCGCGATAGATGCCGGACAGGGACCAGTCGTCGTTGAGGTCGAATTCGAAGCCATGGGGCTTGGTGGTGACGTGCACTGCCAGCACATTGTCGCCATCGGCTTCCGGCCGCAAAAAATCGGTCACGTCGAATGTGTGGCGGTTGAAAGCGCTGCTCGACGACACGCCGGCCTTCCTGCCGTTGATCGAGACTTCATAGCCGAAGGCCACCCCTTCGAACCGCAGGAATGTCCGCCGGCCCTTCCAGGCGGCCGGGACGCGGAAAGTACGGCGGTACAGTCCCGTACCGTCCTTCAGTTCGTCCGCATAGGATGGCTCTGCGAAACCCTCCAATTCCCAGTTGGAAGGCACGGAAATGGCCATCCATGCAGAGACGTCGAACCGGGGTTCGGCAAACCCGCCGTCGGCACCGGGTTCCAGGCCTGCAACATACTTGAACGACCATTCGCCGTTCAGCGAATGCATGTAAGCCGCATCGCTTGAAGGATAGACGTCCGCCGAGTTTGCATCGACAGTGGCAATGCCCAGTGCCAGCAGCGCTGCGGCAAAGATGGGTTTGCGATAGAACATGGATGGCGTCGGCCCAAATCGACTCATTATCATGTTGAAGAGCCTGCATCGCTATCGGGCCGTTTCAATAATCAAGGAATTGATTGCCGGGTTCACATGCGCGTCCTGCTCATGTTCATGAGTAAGTGTGATCGGCGATAGGCAGGCCAGGCGTTTCGTGGAAGGATGTATGGCATCCTCCTGCAACCTGCCGCCAGAGCAACCATGCACATCACCTCCTTGCTGCGCCACGCCCTCGTCATCGTTCTCGCATGCGCGACCGGCCTGGCAGCTGCCGAGCCGCTGACGCCCCGACAGGTCACCTCCAGTATGCGCCTGGTCGCCGACTGGCAGATCGGCAGTTGGCAGAAGGAGGGCTTCAAAAAGCCAAGGTACAACTGGACCTATTGCGCGGCCTATACGGGCATCCTGGCATTAGCTGCCCAGACGCGGGACGAGCGCTACTACGACTTCGTGCGCGGCATTGGCAAGGATCTGGGCTGGCAGACCGGCAGCCGGCGCTACTTCGCCGACGATTATTGCATCAGCCAGGTCTATGCCGAACTCTACCTGCACGACCGCGATCCGGCGATGCTGGTGCCGTTGCGCCAGCTGGCCAACGAGATCGCGGCGCGTCCCCACGACGAATCGCTTTCGCTGAAGAACCACGGCATCATGGACCGCAAATGGGCCTGGTGCGATGCGATGTTCATGGGACCGACCACGCTGGCCTACCTGGCCAGCGCCACCGGCGAACGCAAGTATCTCGACCTGGCAAACCGCCTGTGGTGGAAGACGGCCGATTTCCTGTACGACCGCCAGGAGCACCTGTACTTCCGCGACGAGAGCTATTTCCAGCGAACCGAGAAAAACGACCAGAAGATGTTCTGGTCGCGCGGCAACGGCTGGGTGATGGGCGGCCTGGTGCGCGTTCTGTCCAACATGCCGGCCGACTATCCGGACCGTGCCCGCTTCGTGACACTGTACCGGGAGATGGCGTCGCGCCTGGCTTCCCTGCAGCAGCCTGACGGCAGCTGGCATGCTTCGCTGCTCGACCCACAGAGCTATCCGGTCAAGGAGACCAGCGGTACCGGCTTCCATACCTATGCCATCCTATGGGGACTGAACAACGGTTTGCTGGACGATGCCACCTACTGGCCGGTGGTCAACCGGGCGTGGGGTGCACTTGCCGGGTCGGTACATCCGGACGGGAAACTCGGCTATGTGCAGCCGGTCGGCGCTGCCCCGGATCACGTGGATGCGGACACCACGGAGACGTATGGTCCCGGTGCGTTCCTGCTGGCCGGTTCCCAATTGGTCAGGTACCTGGAAGCACATCCACATATGCCATGAGACGCTTAATCGCGAGCATTCGCTGCGCTGGTACCGGAATCGGGACGAGCCAGCTAACCGGCTTCGTCGCGGATTTGCGGCGCTTGCATTCGATGCAGTACGGATGCCGGCCATGCTCGGCAAGGGAACATGAGGCTGACTAGCTGTCCGTGCCTGAGGATGCGGGACAATCCGCTCAAGACTCGGAGGATGGAACCGTCATGGCCGGGTCCTTCCCGCCATCCAAGACCGTTGCTGCCTGCTCCAGAGGCATGCTGTGCTGCCAGTTTTGAGAACGACCGTTCTACGTTGCCCGGGTATTTGCGGTTCGGCTGACTTACGAATCTGGACGAACCACCAACACTTCGTGCTAGTCTCGGATTTCGAATAAGGCGTACCCGATGAATAGAATCGCTGAGATGTACCGCGGCCACGAGGTACTTTCGTACTCGGCCGCATCTCGGAGCGCCAATGGAAGCTGGACAGGTAGCTACCGGGTTTTTCGAGAAGGTGTGCAACTGGCCTGCGTTGCCGTTGCCACGCGATTCGGCTCCGAAGTCGATGCCGCTGAAAACGCACTTCGCTTATCCAAGCACTGCGTCGACAAACTTGCGAAAAATGGGCATATAGAAACACGTCGTGTTCAGTTCCCAGCCGAAGACCTCGAGATTGCGGTTCTGTATGGGCCTGCAAAATGATAATGAGAGCAATTTAATTTTCGCTTGTCGGTTTCTCGGTAAATACTTTTCAGGTTCTGACGCACGCCTCGCAAAAGGCTGTATGCTGGCCCTCACTCCTCTGCATCGAAGGTCGCATGATGAACGGCACTGTCCATATAACCCATGCCGATCTTGATGCCCTCCAACATGCCTTGAAGGCCTGGCAAACGTCCATGCAAGCGTTTAGCGATCACGCCTTGAGCACTGCGACAGGACGCTCTTCCAAAGATCCTGAGATCAATGGACTTTTCGACAAGCTCGAGAACAATCGATTGCTCTTCATGCGAATCGCAAGGACCGTGATTGGCTCACGGTAGCGGAACCGGCGCTTGGACGGCTCCCCAAGCTTTTTCATGGTGATTGGCTGTTCTGCTCGATGAGCAAAAAGCCTGTCCAGCCGTGTCCCCGAACGAAGGCCACAGGAGGCTGCATGCATAGGATGAGCGACTACAAGTATCGGGGCTTCACGATTGCCGTCATGGTTTGGCCGGTGATCGACAACCGCTTCCAGGGTACTTTTTCGATCCACCGCACGGTGCCCCGACTACGCATCGTCCCGGCCCGTCCCACGGAGGGGCTCACTCTGCTCTATCGTGAGGGTCGCGAACGCGGTGCAAGTTGCGAGAGCGACCAGGCGGCGCGCACCGACGCAATCGAACGCGCACGCGCCTGGATCAAGCGTCAAGGTGCTTGATTATGATGGTCTGCACTATTCGCCAGCGAGAAAAAATGGATTTTGTCACCGAGTTGTATCGAGAGCACATGTTGTTTGTTCATGCCCATCAGTCGGCGCTCGCCCCTGGCCGATATCTTGCGAGCTTCATTGCATCGAAAGACGGTGTAAATCTTGTCGATGCGACCGTGGATGTCGACTTTGCCGATGCCACGAATGCGAAAGCGAGCACCATCAGAACCGCGAAAGAATGCGTGGACGAGCTGCTTGCCGAGTGAACGCCTGGCTCGCCTGCGCGAATCTGCTCTTTCGAGCTCGATCGCAGCCGTGGCGATGTCAGGCTCGTGCAACCCCGTAGGCCGCTTCGAACTCGGCAATGGGGCGAGGAGTGCCGAGCAGATAGCCTTGCAGCAAGCGGCAACCGCGGGCTATCAAAAAGTCGCGTTGCTCGCAGGTTTCAATGCCTTCGGCCACAACGTCCAGTTCGAGCGTGCCCGCAAGTGCCAGGATGGCATCGACGATCGCAACAGCATGTGCTTCGCCCGGCAAGTCCTTGACGAAGCTGCGGTCGATCTTCAACTCGGTCAGCGGGAAGTGCTTCAGGTAAGCAAGCGACGAATAGCCGGTACCGAAGTCATCGAGCGAAAAACAGACGCCATGGGCGCGCAAGTCGTTCATCTTGGCGCAGGCGTCGTCGAGGTTGTGGGCAAACACGCTTTCCGTCAGTTCGAGGAAGAGTTGCTGGGGCGGCGCGCCGGTCGCCGCCAGTATGGCCAGGACCTGCTCGACAAATCCGGCGTGGCGCAACTGATGGGCGCTGACATTGACTGCCAACGTCACTTCGCGCAGCGTCGGATCGCTGGCCCAGCGTGCCAGCGCGCGGCAGCTTTCAGCCAGCACCATCGCCCCCAACTGTATGATCAGGCCGCTGGATTCAGCCAGGCCAATGAATTCGTCGGGCGTGACAATGCCCCGCGTGGCATGCGACCAGCGCAGCAGCACTTCGGCCCCGGCCACCCGGCCATCCACCCCGAGCTGTGGCTGGCAGTACACTTCGAAGCGGTGCCCCGCGATGGCATCGCGCAGGTCGTTTTCGAGGTCGACCTGCCGCTCGACGGCAGCCTGCATGGCGGGGTCGAAGAAGCGCAGTGTATTGCGGCCCTCGGCCTTCGCACGGTACATCGCGAGGTCGGCCCGGCGCAGCAGCTGGTCGACACTGACCGCACCGGCACCGAACATGACCACGCCGATGCTCGGGGTAGTGATACTGGGCCGCGCGTCCAGCTGGTGCGGGCGCGCCAGCGCCTCGAGCAGCTTGGCGCCTACCATCCGCGCTTCAAGAACGGCCTCGGCCTCGCAGGTCCCGAGATCTTCGAGCACGACGACGAATTCGTCTCCGCCAAGGCGAGCAAGGTGATCGCTCGCACGCACGGTGGCGCGCAGGCGCGTGGCCACCTCGCGCAGCAGGGCGTCGCCGGCATCGTGGCCAAGGGTATCGTTGAGCAGCTTGAAGTTGTCGAGGTCGATGAACAGCAAGGCGCCGGATTCACCATTGCGCGCGCAGCGCGGCAGGATCCTGGAGAGTTCGTCGATCAGAAGGCGCCGGTTCGGCAAGCCGGTAAGGTAGTCGAAATACGCCAGTTCATGGATGCGCCGCTCGGCTTCCTTGGCAGCGGTCAGGTCGGTGTTCGTGCCAGCAATGCGGGGCCCCCGCCCGGTACGGTCGCGCTGCACGAATCCACGCGACAGCACCGGCACATAGTGTCCGTCGGCATGGCGAAGGCGAAATTCGATGCCATATGTGCTGTCGTCCGACTCGACCAGCGCGTCGACGAAGGCATCCACCCGCGGCATGTCTTCGGGATGCATCTGGGTACGCCATGCGACGGGATCGCGTTCGACCCTGGAGGGCGGAAAACCGAGCATATTCCACCAGCGTTCGGAATAGTGCACCAAGCCGCTGTCGACGTCCCAATCCCAGGGTGCATCGGTACTGCCCTGCATCGCCAGACGAAGGCGTTCCTCTGACTTCAGCAGGGATTCCTCGACGCGCTTGAGGTCCGTGCACTCGGTGAAACAGACCGCGACCTGCTGGATCGTGCCGTCCGGACCGAGCAGCGGATAGGCATTGCAGATCACCCAACGCACGCTGGCGCCGGGTAGGCCAACGACCACGCCGACCACCGTATGGCCGGTACGTAAGACCAGGGACACAGGATCCGCACCGACTGGCATGCCACTGCCGTCCGAGCGCAGCAGCCGCATTACGCCCGAGTCCGAAGGGTACGCCCGCATCAACTCGACGGTCCCGCCAAGCAGGCGATGGGCGAAGCAGTTTGCATAAACCGCACGCGAATCAGGTCCGTGAATCACGACCCCAGCTGGAATATGGTCGAGCAGCGTTTCGAAATCGCGCGGGGTCCACCCGGTCTGTGGAAAGCCATGTCCATCGGTTACCTCGGAACTCATCATGGCCGCCTGCCGCACTGTCAATACATGATTCTAATCCTTTTACATAAGGACAGGTGAAAGATGCTATCCCTTGCCCACGCAGTGCGCCGCAGGACGCGACGAACCATTCCCAGACAGCGCAGACTGGCCAGTCGATCAGGGCTCGCAACGCCATGCCATACCTGCATTACGAGACCGGCAGGTCTGAGTGAATCGTCTACCTTACGATCTCGTAGTCGACCTTGAAGTGATCATGTGCGACGGCGTTGCGCATCTGGTATGCAAACGCCAACGTCTGTCGAAGTCATGAACTGATCAGCGTTTTTACGTCAACTTCGCTCAGCACCACGTGAATCGCCGCGATACCATTTGACTTCGAAACGCCTCACCCACCGAACCGGACTATCAAGTTCAGCCGGGAAGAAAGGGGTCTCGTCGCGCAGCACTGAGCCGATCATACATTGCCATCGTCGCCGCACAACCAACGCTGCTCCTACAAGCGAACATGTCTTCGACATGCCCATCCGACAGGTCACAACCACGCCGTCGGATGGGCTCTGCACATGCCGGTCAGATTTGACCGGTGATCCTGCAAATCTAGAAGCGGTACGTCAGGCTGGCACGAATCGTCCGCCCGAACAGCGGCCGCGCCACGCCGCGATTGCGCGTCCCGTCCGGCGACAGCAGGTCGTTGTACAACGGGTCGCCTTCTGTGAACGTCAGCTCATTGGTCAGGTTGGCCACGTGCACCTGCGCCATCAGGCGTGGCGTCACTTCGTACTGCGCCCCCAGGTTGATGATATGGTAGGACGGCAGCAGCGTCACGTTGGTGTCGGTCGCTTCCGAGAAACGGTCGCCGGTGAACTGGTATTGGCCGTAGATCGTCAGCGGCAAACCGGTGGCCGGGCGCAAGTCGTAGGACGGCGTGAAGTTGGCCATGAACTTGGCCAGGCGCCGCGGCCGGCGCCTGTCTTCGCTCACCGGCACATAGTGATAGCCGGTGATGACACCGTCCGACGTCTTGTCTTCCTGCGTCACGGTGTAGTTGGCGCCTTCCACCTTCGGCTGCTGAAGCAGGAAGTTCCCCTTCAGCTCCAGCCCGTCGATCAACGCCGGCCGATAGCTGAGCTCCACCTCGGCGCCCACGTTCTTGACGCCGCGCTTGTACAGCTGCGCTACCTCGGGGCAGGAATTGATCTGGGTAATGCCGCCAAGAGTGGAACACTGGGTCGATTCGATATCGCGGTACACGTTGACGGCACTACGAGGCGAGAACTTGTTGTAGAACACGGCGACGGATGCGCCGAACCCGCGGGTCTGGTAACGCACACCGCCCTCGTACTGGCGGATGCGCTCAACCGCATCGATGTCGACCGCCTGGCCGTTGACGATCTGCGTGCCGGCGTTGGCCAGGTCGATCAGGTCGCCGACGCTCGGCAGGCGGAACGAGCTGGATGCCAGCGCATACACTGCCAGCGGCTTGCTGATGGCGTAGTTGGCCCCCACCGACCAGCCGAGCGCGTGGAACTTCTTGTCGAGCAGGCGCGGCGCTGCAGGGAAGTAGATTTCATTGTCCGCCGTGGTGTCCTGGGTCGAGCCGACGACGACGTTGGCCGGGGTCAGGTCGACCACCGTGTCGCGGTTGCGGCGCACGACGTCGGCGTCCAAGTTCTGCCAGCGCACGCCGGCATCGATCCTGAGGCGCTTCTGCAGCGTTTCCCAGTGGTCGAGCAGGTAGAGCGCCCTGCCCTTGCCCTTGAACTTGCTGTCGTGCCCGCCCCAGCCTGGCAGGATGGCCCCATCCAGCGTCAGCGACGGTCCGACCTGGTTACCGGCCGCGTCGACGGCGTAGAGATCGGCCAGGCGTCCATGGTCGGCGCTCTCGCCTACCAGCAGCGAGTTTTGCAGGTTGAGGTCGAAGGTGTAACGGCTGCCGTACACGCCGAAGGTGAGGTCGTGCCTGCCGGCGAGGTTGAAGCTCTTCTGCGCCTGCAAGTCCAGCACGTCACTGCGGGCTTCCATCCTTGCGATGTACGGAATCAGGAAATTCATGTAGGCGCCGGGTGCCACGGCGGAACCGTCGTTCAGCCAGCGGCCGGCTACGCCGCTTACCTTGGCGTAGTTCTTGATGAAATCTTCGCGGCTGATGTTGGCGAACGCCCCGCATGCGCCGCTGGCGGGCACGTTGAAGTAACCAATCAGCTTGGCATTCGAGAGGTTGCAGTTCAGTGCGGCGCCATGTGCGGGCGAGATCACGTCGTTCTGGTAGCGCGCATTCAGGAAATTCGCTGCGGTAGCCGTGTCGTTCCCTGTGAAGACGGAATTGAAGCCGTTGGTACCGCCGGTGTGGCGCAGGTTGGCCGACAGGCGCAGTCCGGACTCAAGGTCGTGGCTGACCTTCATCGTCAGCATCCGGAAATCCGGATGCAGGCCGTCGGCCTGGTCGATCTCGCGGCTGCCGTACTCGCCGAGCATGGTGAAGCGGCGGTTGTAGGGCGAGGCCACCGAACCGTGCGCGAAATCGATCCCGAGCGGCTCGATGCCGCCCTGGCTAAGCACCGTCGGGTTGGACGGGGTGCCGGCCTGGGTGAAGCGTGGCACCGAAATCGGGAGGTTCTGGTAGAACGCGGTCCGGTCGTTGAGATACAGGCCGTCGATGCGTGCCTTGGTGCGCTTGTCGTCGCTCGTGAACACCAGGTTGCCCCGGATCTGGCCGCCGTCGTCCGCCGTATAACCGGTATCGCGGATGCCGTCGCTGCGACGGTAGAAGCCCCCGATGGCGCCGGTGAGATTCTTGTTGATCGGCCCGGCCACGAAGGCGTCATGGCGCCAGAATCCGTAGTCCGCGTATTCGATCTTGTACCCGGCTTCGAGCGACTTGCCGCCGGTGCGCGTGACGTGGTTCACGGTCGCGCCCAGTCCATTCGAATACAGGATGCCGCCGGGACCGCCCTTCACCGCTTCCACGGTGTCGGTCATCAGGTCGTCGCGTACCAGCACGTCGTTGTTCATGAACGGCGTATCCGGCTCCTCGAAGGCCGGCAAGCCGTCGATCAGCTGCGGCGAATAGCGGAAGCCGCCCGCCACCGGCAGGCCGCGCACCGTGATGTTGTTGCCCGCCTCGCCCGCGGTGCTGCCTTCAGCATAGATACCCGGCAGGTTGCCCAGCAGGTCGGCGGTACTCATCGGCGCCAGGCGCTGGATGTCTTCCGCGCTCAGCGTGTTGATCGAGAACGTGGCGTTCTTCTTGGTGGTGGCCTGGGTCACGCCGGTGACGATGACGACGTTGCCGCCATCCTCTGCTTTCTGGTCCGGAGCGGCTGCGCCTTGCTGTTGTGCGAAGGCGAGGGCCGGCATCAAACCGATGACGAGGGCGGCCGAGCATCCGATGTAACGGGAAATTGCGTAAGGCATGGGATAAGTCTCCTCTATTAAGTATTGTCCACTTCGGTCAGGCACTGCAAATGACTATCGTTGTCATTTCATGCGTGGTGACGCCGCTATTGCTTCATCCACCACTTCATTCAGGTAAGGCAGGTCGGCTCCCTGCCGCGAGCACGTGATGGCTGCTGCCCGTGCCGCGAATTGCAGCGCCTCGGCCAGCGCCTCGCGCGTGAGCCCCTTGATCGCGCTGCGGCTCAGGTATCCATGGCGCTGTAGCCAGGACAACAGGCCCGCCTGGAAGGTGTCGCCCGCCCCTACCGTATCCACCACCGTCACCGGGACGGTAGGCAGCACCAGCGACTGCAAACCCGGCGTGGTTGCGACGACGCCGTGCTCGCCGCGTGTCACCACCACCAGCGCCACGCCGGCATCCAGTGCCTGCCGCACGAAAGCGTCGACCTGCAGCGCCGGATAGATGGCGTGGATGTCTTCTTCGCTGATCTTCAGCACGTCGCTGCGCGTCAGCATCCACTGCAGCGCATCGCGCCACACGTCCACGCGCGGCTCGATGGTCAGGCGCACGTTGGGGTCATACGCTATCAGGCTGTGTCCACGCTGGCGTTCGACCAGCGCGCGCAGCGCCAATGCGACCGGCTCGACCACCATGCAATAGGAGCCGACATGGATCGCCCCGGCCTCGAGCGGCACCCGCTGCAGGTCTTCCAGGCCGACCATGCGTTCGGCGGTCGCGCTGCCATAGAAGGCGTAGTGCGGCACGCCCTTCTCGTCGAGGCTGACCATCACGAGTGCGGTCGGCGCGTCCGGCCTCGGCGCCGCCGACAGGTCCACACCCTCGGCAGCCAGTGCCGCATGCAGCTTGCGGCCGAACATGTCGTGCGCCAGACCGCCGAAGAAGGATGCCTTGCCGCCAAGGCGTGCCACCCCGGTCGCCAGGTTGAAGGGCGAACCGCCCAGGCGCGCCGCCAGGTCGATGCCGGCGGCCACCTCCTGCGTTGCAAATACGTCGAACAAAGCTTCGCCACAGACCACGATCATGCGACCTCCGATAAACCGTTACGTTGAATGCTGGCCTGCGCCGGTTGTTGCGAGTCGATGCGCGCCCCGTCCGGCCCGAATACATGCAGTGCGCCCTCGTCTGGCGCCACTGCCCATGGTGTTCCGGATGCGGGAGGCTCGGCCTTGGTAGACACCACGAGCGGCTTGGCCAACCCGACCACTTCCAGGTGGACGTGCGACTCGGCGCCGAGCCGCTCGACCAGGACCACGCTGCCGCGGATCGGCCCATCGTGGCGCGGCACCAGGTGCTCGGGGCGGATTCCGACGGTCACCGTCTTGCCGGCGGCGGCCGGGTCGTGCCAGTCCAGTCCGACCTGGCCCAGCGCCAAGCGGCCTAGCGCATCGATGTTGCCTTCGGCCAGGTTCATCTTCGGCATGCCGATGAAGCCGGCCACGAACACGTTGGCGGGCCGCTCGTACAAGGCCATCGGCGCGCCGATCTGCTGGACGCCCGACGGTCCCAGCACCACGATACGGTCGGCCAGCGTCATCGCCTCGACCTGGTCGTGCGTCACGTAGATCATGGTCGCGCCCAGCTGCTTGTGCAGGCGCGCGATCTCCACCCGCATGTCGGCACGCAACGCGGCGTCCAGGTTCGACAGCGGTTCGTCGAACAAAAAGGCACGCGGCTTGCGCACGATGGCGCGGCCGATCGCCACGCGCTGGCGCTGGCCGCCGGACAGCTGCGGCGGCTTGCGCTCCAGCAGGTGTTCGAGCTGGAGCATCTTCGCGACCGCATGTACCGACTCGCGGATCTGCGCCTTCGGCACGCGCGCCAGCCGCAGCCCGAACGCGATGTTCTCGAATACGCTCATGTGCGCATACAGCGCATAGCTCTGGAACACCATCGACAGGCCGCGCTTTGCCGGCGGCGTCTCGTTGACGCGCTCGCCGTCGATGCGGATCTCGCCTTCGCTGATCTCTTCCAGGCCGGCGATCATCCGCAGCACGGTCGACTTGCCGCAGCCCGAAGGTCCGACCAGCACGACGAATTCGCCGTCCCCTATCGAGAACGAGAGGTCCTTCTGTATATGGGTACTGTTTTTGCCCGGGTAGGTCTTGCCGACCCCGGCCAAGGTAATGGATGCCATGTCAAAGTCCTTGTTTCTATCCTCGTGTCGACGCGGCGCCGGCCGGTTGCGCCGGCACCACCGGCTTGCCGTTCGAAGCGCCCATGCGCCACACCTTGAGCCTGAGCACGCGGTCATCCGGCGCCGCGATCAGGGCCAGGCCGGTGGCGTCCAGCCGCGACGGGAACACCCGGCTGGTGATGCTCTTGCGTTCGTTGAGATAAGCCTCGACCATCGAGCGGTCCAGGAAGACGCGCAGGCGCAGGGCCTCGCCGCCGGCGTCGAAGGCGCCGCCCTGCACGCCGCGCGAACGCATTTCCGGGTCGAGGGTCGTGTGCTCGCGGTCGATCTCGAAGCGCCCGTGCGCCGGATCGACCACCAGGTCGGTATGCTCGGCGTTGTCCGGCGTCCTGCGTACGACCAGTCCGCGCCGCCCCTGCACGCCGGGCTTTGGTGCCAGTTCGAGCTCGACTTCCAGCAGGTCGCCCGTGATGCCGGCCAGTTTCGCCGCCGCCGCTTGCGGCGTGGTGTCGCGCAGGTCCAGCAGCAGTTCCTGGCGCAGGGAGTTGAGTTCGTCGATGGGCACCAGCCGCAGGTCGCCGTCGGGACCGATCGTCAAAGCGATCGGCAGGCCGGCATTGTGGGCCCAGCCGCTGTCCCATTCGCCCTGCGCGGTGCGCTCGCCCTGCGCGATCGAGAACACGATGGTGCGTCCGGTCTTCGGATCGACAAAGCCGCTCGGGCCGGAGAAGTGGCCCTCGCCGAGGTCGAACACCCGCGGCGCTTCGCTGTCGGGCACGAAGCGCGCAGCGGCGCTGTCGAACACCCCGGTCCAGTAGTAGGCCTGGGCCTTGACGTCGGTCAGGAACACATGGCGCATGCGGCCATCCCTGCCCTTCCCGATCGGCAGCAGTACCGGCAGTTCGAAGGTACGGTCGAACGCGGGGTACTTGGCGGGGTCGATCGTGAACAGCGGGCCTCGATAACGCCAGCTTATGAGGTCGGGCGACTCGTACACCAGCGCCGCCCCGCTGCGGCCGGGCACCCGTGATGCGACCAGCTGGAACCAGCGGTCGCCATCCGGATCTCGGAACACGAAGGGATCGCGGAAGTCGCCGGTCCTGCCCGCGCCGGGTTGCTGGACGGTGACCGGCTGCGGGTGCTTTTCCCATGCCACCAGGTCGGGATCGCCCACGTTCTTCGGCACTGCCAGCCCGGTACGCTCGTGCACGGGCGCGGCATCGTTCCCGGCCGTGAAGAAGAGCACTGGCGTGCCGTCCTTCCGGTAGGCGGCGCTGCCGGACCAGATGCCGTCCGGCGCCAGGGTATCGTCTTCGGGCGCCAGCGCGATCGGCAACTCGCGCCAGCGCACCATGTCCGGACTGACCCAGTGACCCCAATGGATCTGGTGCCAGAACGGGCCGAAGGGGTTCTTCTGGAAGAACAGGTGGTATTGCCCCTTGTGGAACAGCGGCGCATGCGGCTCGTTCATCCAGCCCGAATTCGGCATGGCATGGTACTGGGGCCGGTAGCGGTCGCCGTCGAACACCGACGGGTCGATCGTGACGTCGGCCATGGCCAGCCGCGGGACGCTGCCGCCGCGGGCCGCCAGGTCCGCACGCATGCGGCGGGAAACAACCGCGGCATCCTCGGCGCCTTCACTAATGCGGATTTCGTCCATCAGTCCCAGGAAGCTGTTCAGCTTGAACACCTCGGCCACCTTGCGCGGCTGCGAATGGCGGCCGATCGTCAGCAGACCTTGCGCCGGCACGAACGCGGCGCCGGCCGGAGCGCTGCCGCGAGCCACTTCCTCGCCATCGAGGAACAAGCGTACCGTCCGGCTGCGCGGCTCGTAGCTTGCCGCCACATGCGACCACGCGTCCTTGGGCAGCTTGCGGTCGGTGACGCGCAGGTCGAATTCCGACGTGCCGAAACCCAGCTTGACGCCCCAGGTGCCGAAACGGTACATGCCGAACGAGAAGCCGGCCTTGGCGGCTTCGTTGTACTGACTCACGAAGCCGGAGTACTGGCCGCCGTCTCCCCATTCGAAGGCATGCGGCGCCACCCAGGTGCTGATAGTCCAGCCTTCGCCGAGCTGCGCCGCGCTCAAGCCAGGCGCCACGATATCCGTCGAGTAGCCGTCGAAAAGCAGGCAGCCGCCGCGGATACAGGCAGTCGGCCCACGCCATAACGGATCGGAGTCCGGCTTGTAGCGCGCCCGGTTGAAGACGAAGTCGACAGGGTCGCGGCGGCCGGATACCGTCTCCAGCGTCTGCCAGCCGCGCCCTTCGTCGAAAGCCCAGGTTGCGATATCGCCACGCGCCGGTGCCGCACCGGCACACACCGGCGCTAGCGCCGCGACCAGCGCCAGCAGCCCTGGAAGACGCGCCAGGCCAAGGCGCCGTATGTGACCTTTGTGCTGTTTGATGCTGCCCACTGTGTCTCCTTGTCCTTATCGCCGTTCCGCTCGGGTTGGCGGCTAGGCTTTGTCTAACGTTGTCATTCAGTACCCGAAGAACCGTCCAGACGGTAGCGTCCCTCCTCGAGAATCAGCGGAATCGGGTCGCTGATCCGGCCGACGAACTGCCCGTCAGCCCCGGTGTCGAGGAAGGCCATCAGGCAGTCCTTGCCGGTCACAGGGTCGCGCAGGATCTTGCCGGCGTAGCGGCGGCATGGCACATCACCATCCAGGAAACCTTCCGCCGGCTGCCACGGACCAAGCGGGTTGTCCGCCACCAGGTAATGCGTGCCCGAGACGCCGCCGCCATGGCTGGCGCGCTGGGCTTCCGACCAGTGTTCGCGGATATTGCAAAAGGTGCAGAACCAGCGGCCGTCGCGTTCGAACACCTGGGGCACCTCGAGCTGGCCATAATGACCGCCTTCGTAGACCGGCGCAGTCGCTTCCCAGTGCACAAGGTCGGGCGACACGGCGTGGCCGATGACGCCGCGCTCGTATTTTTCGCCGTCCTTGCGGCGCGCGGTGAAGAACATATGGTACATGCCGTCGATTTTTTCCGGCAGCACCCACGGGTCGCGCAGGGCGCGGTCGTGCCAGCGGCCTTCCTCGTATTCCTCATAGAAGCGTTCGTCGAGATCGAGCGCCAGGCCGTCGCCGACACGGGTCCACGGGCCGTCGATGCTGCTCGAGGTCGCATGGCCGATACGCTGGCGCATGCCCTTCTCGGCACGGTTGGTGCCCGTATAGAACAGGTGGTAACCGCCCTCGGCCCGGATCACGGAGCCGGTCCAGGTCGTGAAGTCATCCCATGCGGGCGACTGCGCCGGCTGGAATACGGTGCCGCGGTAATCCCAATTGCGCAGGTCGCGCGAGACGGCGTGGCCCACCGACACGTTCCAGTGGCGCAGGTCGGGGTTGCCGATGGCACGGTCGGCCTGCAGCATGAACAGGTGCTGCTCCTCCCCTTCCGCGAAATGCCAGAAGTCCCAGATGTATTTATCGTCGATTTTGAGTGTCATGTTGGTAGCGCAAGAGTTAGCCTTTGATGCCGGACCCCGCTACCGAGGCGACGAATTGCCTTTGGAAAGCGAGGAACACCGCAAGCACGGGAAGGGTGACCACGGATGCATATGCCATGATCTGGCCCCAGGAATTGGAACGGCCAAAGAATTGCTGGATGCCCGGCTGCACCGGACGCGCCGCCTCGCCCTGCACCACCATGATCGGCCACAGGTACTGGTTCCAGGCGGCGATGAACAGCACAATGGCGGCGGTGGCGATCACCGGCCGGCTGTTGGGCAGGATGATGCGGAAGAACAATGCCCATGGCCCCGCACCATCCATCTTCGCCGCTTCGTCCAGCTCGGGCGGGATATCGCGGAAAAACTGGTAGAAAAGGAAGACACAGAAGGCGTTGGCCAGGAAAGGAATGATCTGCACGTGCAGGCTGTTGAACCAGCCGATGTGCAAGGTGAGCGCGCCCTGTTCGATGCCCAGCCACGGCAGGCGTGCCACCAGCGACAGCAGCGGGATGGCGATGACCTCGAACGGGATGATCATCATCCCCACCACCACCGACAGCACGGCGCCGCGGCCGCGCCAGCGCATGCGGCTCAGCGAAAACGCCAGCATGCTGTTGACCAGGATCCCGCCTACCACCACCGCCAGCGCAATGAGCGTGGAGTTGAACAGGAACAGCGGCAGGTTGCTGCGCTCGAAAATGGCGGCATAGTTCGCCATCGACCAGCCCGCGTCCGGAACGTAGGCCGACCAGCTGCTGAGATCCGAGAAGATGGCGTCATCGTGCTTGAACGAGGAGGCGAACATGAACAGCAGCGGCGCCGCGAACACCAGGCCAAGCAGGCCCATGAGGATGAACAGCGGCGCACATAGCAGCGCCTTGCGAAGGAATGCGTTCATTTATCTGCACCTTTCGAAGCGAGGAAGCGCTGCAGCGCCGAGGCCAGCAGCACGATACCGAAGAACACCAGCGTGATGGTCGAGCCGTAGCCGATGTCCTGCTGCTTGAAGCCGCTGCGCACCGCGTGGTACACCACGGTAGTGGTGGAGTCGAGCGGCCCACCTGCGGTCATGACGTCGACCTGGGTGAACAGGCCGAACGCCATCAGCATGGTCGACACCATCACAAACACGATGGTGTTACGCAGGCCCGGCAGCGTGACGTGCACGAAGCGCTGCCATGCGTTCGCGCCCATCAGCGTCGCCGCCTCGTACAGTTCGGGCGAAATCGACTGCAGCCCGGCCAGGAACACCAGCATCTGGAAACCTGCACCCTGCCATGCCGACATGATGGCAATCGCCGGCATGGCGTAGCGGCTCTCGCCCAGCCAGTCGGGCCCCACGTCGGGGTTGCCGGTAAGGGTCCGCAGCAGCTCATTGATCATGCCGCGGTCGGTGTTGAGCATGAACGACCAGACGATCGAAGCCACCACCATCGACGTCACGACCGGCGCAAAGTAGACGGTGCGGAAGAAGATGCGCCCGGCGATGCGCTGGTTGACCAGCAGGGCCAGTCCGAGCGCCACGCCGCACTGCAGCGGCAGCACCAGCAGTGCGAAAAGGAAGGTATTGATCAGCGAGCGGTAGAACAGCGGGTCGGTTGCCGCCAGCACGATTCTGCGCTCGCCCAGGCCGAACTGCCATGCCGCCCGGTAGCCCGCCAGTGCCGGCCGCTCGCTGCGCGTCTGGCGCCATGTCGGGAAGCGCATGCCGTCCTCGTCGCGCAGCACCGCGCCGGCACCATCGCGCAAGGGTTCGACCGTCACGACCTGCAGCGCCAGCAGCCGCTTGTAATTGTCCAGGCCGACGTAGCGGGTCGGCTCCGGCGATACGAGCCGGTGGTTGGTGAAGGTAGCGGCGGCGGCCAGCAGCAGCGGCGCCAGGATGAAGGCGGCGAACAAGATGAGCGCCGGACCGGCGAAGCCGCCGACTGCCAGCGGATGGTCCCGTCCAAGTAGGGTTTTCATTTGCTTGCCACCGCTTTCGGTCGGGTGAATCCATAGCCGTTGTTGCGCGCAAGGTCGTACTCGATCGCCTCGACCGCCTCGTCCATCGCCTCCGCCGGCTCCTTGCCGCCGCGCAGGTCGGCCATGGCCTTTTCGAATGCTGCCGAAATCGCCGGATAGGCGGGCGTCGCCGGGCGCGGCTGCGCGTAGCGGGCGGCGAAGTCGAAGTAGACGCGCCAGTCGCTGCCGGGCCGGTAATGCTCGGTCATGGCGGCGGCGGCGGCGCTGACCGGTACCAGACCCGTCATGCGCGACATCTCGGCCATTTCCGATGCCGACAGCACGTGCGAAAGGAAGGCCGCCGCACCGGCCGCATGGGGACAACTGCGCGACACTGCCCACTGCCAGGAAGCGGCGCCGACCCTGGGGCCATGGCCGAAGTCCGGCGGCGGCATCACCACGAGGTCGTCGCCGAAACGTTCGGCATAGTCGCGGGCTTTCCACGAGCCGGTGTACTGGATCAGCGAACGCCCCTGCTCGAATCCCTTTTCGTCGGCTGGATTGCGCTCCGCCAGTTTGTCCTTGAACAGGCGCGCGTAGTAGCGCGCCACGCCGAGCGCCGGGCCGCCGTTCAGTACGCCGTCGACGCGCAGGTAGTCGTTGCGGTCGACCAGGTCGGCGCCGGCGCTCTGCAGCCAGGGAGAAAACGCGTAGCTGACCCATTCGCCCTTGGCCTTGCCGTTCAGGTCGAGCGGATAGCGGTAGTGGCCAGTGTGCTTCACCTTGAGCAGGATGTCGCGCAGTTCCTGCGCCGAATACGGTTGCTCGACTGTCGCCACGCGGGCGCCTTCGGCCACCAGCGCCGAGCGGCGCGCGAACAGGGCCAGCACCACATCGAATTGCCCGACGCTGTAGAGCCGGCCACGATAGGTGCCGCGCCCGCCCGGCAGCAAGGGCCGCACGACCGATTCCGGCAGCAAATCGTCGAGCGGTCGAATGTTCCCGGCCCAGGCGAAGTTCGGCACCGCCGGCTGATCGATCGTCATCAGACACGGCAACTGGCCCACCAGCGACGCCGCGGTGATCGATTCCGTGTACGAGCCCTGCGGGATCGACTCGACCACGACCCGCCATTTGGCCTGGCTGCGGTTGAAGCGTTCCACCATGTCGCGGCTCGCAACCATTTCTGCGTCGCCGGTATCGTGGCGCCATACCTTGATCTCGGTGGGGGCCGCCATGCCTGCACCCGAGAGCGTGGCCAGCATGGCCAGCGCCGCAAGCGTCTTCCGGCTCATCGCGGGCTCCCGTCGCGCGTCGGGGGCGCCGCCACCGTGCCGCGCATGACGGCGCGGCACGGAACACGGAAAATCCCCGGCTCCTGCCGCTCGCCGAAGGCCTGGCGCGCCGCCAGTTCGCCGATCTCGCGGTACGGCAGCGCGACAGTGGTGAGGCCCGGATCGAGCGCTTCCGAGATCAGGCGGAAATCGTCGAAGCCGACCACGGAGACGTCCTCGGGGACGCGCAGGCCGCGACGCTGCAGGATGAAGATCACCCGCATCGCCATCTTGTCGTTGCCGCACAGGATGGCAGTCGGGCGGTCTGCACTCGCGAACAGGCGCTCGATGGTACTCTTCAGCTGTCTGAATTCGTCATCGGCGGCCGCCGGCGTCGCACCGTGCAGCAGCCACGCTTCGTCGGGCTGCACACCGTGTTCCTGCATGGCGCGGCGAAAGCCCTGCATGCGCAGTCGGGTCGCCACCATGTCCTCGATCAGCTGGAGGAAGGCGATCCTGCGGTGCCCTGCCCGGAGTACGACCTGGGCCGCAGCGTAGCCACCACCCTCGTCGTCCGGCACCACCTGGGCAAAACGCGGCGACGCTTCGAAGCAGTTCGCCAGCACCGCCGGGGTCTGTCCCAGCACTTCGTTCAGCGTCACCTCGCGGTGGAACGGCGTGGCGAAGATGATCGCTTCGACACGCCGGGTACGCATATCCGCGACCAGGCGATTGGCGACGCTTGCCAGCCCGCCGGTCTCGCCGATGATCAGCATCTTGCCCTGGGCCTCGCACACCGACTGGATGCCCTTGATGATCTCGGACGAGTCGGGCGTCGTGGTCAGCTTTTCCGCGATGACGGCCACCAGGTCCGTCGGGCGCCCGCGCAGCATCTGCGCTGCGGCGGACGGGGCGAAATCGAGGATCTGCATCGCCTGCTCGATACGAAGGCGCGTTTTTTCCGACACGCTGCTCGCATCGTTGAGCACGCGCGATACGGTCTTGATCGATACGCCCGCCTTTTCGGCAACGTCGTGAATCGTTGACACCTTGTCTCCTTGGCCACGGGGGCCGAATTTATGGTTCAACACGGTTCGGTCTCATCAATCGATCCGCTTTGTCCATCGTTGTCATTTTTGACGATGCTAACGGCTTTTTTTCGGTTGGTCAATTTCTTTGTCGCTCGATAACGGTCCATCATGCTCAGGAAGCAGGTACACGCCCAGCGCGACAAGGTCATACTCGGGAACGCCGATCACAGGTCAGAAATTCCTACAGGAGTAAGGGAATTCCAGCCAAGGGTGAATTAGCGTCTGCAAGAGTGGTTGGAGTACCCCGCTCCGGCAGACATTTCTGACCTATGATTGGACTTCCCTACCGTCAGGGGATGCGCACTTGGGTTGGGCTCAAAACCCAATGGAGAAGGCCAGTACAGAAGCTTGATCTGTGGATGCTTGAGCCAAGGACGGAAGTAGATCTCGTCTAACCAACCTTGCAGACCGCAGTAAAGCGCATTACCCCCATGACAGAGATTTACTTTGGAAAGCTGACCTCGCATGCCGGCTACGATAGCGATTTTTCCAGTTTCGATCGGATCGACTGGCAGTCTTGAGCGAACGCAAGGCTATCCTCGCTGGATCGTTTAGTCTAAAAAAAAGCTCGCCGGAGCGAGCCTTTTCAAACTACAACAACAGAGTTTCCAGAATGGAATTCACTCCCACTCGATTATTAATGGCTGAGGTAAGTCTATGAATTGCTTGGCATTTCAAGGCCCCTCCTGGACCGGTACCATTGACGATACCATACCAAGGTCATCGATCCTTAACCTGGCAACAACGGGCATTACCTCCAGTTTCCCGTACTACGACCGCCATTTCCACGGTTGAGCCTTACGTGCATGGTATCGCGAACGATTTGCTTCTGGCCAGACTCAAACTAACTGGCCGTCACAAAAGCCGGAGCGGTTCAGTTTGCTTCGCCTAGTGTGCGTACACTGCTGCTGCAGCTGAACTCATGCGTAACAGATTTACTGCGGCTGACAACGTCAATCCACCGTCGTGGCGCGACGAAGTGGACCGCTTGCTTGCTGCGGCAGCCAATGAACAGTTCTACGGCATCGATGGCCAATTCCATACGGCTGAAGTGGTAATGTCGACAAAACTCGTGGCAATTCAGAGTCGCACTTTCGCAGCCTTAAAACGCGTGACTAATGCCAACACTGGCTGCGCGATTGCCACTGCCGGGATCGCTCGCGTTGCCGGCGGTGTAGCCGGCACCGTTCCGGTTGTCGATGTGGGCATAGACTGCGTACGCGCTGGTACGCTTCGACAAGGCATACAGGTAGCCAACCGCCAGTTGCCTGGCATCCTGGTCGAGCGCGGTGTGGTCATCCTTGTGGAGATACGACGCCAGGAAGGTGTGCTGGCCGAATG
>Ga0265780_10002535_pt1 | contig 24654 bp, 23 predicted proteins | sample P1T30metagenome_FD_192432 | JGI IMG/M metagenome (GOLD analysis project Ga0265780, IMG submission 192432) | Plant litter microbial communities from East Loma Ridge, Irvine, California - P1 T30 | ecosystem: Environmental > Terrestrial > Plant litter > Unclassified | place: USA: California... | reverse complement strand
GCGCAACTGCGCCTCTAAGCCCACCGGCACCGTGCACGCCTGCTGCACCAGGTGCTCGGCCACTGCCGCCAGCAGCTCGAATAGAATAACGACGAAGCCGCCATTGGCCTGCTGGTCGAGCTTGGTGAACGCCTGGCGCCATACGCGGGCGAAGTAGCCGGGGCTGCTCTCGATGCGCCGAAGCGGGTCGGGCCGGTGCCTCATGCCAACGAAGCGCGCATCTAACCCAAAATCCTCGTAGATGAGGTTGACACTCTCCGGGCCGTAGTCCTCGGCCGACGTATTGAGGCGCAGTTGGGCCTGCGCGCCATCCTGGCGGTACGACCAGGTGTCGCGGGGCCGGTGCCGGCGGGCAAACGTGGTAGCCGCCGTGACGGGCTGGCTCACAAAAGCGACTAATCGCTGGTACGCCTGCCTATACACGTGGAGAAATTCGACCTCCGTGCTGGCCACTGCCTCGGCCGAGTGCAGCAGGCGCGGCTCGTCGAGGTGCTGCACCTGCACGTGGGCCCCGGTGCTGCTCACGCTGACCGTGCACACGACTAGGGCGCTGTTGTAGCGCAGGTGCGTGTCGGTGTGCGGGTCGCGGAAAAACTGCGGGTAAGGCGTTTGCTCAGCCATTGGGTTGTCCTCCTTCCACGCCGCTGAGCAGCTTTTGCACTAACTCACACAGGCGCACCAGTTGCGCTGACTCGTCGGGCTCCCCGGCTACGACCAGGCTGGCCACGAGCCGGGGCTGCGCCTGGGTGAGCAGGTGATGAAGTTCCCCATACTCGGCCAGCGTGAGCGGATTGGGCTCTGCCTGCTGCTCGAGCGCGTCCGCAATGCGCACGAGGGCGCTCACCTGAAGGTCCTCGTTTTTGTAGCCCACGTTACCGCTCGGGTCGGTAAAGCAGCTCGTGCCGCGCACCAGGGGCTGGCGCGACAGGTTTTGGATGGAGAGTTTCTCAGCCATTAGCCACCCCTCCGTCCTGCTCAGTATTAGCCTTCAGCCACGAGCGGCAGTCGAAGGCAATCATGGTGTAAAAATTCGACACAGCAGGGCTGATATCCAGCCCATCCTCCTCCTCTTGCCACTCCTCCTTTTCCACTTCCCGCGACTGCGTCAGCAGGCTATCAGCCCCGTAGCTATCGTAAAGGGCTAGAATTACTCGGCTCAGCGCAGCCAAGTCGGGCAGCTTCCGCTCGTCCATCACCTCGAACTCCTCGGGCTCGCAGCTGCCGACGCCATCCAGATTATGGGGCAGGCGGCGCAGCTCGTCGAGGTCATCTTCGTACACCTCGAACACGCCGGGCGTCTCGCGGCTCCATTCTATCGCCGGCCACTCATGGGTTGCTAGTAACCAGTTCTTTGGCACCCCCGGCACCACGTCGCCGTAGGTTTCGGGGGTAAAGTGCGCGTCATCAACCGGGAAGGCAGCTGGCAGCGTTTCCAGCTTATACATCTGCTGGGCCTCTGCCAGCCACTGCTCCACCCAGCGGTCGCGCTCCTGCCGCCAGATGTGGGCGGCCGCCAGCACGTCACGACTTAATAAAGTGGGCGTTTGGTTCGTGCGCTTAGGGCCACTTTGGTGCAGCACGTAATAGTGGCCGGTGTCAGCGGCACGTAGGCAATGCCAGAACTCTTGGAGCGGCATGTGCTCATATTCCCGTCGGAAGTGCGAGATATTTCGCGCACCGCTTCCGTAGCCACTCCCATCTTTTTGCGGGCGCGTATAGGTGGCCAAGTGTTTTTGAAAACGCTCCCGCAACTGCTGCTGCTGCGCAGGAGTGCGGGCGTAGATAGCTGCCTTACTCATGGCGCGGGTCTCCTTTCAACTGAGCCAAAAAGGCCGTGACATTCTCTATCTGCCAGAGCGTTACTTCCAAATCAGACCGCAAATCGCGCTCGCGGTCGGCATCGGGCAGCCGCCGCCCTTCGGCGTACTGGCTCAGCACCCAGCGGATGGTGCGCTCGTCCTGCTGCAAGCCGGCCAGCTCCAGCTGAAGCGAGTACAGGCGCCCTGGTCGCGGGGTGGGCAGCTCACTCAGCGAGCGCACTTGGTGGCCCTGAGCCCGCAGGCGCAGGGCTAGGTCGAGCGCCGGTGGGCACGCCTGCGTCGAGGTATAGATTTTAATGACTGGCATCAGGCAGCTTGTTTGAGCGGGTGGGATTCAGCTTTTTCGGCCTCGGCCAGCAGTTCGAGCAGGCGGGCCTCGTGCACCTTGCGCAGGGTGAGCAGCGTGCAGAGGCGGTCGCGCTCGGCATCGTAGGCGGCCGTGGCCTTGTCGGCGTGGCCGGCCAGCTGCTCGATGAGCGGGTTGATGGCCGCGTCGAACGTGCGCAGGGCCTCCTTGTGGTGGGCGGTGCCGAGCTGAAAAAACTCGTCAATCGTGATGGTGGTAACGTCCATGGGGTGAGGGGAAAAGAGTGACGCGAAAAATCAAGAGGCCACCCGCAGGTGCGGCTCCTCCCCTACTGCCTGGCCCGGCCGGGCCGGCACGGGGGCTACGGTGCCCACCTTGGGCGGGGCGGCCGTGGGGGCGGGCAGCGTGGCGAGGTCAAAGCGCTGGCCGGCCTCGTAGGCCAGCAGCGCGGGCCACGGGATGCGCGCCTCCGAGTTGAAGTAGAAGGCTTGCAGGCGGAGGTTGCGGGTGCGGTTGTAGGGGTCTTTGGGGTCGGGCTTGCCCACTTTTAGCCAGCGGCGCACGGTGCCCACGTCCACGCTCAGCACCTCGGCCAGGGCCGGCACGCTGTAGAGCACCACCTCGGCCGGGGCGGCACTGGCGGCCTCCACGCGGGCGAGCAGGGCGCGAAACCATTGGTCGAGGTAGCCCACGGTGGGCAGGTCGGCGGCAGTCATGGGCAGCTAGTGAAGAGGTTAGGCAGCTTGTTGCAGCGTGAATTCGCGCCGGTGGTCGGGCAGCGTTATTTCCTGGATGCCGGCCGGCAGCTCGGCCACCAGCAGCACTTCCTGGTCGGTGTGGCCTTCCTGCACGGCGGTGCGCAGGTGCGGGGCCATGGGGCCGGCCACGTACACCGTCCAGTTATTTTGCGTGGTGTAGCAGTAGCCCAGAATGGGCTGCGGGGCGGGCACCGGCACCAGGGCATCGCCGGGCCGGAAGGCCGCGACGCGCACGCGCTTGCCGGTGGCGGCGTCGGTGAGCGAGAGTTTGGGCGGCATGCTCAGGCGACTTGGGAGGCGTGGTTGACGCTCACGCGCAGGCCGGGGGCGAGGCGGCGGCGGCGCGTGGTTTCGTAGGCCAGCACCAGGGGCGTTTCCTCGCGGTACTGCGGGTGAGTGGCGTTGATTTCGCGGATGCGGCGCTTGAGCTGCTTGAGGGGCAGTAGCGGCACGATGTGCTTAGGGAGCAGGCCTTGGGGGCTAATGAGCTGGTCTAGCTCCAGCAGATTGGGCAGGCGTGCCGGGGCGGGCGGGGCAGTATTGAGGTGCATGAAAGAGAAGGTGTTAAGGGGTAGAGGCGAATTTTTGGAAGTCGGCCGCGATGCGCGCCAGCAGCCGGGCCGCGTCGTAGCGACGGTTGCCGAGCAGCAGCAGGCGCACCTCTTTGAGGCCGCGCACGGCCTGGGCCGTGAAGAGGATTTCGGGCCGGAGCTGGCCGGCGTAATGCACCCGCAGGCGGCAGGTGCTTTCGGGCACGGGGCCGCTGGCCCAGGTATAGCCCAGCTCGAAGCGCTCGCCCTGGCAGCCCAGCCAGTGAGCCTGCACCGTGGCCCAGGTGGGCTGCTCGGCCTCGGTGGCCGTGAAGCCCTGCGTGCGCAGCCACTCGGCCACGTACCGGGCCAGGTTGCGCGGCCCCTTGGGGGCCTCGGTTTGGTAGGTGGCCCGGTCTTCCATCACGCCAGCAGCGGAGCGGGTGCGGGGGCCGGCAGCAGCTCGGCCGGAATCTGGTAGTTAGGCAAGCCGATGCGCACCAGCGCCACCAAGTGCTCTAGGTGGTGCGAGCGCCCGATGCGCACATTATTGAGCATCGAGGCTGACGCTTTGTAGTCGGTCTTAATCAGCGCATCAATGGCGCTGGTGGGCAGCTCCTCGATGACGATGGACAGCAACCGCAGGTACTTCTGGCGCTTGGTCATGGCTCGTGTTTGGCACAGTTCGCCCGGCGCTTGCTTTATTGCACTCGCTCAGTACTGTACACGCCACAAACATACGAGCTTGTCGCCAAAGTGGTGTAAAACTTTAGCGACATAACCTAGGATTTCGTCGCCATAATGGAGCAAAACACTATAAATCAGCGCCTAAAATTTCTAGTCGATACAATCGGGTTAAGTAGTCGTGCATTCAGTGAGATAATCGGTGAGAGCCCTACTAACACTCACAACTACATAGGAGCACGTCAAGCTGAGCCCAGAGCAGGTTACTTGGCCAAGGTGTTGTCTCACTTTAGCAACATAAACCCTAGCTGGTTGATGCTGGGTGAAGGCGAGCCGTTCAAAGACGGCGCTGCTCCTGCCCAGAACGAAACAAATATTTCTGGCGACAAAAACACCGTAGCGAGCGGCAAAGGCGGCAAGGCCATCCAGAACTACTATAATCTGTCCGACTGCGAGCGAGAGCGCGACATGCTCAGGGCCGAGCGCGACGGCCTGACGAAGCAAATAGAACTGCTCGCTGGCCAGATACAGACGAAAGATGCGCTCATTGCCTCGAAGGAGGAGACTATTGACTTGCTCAAGGCTGCTTTTAATCGGCCGAACTGAGTAGCTCACAAAATTTTCAACTACACAAAAAAGCCTCTACCAATGTCGATAGAGGCTTTTTTGTATAATAAGAATACTGAACTGGCACCACAAGGCATTGTAACATCGAGCTAGTTCATATGTACTGTACTGTATATTGGCCTTTCTTTCGCTCAACAAATCCGCTCTATGAGTCACAATCTTGACCAATCAGCACAGCCTAATGCCGAAACCACAAGGTGCCAATTTTGTGGTCAGTCTACTCCTAATAAGTATAATTTTTGTGTCCAGTGTAAGCAGCAGACAAAATGCCTGGAATGCAAGAGTGAGCTAGTACCTGGTGCTGATTTCTGTTTTGTTTGCACCAAGCCAATATTTGTTCGGCCCGTAGCTAATCAAGCGCCTAACCAATATGAGCGTGAGGCGAAAAAAGAAGGCGACAACTACGAGGAAAAAATCAAATTTGCACTTTCTGATAATTCGGTAGTAGCCATTGCGCCTTTTATCATCGGCCAAATAATGCCTGATGCCAACGCTCTAACGCTGGCACCTCCACCCTCTAGCTTGCCTGAAGCAACAACTGAGGACACCAGCTTTGTGGATGTAACAGGTAAGAAAGAGTCATCAGCAGGCACTTCTTCAGAAACAGCAGGTGCTAACGGCTCCGTTGACTCCGCCCCTCCTGCGCCTGAACCAACTAAGGCCGATAGCTCACTACGACGTTTTTTTCGGCAGGATGGCAATTTGCTCATACCTATTAGAAACGATTTCAAAGGAAAAAGCTGGTCAGAACAGCAGCGAAATTTTGTATTAGTTTACGCTAAAGCTCATCAAGATATATTGGGCAAGGGGGTACCTGATAAAAACCAGTTTAAGCTCTCAGGCACTAAGCTTTCACTTATCGACATAAGAAACTTTCCAACCTATCTCAGTAAGGTTATGGTTTCCTCATTTGTTGAGATAGGAGGATGCTTTGAATTGAACGAGTCGGGAGAGGCAGAAGTCATAAAGATTGTGAATCTGATGCTAGATGAGAAATCTGAACCAGGTTTTGCCTATTGGTCACGCACACCAAGTACTTCCTCCCTTCAACGGTCTAGATTAAGTCAGGGTGAAAAATCTAAAGCAGAGAAGTGGGCTGGTGAATCGGTGGATTTAGGCAGCTTGAATATCATTGATGTCAGTGGTGCCAGAGACTATGCGCTAGTGGCTGTATGGTTGCTAATTTATCATTTAAAGAAAGCGGAAACCATTAAATGGAATGAAGCCCATATTTACTTAACCACTAAATTCCCGGCAACCTCAGTAACAGGGCAGGCTTTTAGTAAAGCGATGGCGCTGAAGGATAATGAAAAGTTCTTTACTAAAAGTGGCGAAGGCGCTTTCTATCTCACAAGTGCCGGCAAGCAGTTAGTCGAAGATTGGGTTTCTGGAAAAACTAAAATCAAGCAACAAGCTTCTAACTCGTGAGCGTAGCCAGAGCACAACTCATTGCAGCACTATCTCCTACGCTGCCACTCGAACTAGTTGAGAATTTACTGACTGAATATCTTAGTATTAAACAAAGTCTAATACTAGCCAGGTACTCTCCAAGTGAATTAACTGGTGGACGTTTTGCAGAATGTGTTCTGCGTATAATTCAGCATCTTAGTAATCCGCCATATACTCCATTTGGCATCTCTCTCAATTCTGAATCTATTATTGGACAAGCAGCGCAGAACACGAGCATTCATGAGTCTATGAGGTTTTATATTCCTCGGCTTGCACGAGTGCTACTTGATGTCAGAAATAGACGAAATGTAGCCCATGTGGGCGGGGACGTAGACCCAAACTACTCAGATTCCTTACTTGTATCTCAGGTATCGGATTGGATACTTGTCGAACTTATTCGGTTCTACTACAACTGCTCTATTGACGAAGCGCGAAAAACAGTTGCTAGCGTTAACCAAGTACACATACCTGTTATTTTCAACGCGAACGGCTTCCTTAAAGTCCAGAATTCTGCGTTAGCAGCTAGGGACAAGGTATTAGTTCTACTATATTATAAAAATCCTGATAATACATCTGAAGGCGACCTTCAGAAATGGACTAAATACAAGAATGTCACAACTTTCAGGAAAGGTATACTTGGCAGTTTAGACGACGAGGCTCTCATTCACTATGAGAATGGAGAATGTATACTTACACCCAAAGGTGTACTACATGTGGAAAGAAACCTTAACCTAGAGTTAATTACGTAGACTAAGATTCTACTCAAGACCAATAGGTAAAGAGAAAATGGAACAAACAAAAAGGCTAGCTGTCGAACAGTTAGCCTTTTTGCTTAGCTACCAAGATAGACTTTCTGGAAGAGTGAAATCCTCTAGTTGCTTGGCATGTGGTACATATAAAGGGTGGCGTGGATGCCCCACCTGCGTAGACCCTAGGCACTGTGGGACAATATCTGCCGCTTGCAGCAAGCCTATTACTTCGCGAGCCCGGGAGCTTGGCGCGTTGGCACCCCATGCCACTACCGTAGCGGGTGCTTGCTCGAATGCCTCCAGTAGATACCGATTGTTGTCTGGACCTACTGGGTCAACTACCGTTTGAAGTTCAGCTGGCTTAGTTGCACGCCAAGCAAACAAGTTCACCACTTTAATACCTCCAAAACCCCAACTACGAGCAAAGTTGATGCAGCGCCGGATGGTAGGGTCGTTCACATTAGCATCGGCTGTAGAAGGGTTAAGCATCACGAAGACTACAGTGCCAAGTCGCATCTCCCATTGCCGCGTTAGTTGATAACGGTATTTGCCACAGGTGCTCAACACTGCATCCGACATATCAAATAGCATGACTAACTGTGCATTTATTTATATAGCGTAAGCTCCGCTCGTGCATGTTTACTTCTACCTGTCCGCCCGCGTGCTCATTTAACTGTCGAAATACTTGGTATCCTGTGAGAATTGCCTTCTCCCATTCTGAACATGATTTGTTCTTCACTTCTAGCTTTGAAAAAGACAGCTTTACAAAGTTCAGAAAAGTAGTGTCTATGGTAGTGCAATCTTTAAAGAAATTATGCTGCTCTGCATAATTAAAGATAACAGAAGTTATGCCTTCTTCTACACTCGTCGCACGTGCACCATCTTCCACTTCATCTATCGTTGCGTCACTCTTTCGCTTTTTACCTAAAATCTTACGCATACACGCTGACCAACCTAGTACCGCCAAGTAGGACAAGTGAAATACATCATGGTATCTGTATCCGTCTGCTTTATAAGCATTATCTGTTAATACATCACCTATTTGCTTTCCATCAATTGACACAGCTACACTAGGCTGAGCATTCAACCAATATTCCTTAAACTCCACAAAGAAGACTCGCGGCATCTGCTCATGAACAGGAGAACCGCTGTCGTAGAAGCAAGCGTCAATTGCCTTTTTCATAGTTTTGATTTATCTACAACAAAATGCTTAGCAGCTTTATTTTCGAGCATTTGAATGATACTGTCCTGCCTAGTAATTTTAACGCCTTGAATAGTCAGGATACTATCTTGCTTATGAAATTTTTCTCCTATGGCTTTTTGATTTACATCAACCTCCTTTTGAAGTGTTCTATTAGGGTCTGCAAAAGTGTATTTAGTAATTATAAAACCCATAAGAGTGATAAGGACACCGACGAATGTTATAAAATAAGCTCTAGCGCTTGCTAAGTTCGATTCGAATGTGGCAACAGTTCTAGCTAATGCATCTTGCTTTTCGTTCAGGACAGAAGGTGATATTACAGTACCTGCTATTTTGGAAACATCATCGCCTGATATAGCTTTTTGGTCCTGGTGCTTACCATCGTAAGCATCTTCAATACTTAATTCAGCAGTAAATTGTGCTAACCAAAGGGGAAACATTTTTTGTCCCTGCTGCAACGTAATAGGCTTACTACCTGCATTGTAAACAGAAAATTTCAACCTTCCCTCATATCCGGGGTCAACGTGAAAGCCAGACACATTTATTAAACCCTGGAACTTTATACCAGCCTTTATAGAAATAAATCCTAAATAAGTGCGAGGGATAGTAATTATCTCTTTTGTTAATAAAAGAGCAAATTGGCCTGGCTCGATTACAAACTGTTCACCTTCCTTTAGTATCGATTTTACCGATGTCTTCGAGTTAGTTGTATAATACTCATATCCCATTGAAAGCTCGTAAGCACCGCTCTTAACCCTTTTTACATCATACAAGTCAATACACTTAGGAAGCACTTGTCTTAATCTTGCACTACTTAAGAAGCTCATGGGACGTATTGCTCTCTCTGAAGATACTATGGGTGGCTTGTCGTAAGCTGCACGAAGATAGCAGCACGAGTACTGTACAGTACTCGTGCCAATTTATGACAATGACTGCTGGGCGCAGCTTGGTGTGATGTATAAACCACTTACCCTAGGCAGTATGTTCAGTCACTTGCTTAGGTGGCAGCTATTTCGTGTTTATGCAACCTTTCGGCTCGCTTCCTACCTTGCCAGCCTATGGAAGTAACCCGTCAGCTCCGCGTAGACCGCGTGACGAAAACCGGCTTGGCCCCCATCATGCTCACCTGCTGGTGGGACAACCAGCGCCTGCGCCTGATGCCCGGCGAAAAGTACCTGCCCAAAGCGCTTACCTCCACAAAAAAGGCCGCTGACAATCGTCAGCGGCCTTTTCATTGCCGGGTTATGTAGCTAGTAGTCCTTTTACTCCTTGCTCAGTGACAGCGTCTGCGTGCGCTGGTTGGTGACCACGCGCAGCAGGTAGGTGCCCCGGGGCAGGGCCTGCTTGGGCTGCCAGGTTACGGTTTGCGCGTCTTCGGCCGGCGGGGCGAGCGTATCCACCACGCGGCCGCTGAGGTCGGTTACCTGCAGGCGCTGCACGGTTTCCTGCGGGGCCAGGTGCAGGTTGAGCTCCACGCGCTGCTGGAAGGGGTTGGGGTAGGCCTGCACGGGCTGGTCGGCCGGGGTGGTAGTGCCGGGCGCGGCCTGGCGGGTCAGGGGCGAGCCCACCCCCGTTGGGGTCAGCTTGTAGCCCAGGTCCGAGGTGGCCAGGTTGGCAAACAGGTGCGCCGACGACTGGCTGTCCCACAGGTAGCGGGCCGCGATGCTGGGGTAGCGCTGGTCGCCGGTGGCGTTGGTGTTCACCCGGCTGTAGTCGCCGGGGCCTACGATGTAGCCGGCCTTCAGGGCGCGGGCCCACACATCGAGGCCGCTGCCCTTGGGGTAGTCCTGCCCGGCCCAGCTCACCAGGTACTGGGCCGTGTAGGTAGAGCCATCTGGTTCGCCCCCGTTAAAGGCCACCACCGGCTCCCAGGCATAGTGGGCGTTTTGCTCGGCATTCACCACGCGCACGTCGTGGTAGCCACCCAGGCTCGTGACGTAGCCGTAATTGTAGATGTTGTAGGTATTGCTCGAGAAGCAGCCGCCGGGCTCGGTTTGGGCGCGCACCACTTCCACATCGTCGGCCCCGTAGAGGCTGGGCGAGGCCGCGATGCGGGGCGGGTTCACCACGTCCCGGATGCCGAAGGCTTTGGTGTAGCTGGTAAGGCCGCGTATACCGCACCGGTCGATGCTAAACTGCTTTATGACCAGGTTCATGCCAGCCGTTACGGGCGGCGGGCCCTGGGTGGCGCTGCTGTTGAGGTAGGTCACCCAGATGCGGTTGCTGCTGGGGGCCACGGCCACGTCGGGCAGCAGCGTCTGGCTGGCCAGGATGGGCGGGTTGGTAGCGGCCACGTTCGCGTCGAAGTTGCGCGAAACCAGGTAGCCCCGGTCGGTGCAGTCGAGCGTGCCCGTGATGTTGCCGGTCAAAAAGTAGGCCTCGGCAAACACTAGGCTCGTGGCCGTGTAGGTGTAGCCCGGGGGCGGATAAGAAGCCGAGACCACTGTAATCTGGGCCGTTTCCACCGACGACTCCTGCCAGGCAATGGCCACGGTGCCCGCCGCGTTGGCATCGATGTTGGGGGCCGAGTGCGAGCGCAGCACCGGGTTGGGCAGGAAGCCCAGCACGTTGGGCAGCTGGTTGTTGCTGCCCAGCTTTCTGGGAGAGCCGGTGAGGGAGAAGCTTTCCTGGCTGGGGTCCCATTTATACACCGCCCAGTAGGTACGGTCGGCCCCATCGACATCGGAGAGGTACACGACGTCGGCGTACAACTCGCCGTCGAAATACGCCATGACCACGTCGGGGTCCGAGAGGTTGCCACCGGGCAAGACGAGCTGCAGCGCTTTCGCGCTGCCGGGCACCACCGCCGAGGAGCCGGCCGGAAACTGGCTCCACGAAAGGGTCACCGTGCTTTGCTTGCCTACCCTGCGGTCCCAGACCATTACTTGCAGGTTGTTGTTGTTGTCGGCCAAGTGAATGACGTCGGTACCCGTGTGGGCCACGCTCACTTGCGTACCGGGTCCGGCATTATTGGCGTAGGCCGGTGGGCCATCGGTGCTCGAGCTGGCTGGCGGCCAGTATTGCTGCGCCTGGGCCGTGGCGCTACCTACTGTAAGGGTAAGGGCCAGCAGCAAGCGGCCCCAGGATGAATAGCTAGTTGAATGCATACGCGTAACAAAACAGTGGTAAAAGGAGAATAAGAAGGGCTTGCAGTATGACCAGCGCGGGGAAAGGAAACCCAGGCATCACCCCGGCCGCATGAGGAGCAGTGTAGTCAGAATAAGAGGGGGGTTAAGTGGGGCGAAAACGGAATAAGCTTTTGAGCAGCAACGACCCGGCTAGCACGTGCCGCTCGCCCGCCGGCTTTCGCATTCGGCGGTAGAAGTACTGATTTCTAAGAAGATGAAGCGTTGCTGAACGCCTAGTCAAAAGTCGGTGGTTAGCGCGCCTGCAAAAGGACAAAGTGCCTCTTTTTATGACATTTAATTTTTCATATATTAATACAAGAAAAGACCTGCATCTCTTCCACAAAAAGCTTATTTTCGAGCTTTTAAGCTGCCTAAATACTAAATAAGTCTTATATAACAGTTATTAAAAATCGTATTTTATGACACGCGGCCCGCATTTTTATTTCCACCCCACCGTGTTGAATACCCTTTAAAGTCCCTGTCCTACCTTGGCCAGCCTATGGAAGTAACCCGTCAGCTCCGCGTAGACCGCGTGACGAAAACCGGCCTGGCCCCCATCATGCTCACCTGCTGGTGGGACAACCAGCGCCTGCGCCTGATGCCCGGCGAGAAGTGCCTGCCCAAGGCCTGGGACGAGAAGCGCCAGCTGCTCAAGACCGCCCGCCCCGGCTCAGAGGAAGAGCGCATCAACCTCGTGCTCGAGCGCTATACCCAGGCCGCCGAAGTGGCCCACCGCGAGGCCCAGCAGGCGGGCCAGCGCCTCGACAAAGACCAGATGGCCGCAGCCATCCGCCGCCACTACGCCACCCTCGCTCAGCTGCCCGCCCCCAATGCCCCGGCCGAGCTGCCACCCATTCCGGGCCTGCCCGCGCCGCTCGGGGTTGTGGCCACTCCCGAGCCCGGCCCCTCCCCGTTCGAGCTGGCCTACCACCAGTGGGTGGGCGAGCAGAGCCGCCGCGCCAACCCCCGCTCGGGCCTGCGCCTGAGCAAGAGCTACCTCGACAGCCTGCAAAACACGCTGGTGGTGCTGCGCGAGTACGCCGCCTACGCCGGGCAGCCCCTGACCCTGCTGGGCATGGACCGCACCTTCTACGTGGCGTTTCAGGAGTATTTTCTGGGCACCCGCAACCAGGGCATCAACACCTTCGGCAAGCACGTGCGGGCACTGAAGAATTTTCTGGGCTGGGCCGAAGACCAGGATATCCCGGTCAACCCCAAGTACCGCCGCTTCGAAGCGCCCGACGTGTACCAGGGCGCCGATGCCCTCTCGCAGGCCGAGCTGCTGGCCCTGGCCGCCACCCGCTTCGATACGCCCCAGGCCTACGCCTACGTCAAGGCCGCTTTTGAGGCGCAGTACGCCCCGGCCGAGGCCACCCGCCCCCGCAGGAAGGGCACCCGCCGCAGCCAGGTCGATGACTTTCGCATCAGAGAGCGCCTGCGCGCCCTGGGCCTGGCCCGCGACAAGCTGCTCCAGTGCTGCTACTTCGGTTTGCGCATCTCCGACGCCAACCGCCTCGCCCCGCGTCACCTCAAGGGTGAGCTCGCCCGCGTACGCGCCGGCAAGACCCAGGAGCTGTGTTTGATTCCCTACTTCGACGACGATGTGTTCAAGCCCGTGGCCCTGGTAGAGCAGTACGAGCACCTGCGCCTGCCCACCTGCCTGCCCGTGGTGTCGCACCTCTCCGAAACCCTGCCGCAGGTGGCGCACCTGGCGGGCATCACGCGCATTCACCTCACCCCCAAAGTCGGCCGCAAGACTTTTGCCACCCTCAAGATTTACCAAGGCGTGCCCAGGGCCCAGGTGATGCTGGCCACCGGCCACAAAACCGAAACCAGCTTCAACCGCTACTTAGGCATCGACGAGCAGGAGCTCATCCACTCGTTCCGCAAAACGGCTCGCCGGATAGTGTCCAAAAAAGTGGTGGCGGATACTGGTGGCGGATTGGTGGCGGACGACCCCAGCGGACTGGTGGCGGAAAATGGTGGCGGATTGCTACCCGACGTAGCCTAGTCTGGTGTGGTCTGGCCTACTTTTGGGCCTTACAGGGCTAAAACCAGCGGCCAGGACGGGTATAGCGGGGGTTAAAAACACCCCGAAAGTCCCGTCCAGACCGCTACCGTTTGCAAAAAGCCCTTCCTGCTCGCAGGAAGGGCTTTTTTATGCTTTTTATTTCACGGTTGATGGCGGAAAGAAGCGACGTAACGCGTTTAGAACCTGCGCTAAACCGGCAGGCCCCTGCGGCCTGCTAAGCCATCCGCCATCACCCGCCCGGAGAAGCGCCTGCACTTCGGCTTGGCAGCAGCGTTTAGCAAGCCGGAATAGTAGCTTCTCAAAACATGCCCAAACTTCTAGCCAAGCTATTACTACCCGGCTTTTTAAGCTTCTGTGCCGCCCCGCTCCTACTGCTTACTTGCTACAATCAGCCCTACTGGGATGATTACCTCTTCGCGGCGCGCTACCGCCAAGTGGGGCTACTCGCGGCCTTCCAACACTACTACCTGCACTCGGGCGGGCGGTTTAGTTCTCATTTCCTCTCTCTTGCAGCCAATCCGTTGAGCTATGGCTGGGTAGGCGGGGTAAAAATGACCGCCTTACTAGCGATAGCCGGGCAAATAGCAAGCATTTTCTTCGCCCTCCAAACGCTTACGAAGCGGGCACTAGCACCGTGGCAGGCTGGCTGGTACAGCCTCGGTTTGTGGCTCGTTTTCGTATTTACCAGCCCCGATATTCATTCTGGTCTCTACTGGTTTTCAGGCCTGGTAGTCCATCAGTTGGCGTGCTGTTTGCTACTGGTCGTGCCGGCGGCCGTGGCCCGCGCCCAGCAAAGTGTTGTGCATCAGCGCCGGTGGTTACTCTTGGCCGCTGGGGCCACCTTCCTGCTCGCCGGCACGAGTGAGTTGGGCGTCGGGCTACTCGGGCTCGGGCTGCTTACGGCCCTGGGATGCAGCATTTACAGGAGGCAATATGATTGGGCCAAAAAGTGGGGCTGCTTACTGCTGGTACTGGGCGTCGGGTTTAGCCTTGTACTCCTGGCTCCGGGCAACTACGAGCGCATGGCGAGTTCGCCGAAAGTGCCCCTCACGCTCCTCGCCTTAGCGGGGCAGCTGGGCCATGGGCTGCGCCTGGTCATGTGGCAGCCGGTGTTTTTTGCCCTCTTGGTGGTGCCGGTGCTCTTTAGCCCGCTTTTGGCTTATCTGTTGCCTTATCGGCCGGCGGGTTTGCGCCTGCCCTTACTTGTGAGCGCGGGGGTGCTGCTACTCGGGATTGGGGGAGGCACCGCGATGCTGAGCCTTCTTATCAGCCCCGACTTGCTAGCCAGAGGCGTGAATGTGCTCTACTGGTGGACGCTATTCGGCTGGCTGGCGGCGTGCTGGGCATCGCTGCCAGCCGACCCGGCCCAGCTGCCCCGTTTCTCGGTAGCGGTGCGCACGCTGGTGGCCGCGCTGCTGGTCATAGTATTTGCCGCGCCCACCATCCGCGCCTGGCAGGAAGCCCTTTGGGAAGCGCCCCGGTGGGCGGCGCAGTGCGAAGCGCGCGATGTACTGTACCGCGACCCGCACGCCAAGTATCGCAAGCTGACGGTGCCGCCCATCACGCAGGTAACTCCGCGCTATGTATTAGTGCGCGGGTATGACATTCAGCCTTATTACAGCCATCCCCTCAACGTAAGCGTGGCGCAGTATTTTCAGCTGGATTCGGTTCGTACCGATACGAAGTGGCCCATTCCAGCGGCCTTTTGAAAGGCCAAGCTGCTGCGGCAATCCTCTTGAAAATCATCGTTTGCCAAACAACCCCCTTGCTAAAAAGGCCCCAAAACCTGCGTTTTGGGGCCTTTTTGGTTTTCTACTGACGGCGCTTCAGGAATTTCGCGCAGCTGGAAATCAATTAAAAATCTGAATCCACCCGGCGTAGGACTTACCCAGCGGGCCCTTCGTGACAATGACGTAGTAGTACGTGCCGAAGGGCGCGGGCTGGCCGTTGATGTCGCCGCGCCACTCGTTGGCCCGGCTGTAGTTGGTGGCCGAGAAAATCTTGCTACCCCAGCGGTTGAACACGGTTACAGTGTTGTCGGGGAATTGCTCGATGAAGTCGATTTGCCAGGTGTCGTCGTTGCCGTCGCCGTTGGGCGAGAAGGCGTTGGGAATGCGGATGGGCTGGCGCACAGTCACGGTCACTTGGTCGGAGGCAGCGCAGGTGCCGGTGCCGGCCGAGAGCGTGTAGGTGGTAGTGGTGGTGGGCGAAACCACCGGCCGCAGCGGGTCATTGGTCGGGAAAGTCAGGCCGGCCGAGGGCGTCCAGGTTACGGGGTAGGTGCCGTTGGCGGTGCCTTCCAGCGTGATGGCGGTACCGGCGAAAATCTCCTTATCGGGACCGGCATCCAGCACCACCGGGGGTAGAATCTGCACGGCCACGCCGTTGGATACGGCCGTGGCGGGCTGCCCGCAATTGTTGGTCGTGGTCAGCACCAGCGTTACCGTCTGGCCATCGCGGAGGGTGGTGCTGGTGAAGGTCGCGTTCGTGGCGCCGGCCACGTTGGTGCCATCAACTTGCCACTGGTAGCTGGGCAGCGGGCTGGCCCCGGTTACGCTAGCAACGCTGAAGGTTATGCGTTCGCCGGGGCAAACCGGTACGCTGGGCTGCGCGGCAATCGTGACCGTGGGGGCCACGGCTGGCGTGCGCGTGACCGTGACGGTAGCCGAAACCAAGCTCGTAGTGCTGCACAGGCCCGCCGTGGGCGTCACCTCCACCCGCACCTGGTCGCCGGTAACTACCGTGCTGCTCGTGAACGTGGACCCGCTGGCCACGGCCACGTTGTTGACAAACCACTGGAAAGTAGGCGCGGTGCCCGCATTTGTGGCCACCGCCGTGAACGTGAGGGCCGTGCCCGCGCACTGGGCGGCCGGAGTCGCCAGGCTTACGGCCGGCGTCACGAGAGGCTGCACCTGGATGGTGACGACGTTGGAAACCTCCGTGGAGCAGCTGCCGGTACCCGACGTCACCCGACGGCGGTAGTACGTGGTAGCTCCCAGCGCGCCGGGCGCGAAGGTGGCATTGGTGGCGTTGGCTTCGAGGCCCCAGGTGACGTTATCCAGCGATGATTCCCACTGGTAGGTGTAGGTGCCCACGCCGCCGCTGGCCGCGCTGGTACTGGTGAGCGGCGCGGGCGTGGTGCCTGCGCAAATGCTCTGGTCGGCCGCGATGGAGCCCGCGCTTAGCGTCGGTACCACCGTGATAGTAACGACATTGGAGTAGGCCGGCCCGCAGGCGCCCGACGTAACCGAGCGGCGTAAGTACGTGGTAGCCGCTACCGCGCCGGGCGTGAAGGTCAGGTTGGTAGCCCCCGGAATGGCCGCCCAGGTGCTATTATTAGGCGAAGACTCCCACTGGTAGGCGTAGCTGCCGGTGCCGCCGCCCGCCGCCGCCCCGCTGCTGAGCGCGGCGGGCGTAGCACCTGCGCACAGCGTTTGGTCGGTACCAATGGTGCCGGCAGTCAGCGCCGGCGATACAGTAATAGTAATGACATTGGACAAGACCGGAGCGCAAGTGCTACCCGAGCTGGCCTGGCGCCGGAAGTAGGTCGTAGCCGTGAGGGCGCCCGGCGAGTACGTGGCACCGGTAGCGCCGGGAATGGCCGTCCAGGTCGCGTTATTAGGCGAGGACTCCCACTGATAATCGATGGTGCCCGTGCCGCCCGTGGCCGGCGTGGTGCTGGTGAGGGGCGCGGGCGTAGCGCCGCCGCACAGCGTTTGGTCGGCAGCAATAGTACCGGCCGACAAGCCCGGCACCACGTTGATAGTAACCGTATTGGAGGGCGCGGTGGCGCACGGCCCCGACGTAACCTGGCGGCGGAAGTACGTGGTAGCGGCGAGGGCCCCGGGCGTCAACGTAACGCTGGTAGCGCCGGGAATGGCAGTCCAGGTAACGTTATCGGGCGAAGCCTCCCACTGGTAAGCAAATGTGCCGGTGCCGCCCGTGGCTGGGGCGCTGCTCGTGAGCGGCGCGGGCGCATTGCCCGCGCACACCGTTTGGTCGGTGCCGATGCTGCCGGCCGCCAAAGCTGGCAAAACGGTGATGGTAACGGCCGCCGTGGGCGTGCGCGGGCCGCAGAAGCCCGAGGTAACCAAGCGCCGGAAATAGGTCGTAGCGGTCAAAGCGCTCGGCGTGTAGCCGGGGGCGTTGGCCCCGTTAATGTCAGTCCAGGTGCTATTATTCGGCGACGACTGCCACTGGTAGGTATAGGTGCCGATGCCCGCCGCGGCCGGGGCCGTACTGGTGAGCGGCGCGGGCGCGCCCCCAGCGCACAGCGTTTGGTCGGTGCCGATGCTGCCCGACGTGGGCGCGCCGGGTACCGGCACTAGCAGCTGCACTTCGCGGCAAAAGCAAAAATTGGTGATGCGCAGCGTCACCGTGTAGTTGCCGGGCGTTGTGAAGACGTGCACCGGGTTGGCTACCGACGAGATATTGTTGGCGCCCGAAGCCGGGTCGCCGAAGTTCCAGGCGTAGGACTGCGGGTTGGGAATGGGCGAGCCAGCCTGGAAGGTTATTTCCTGGCAAGCGGTAGACTCGCCCCCAAAGCCGACCCGCAGCAGCGACGTCTGGTTGAAGTTGGGCAAGCCCAGCCCGCTGCGGCGGCCGCCTAGTTGCAGGCTGTCGTCGGCGTAGGCGGCGAGGGCGCCCAGCGAGTCGGGATAGGTGATGAAGCCCAGCGCGGGCTGGTTTTCGCGGGCCACGTAGATTTTGCCATCCGGCGCGGCCTGCATCGAGCCGAGGTTAACCGGCGTGGTTTGGTTGAGGGGAATGACCTGCTTGCTGGCCGGGATGTTGGTGGCGTTCAGGTCAAATTGCAGCAGCTGGGGCGGGCTATTCACGGTGGCGTAGAGCCGGCTGCGGCTGGGCGAAAACTCGACGCCGTAATACCGGCCCGCGCCGCTGTCCAGCGCCTTGCGGCCGCTCACCACGCCCGTGGCGGGGTCAAAGGCGAACAGCTCAACGGTGCTGCTGCTATCGGTGGCCGCCGTATCGCTGAAGCGGGCCACGGCCAATTGCTTGCCATCGGGCGATACTTTCATCTGGCCGCGGTAGCCCTGCACCCCGATGCCCGGCGCGTGCAGCGCCCCGATGGTCGAAATTATCGGCGTGGTTTGCACGCCGGCGGGCGTTACGCGGTAGGCCAAAAAGGAGTCGCCGCGGTTGGCGGTGCCGCTGGTAGCGGTGCCCCAGCCGTGCACGATTATCCAGACGTCGCAGCCGTTTTCGTGCAGCACGCCCGTCATTTTTTCGGTCGTACCCTGGGTCAGAGGCAGGTTTTTGGCGGTGGCTACTACCTCGCCCTGCTGGCCGGGGTTGATAAGAATTTCCGAGTAGCTAAGGCCTTTTGGGCCGCCCGCCGCATCCTGCGTGAAGAGCAGATAGCGCGTAGGCCCGCCCGGCACGGTGGGGCTGCCCGGATACTTAATGGGCAGCGGGCCGTCGGTGACGAGGCGGTTGCCGCCCATGCCCGTGCCGTTGAGCATGATGCTGTGGTTGCGGCTCCACACGGTATCGCCGTTGCTGTAAAACAGGATGTTGCCGCTGCCATCGGCCATGATGCCCGAGCCGGCGGGCGCTATCATCTGGCTGTTGGTGAGCACCGTGGGCGGAATGGAATCGGTGGCCTGGTTGAAATCCAGCCCCGCCTTGTAGCCAAAATACCAGGTATTGATGAACTTCTCGTCCTGGCTACAATCGGGCGGCGGCGCGGCTTGCGCGCGGGCGGTCAGGGCCGCGCCGCTCAGCAGCAAAAGCAGCAGCGTAAGGAGCCAGCCGGCCGCCAGAGGCCCTCGCCTGGCTAGCTGCGGGCGGCCGGCGCTAGCCGGCCAGTCGGGCTGGGAGGGGTTGAATGGGGCAGAAAAACGGGTAGCAGAGGGGGCAGAAGAGGATAGCGCTGCGGGCATAGTGGGCGGGTAAGTAGGCAGACAATGTAGCGAGTACTCAGCGGGAAAGGTTCCGCTAATTGTCCTTAATAAACAGAGCTTGAGGGCAGTTATTGCTGAATTAGCGCTGCCAGCCGGGTTTAGTAAAGCTACACACTGCCCAGCACGTTTGTTCAAGGCCCTGTTTGAATAGTGATGCAGGCCTTTACTCAGCCCCCATTTCAAGCCAAAATTGGCCCTGGCGGGGTGCGTGGCCGGCCCCGCCCGGCGCTACTTAACGAACCCAACAACGCCGGGCGGGGGCAAGCCCCGCACCCTACGCGCCTGCCGCCAGCACAAAAAAAAAGCCCCGCTGCGGCGGGGCTTTTTTGACTAGTACCTTACTGAATGATTATGCATTGGGCTTTGGTAGTGTCGCCCCTGAAGCGAAGCGTGTAAATGCCTGGTTTCAGCTTGTCGCTCGGAATGCTGAGCGTGGCTTGGTTGCCTACACTCACCTGCGCCAGCACGCGGCCTACTACGTCGATTACTTCTATACTCTGCACGTGCAGCTGGTTGCTGCCCAGCTTGATATTGATGTTCTCTTTGGCCGGATTGGGGTAAACATCTATCCCGCTCTCGGCCAGCGCGCTGGCGGTGGCCGTCACGGCCCCGCAGTTGTTAGCGGTAGTTCCTTTGCCCGTAATGGTGGCGTTGGAGGTCGTGACCAGCAGCTTATCGAGCTTGGCACCCCCGCCGGAGCCGTAGCCGATGGTGAGCGTGTGCGGGCCTATGGGCAGCACTGCGTCGCGCAGCTTTACCCATTGCCAGCTGCCGCCCGCGTTCACTTCTTTCACGCTGACATCGTCGATATAATAGGTATTGGCCACCTGCCCCATGTCAAACAAAAAGGTCGTGGACGCCAGCGACGCCGTGATGGTCCAGGAAACCTGCTGCCAGGTAGTGCCAATGGCCTGGTCGGCCTGGTACTGCGCGCTCGAAGGCCCGGTGGAAAGCCGAATGGAACCGCCCGCCGCGCTGGCCCGCACCCAATACGAAATGACGTACTGCTTGCCAATGGTGGTCGGAAAAGCCGTGCTCGTCACCTGCACGCGCCACTGGCTGCCGGGCTGGGCGGTCGGGTTCACGACCTTCATTGCGCCGCTGCCGCCGTGGGCATCCGCAGCCGCGGTAGTCGCCGAAATAGTGGCCCCAGTCACATTTAACGCGGTCCAGCCAGTCAATCCATTCTCAAAACCACCATTGGTAGCCAGCTGGTTACTAACGGCTTGAAAAGGATTACCATCAATCTTCAGCCAATAACTATAATCTTCTCCGGCGGGCACATTCAGGCGGGCCAAAAAGTTGTAGGTGGCGGCGCTGTCAGTAGTGAAGGGCAGCACGAGGTACGAAGCGGCCGTAGTCGGCGCGGTGGCCGGGCTGCTGAAACCGGTTTTCACCTTGGCATAGCTGCCTTGCGAAGCGGAGGTATCGGCCACGGTTTCCCAGTTGGCACCTACCGTGGCGCATTCGGCTTCCAGGTAGATTCTTTTGCCGAGCGGGTCGGGCGGCAGGGGCGGCAAAACGGGGTTGCCGGTGCCCCACCACTGGTACCAGCGCTGGTAGTTCAGGGCCGGGTACGGGTTGGTGGTGTACGCGGTGCTGACGGTGGTATTGCCCAGCAAAAACTTATCGACGAAGGCCTGCATGGCCGGTACTTGGGTGGCGGGCACCGCGCAGTGGTTGTGGCTACCATCGATGTAGAAGCCGAACCGGTCACCCAGACCAAACGTATTGTATATCACCTGCGTAGCGCGGGCCGATACGTAGGCCGAGGGATTGGCCAGCCACTCAAAATCGGTGTTGCCCGTTACCAGCAGGGCGCGCGGCGCTATCATGGCCATCAGCTCGTGGTGGTCGTGGGGCAGCTTGGCCACGTTGGTATTGGCAAACTGCACCATGTCGTCCTTAAACCAATTGTAGTCGGTAGCCCCCAGCTTCTCGACCGCGCCCAACGTTTCGGACACGCGCCAAGCGGGTGCCCCGCCCCCACCCGACTCCTGGGCGATGGTGAGCGCAATGCGCTCGTCGAAGGCACCCGAAAAGAGGGCCATTTTGCCGGCGTAGGAGCAGCCCGTGACGCCGAGGTGGCTCAGGTCGATGGGCAGGCTGGCCTGCACCAGCTCCAGGCCGTCGATGAGGCGGCTCACGCCCCAGCTCCAGGCCGCGTATTGGCCCGAATTGCTGAGATTTTGGCTCGGATAAAGCTGGTAGTAAGGGTCCGTCAGCTGCGGGTTGGAGTAGGTCGTAACCTGGTTGTGGTTGTACTGAATGGTGGCCACGCTGCGGCCGGCAAACACCGTGGCTGGCGCGCTACCAGTGGGGCTGTTCATACCAATGATGGCCGGAAATGGCCCCGTGCCCGTGGTGGGCAGCGTAATAGGCGAAGTCAGTGTCAGGGTCTTGTTGTTCACCGTCACGTTCACGGTGAGCGTGCCCGTGCCCGCCGTGGTGCCAGCGGCGTAGCTAGCCGTAATATTCTGGGGGCGCGGCTGCTTGGGGCCTATTTCGTAGTTTTCGATTTGGGCCTTGATTTCATTGCGGCGGCATTCCCAGTCGCTAAAGCTCGTGGTGCGCCCGCGGCCATCGGCCCACAAAAAGGGGTCGGGCAGCGGCTGAATAGCCGGCAGCTGGCTAAAGGCGGGCAGCGGCGGGGCCGTGCAGCTGCCGCCCGTGTTTTCAACGCTGTATACTAGCGGAATTTGGGCCTCGGCCCGCAGGCCGAGCAAGCTCAGCGCACAGGCGGCCAGGCCATATTTGGCCTGTACAGTAAGGGTTTTACCAGAAAACAAGGAAAAGATTGAGGTCATGATGGAGTGAGTTGGGTGGGTAAGTATGACTAAGACAGGTGGGGACTTCTCATAGGCAAATTCGGGGAATAGTGGAGGTTGGCAAAGCAGGAAAATACCTAGGAGCAATATGCTGTCAGTTAGAAGTTTAAATATTGAAGCAAGGCATGAATTTTGGTAGAGCCAATTACATTTTATTAATATATAACGCTGATAATCAATACTTATTTAACAAGACAGCCTTCCACACGCCCACAAACGATTTCAGTAGAAAGGTAGCAGCGATGAGAAATAAAGAAATGCCTAAATCTTGGTAGGGTGCAAATGAAAATACCGCAATCGTTTCTGCAAACGATTGCGGTATTTAGAAAAGGCGAAATATTACGCCGCCTGTGTCGTGGCAACGAGTTATAGTCGGTGTTCCTTCGCAGGCCGACCGCCTGAAGCGCCCTGCCCTACTGGCCTTTCAGCGCTTGCGGGCTACGCCGAATAGCTTGGAGCAACTTCCGGGACCGATGTATAGATGGGCTATTTGCGGCTACACGCTCATGGTTGGGTGCACCGTGAAGTAGTGCCACAGCCAGCTCAGCAAGGCGATGCTGCCCCACGCGACCAGGCCAAATACGACCAAAAAGGCCACCAGCACCAGCGCAATCAAGCCCTTGCCGCTGCCACTGTGGCGGCCTTCGGCGTAGTGGCGGCGCAGCAGGGCCACGTTGCGCTCGTTGCTTTTGTAGGCAAAGTCAAACACGTTGCCCAAGATTGGGATGGCCCCGACAACGGTATCGAGCAAAATATTGAGGGCCATGCGCACCACCACGGCCCCGCTGGCCCCGTGGCGCAGCATGGTCAGCAGCAGGGCCACGGACACGGCCGTGCTGGACAAGTCGCCCACGATGGGCACGAGGCCCAGCAGCGGGTCGAGGCCGAACCGGAAACGGGTGCCGGGCAGCCGAAACTGACTGTCCATGAGGCGGGCTACGCGCTCAACCCAACGCAGCCGTTCGTCGGCGTCGAATGTGGCAGGCGCGGCGGCAGGCTTGAGCAACGGCATGGGCGTAGGGTAATTGACGTGAGTTTGGGGAATTAAAAACGAGAGGCGATGAAGTAAAATCTGGCTACCAAATTTTTACTTCATTGCCTCTCGTTTCTATGCGACACTTCTTTATACGGCCGGGCGAGAGCAGCAGCTAGCTGGGCAGCAGGGCCGGAAAATGCAGCTGCAAGAGGTGCTCGAGCTTCTCTTCGGTGAGGGGCTTGTTTACAAACCCGTCGATATTCAGCTGCTTGATGAGCGTGATGTCGTGGGGGTCGGTGGAGGTGGTGAGTACCACGATAACCGGCGGGTTTTCGGGGGCGGGCGGCTGGGCCTGGTACTTGGCCAAAAACTCGGCCCCCGACAGGCCGGGCATGTTCAGGTCGAGCAGCAGCAGCGTGGGGCTGGGGGCATTGGGGCCGGTGAGCAGGTCGAGGGCCTGCTGCCCGGTTTCGGCAATCAGGACGTGGTCGGCGAGGTGCAGGCGCTGAAATAAGCGCTGCGTCAGGAAATTATTGGTGGCATCATCGTCGATGAGCAGCACGCTGAAGGGCTTCGTCATGGCGGGTAAACGGGAGAATAACAAGGCAAAAATACGGCCCTAGCGGCCGGGCGCGCTGGCCGGCGCCAGGGGCAGCGTGACCGTAAATGTGGAGCCCACGCCGGCTTCGCTCTGCACGGTGATGGTGCCGCCGGCGTTTTCCACCACTTTTTTCACCGCGTACAGGCCCACGCCCGAGCCTTGTACGTGTGGGTGCAGGCGTTTGAACAGCCGAAAGAGCTTGCTCTGCTGCTCGGCGCTGAGCCCGAGGCCATTATCCTGCACTGCCAGCACAAACTGGCCACTCGCGCAGGTGGCCCGGAGGTGCACTTCGGGCACGCGGCCGGGCGCCCGGTAGCGCAGGGCGTTGCTGAGCAGGTTGTACACGATGGAGCGCAGGTGCGGGGGCGCAAACTGCACCGGCGGGCAGGCACTTACCTCTACTGTAAGCTGGGCGGCGGTTTCGGCGAGGTCGGCGGCGAGGTCGAGGCGCACGTTTTCAATGAGGGCGGCCAGGTCTACTTGCTCGGTCGGGGTATCGTCGTCCTGGTTGAGGCGAGCCACGTCGGTGAGGTGGCCGATGGTTTGCTGGAAGCGGCTGATGGCGCCGTCCATCAAACCTAGCACCCGGCCCACGCGCGGGAGGGCGGCCAGGTCGGCGGGCAAGTCCTGACGCAGCACGGCGAGCAAGCCCTCCAGGTTGGCGATGGGCGCTTTCAGGTCGTGCGAGGCCGTGTACACGAAGCTATCGAGCTCCGAATTGGTGCGCGTAAGCTGGTGGTTGCTAGCCGTAAGCTCGGCATTGAGGGCCTGCACCTGCTGGCGGGCGAGCACCTGCGTCGTGACTTCGGTGCCGATGGCAATGAGTCCCGTCGGCGTCGGCCCATCCGTATATAAAGGTTGAAACACGAAATCGACGTAGGCCTGAATGGGCAGGTCGGCGTGCGCCCGGTCAAGCGTGACGGGCGCTGCGGTGATGAAGAGCGGCTCGCCCGTGGCGAGCACGCCGGTCAGCAACTCTTCGAAGCCCTGGCCGGCCGTATCGGGCACCGCCTCGAAGTAGGGCCGCCCCAGGGTTTGGC
>Ga0265780_10002534_pt1 | contig 24662 bp, 23 predicted proteins | sample P1T30metagenome_FD_192432 | JGI IMG/M metagenome (GOLD analysis project Ga0265780, IMG submission 192432) | Plant litter microbial communities from East Loma Ridge, Irvine, California - P1 T30 | ecosystem: Environmental > Terrestrial > Plant litter > Unclassified | place: USA: California... | reverse complement strand
CAGAAGCATTCTTGTCTCCCTATATACTAACGAGATTCGTACTGTAGACACAGTGATCAGTGTGATCAGTGTGATCAGTACGCTGAGCGTACTGATCAACTGATCAGTGTCACGTGACTCGTGCGTGAGAGAGAGAGAGAGAGGATTTATTCCGCCCGGCGCTAAGCACCTAAAGGGCAATAGACTATCTACATCAAAGACGTTTACATGCATCTCGGTGGGTTAAACCCAACAGAACTCTAAGTACATTGTCCTTCAACACTTGAGATCATCTAATGGTGTACATCGCCTTGTTTCGAGTACTCGTGATTAGTGGTCGGCGGGGTACTCTTGAAGCTGTGTTTCCAAGTGTTCATCGTCCTATCTCCAGCGGATGAAGCGGGGGCCTGCCGTGTGCACGAGGGTGCGTGGGGTGGTTGCGGTATTGATGATTTATAGGGTGGTGTTTTCCGATCCTCGCATACGGTCTATCTCATCGTTCGTTATCGTTCGCTGGTGTTGTGCTCGAACCTCTTTGTCGCTAGGGTGAAACTGATTACAGCTCGCACTGCATCCATGTCCGGTTTCCAGTCATCGGTATCCGTGGTGGACTTGCCTCCGAGCAGACACGAAAGATTGTCTTCGCCTGTCCACACGCCCAAGATCTTTCGCTGCTCACTCCACCTGACGCAGTGAAAGATGAAGTGCTCTCTTGACTCCACTGCCTCACCGCAATCGCAAAGATTCGTCTCCACTGCTTTGATGTTGTGTAGATACCCGTTCAGTGGTGTCATGCCTGTGCGGAGCTGTGCGAGAATGCTCGCCTGTCTCTTGCTGAGGTCGTCGTACATGCGCCGAGTGTGGTTGCCAGGCCAGGCAGCGTCGATTCTACGCACGGATACTCCGAACATCGTCGACACCTGCGAAGTCGCTCGCCTCAGGCGTTCTTGGGCATTTTGCACTGTTCGTCTGCTCATTTTGACCCGATCTTGTGCTTCCCGTCCCTCGTCAGTAGAACGCTGCGCCAAATGCTTCGCTCTTTGCCCTAGTTCAAATATCGGATTCACCGGGGCCCACGTGAAGATTACTCGGTTGCTAAATCCTTCCAGATACCTCACATGCTTCAGAATCTTGCTAACGCTGGCTTGTCCGGACTTTCTGCCGGGAGCCCGAAGCGTACTTAGGACAGTGCGATTGTTGGTGAACACGTGGATCGTCTGGCCATGTGCGCGCGGTAACAGTGCCCCAGCATACACGGCATCAACAACCATACCGAGTCCCACCTCGATTGAAGCCAGCGCAGCTGTATACGCGTCAATCCGCGTGCTGCTACCTAGCGTTCTGTCATACCCGCGTCGGTCATTGTCGTTACTTATCCAGTCAATGCCCTCGATAGCACCGCCAATGCCGACCAACTGATTTCTGGCTGACGCGCTGGTAGCGACGCGGATGCCCAGCGTCTCCTGAGCCTGTGCGGCTGCCTGCACGCCGTCTTCTACGTTATTGACAATGTCGAGTCGCGCATCCCACGGGGCTGACACGTAGGGTCTGGTCGCTTCGAGCTCGTTCAAAGGCGCGTCTTGTGCACACTCTGCGATCTTCTGCATTGGCGATGCGAATCTCTTGTACGTCCGACGCCTGATCAACGGCACAAGAGGATGCGTGTCGGGCATGCTGTGCAGGTCGACCCACATCCTCAGTGCTTTTCGCAAGTGCCGTTCTTCTATCGTGGGTATGTTCGCCTCCGCCTCCGCCACCGCCGTGCCAACCGTCCGAAAGCAGCCGACGACTGCCTGTCCACCGATCCTCTGCACTCGATTGAGCACTCTCTCCGCGCTGGCCCTCCTGGCGTGCATCCATACGGATGATGCGTAGTCGACCACCGGTGCCACTGTGGCGTTGAACAGTTTGCGTGTCACTGACGGCGAGAGTCCTCGCAGCCGCTTCAACGCCATGGCCGCCTGTAGACCCCTCGTCGCAGCACGTGCGGCGTGTTCTTGGTACCGTAGTCGCGAGTCCATTACCAAGCCCAAAATCTTGACACTAGACGTAGGTCGTACCTCTTGCCCCTTGACGGTTATAGACTCGTCCGCAAACTGACTACTGTTCCTGGTGAAGTGGATGAAGGCCGTCTTGTCCCCTTCGAAGGACGCCCCACTCCTGCTCTCCCACTCCGTCGCTTGTTGTACGATCGCCTGGAGGCGCTCTTTGTTCTCTGCGGCGGTCTTGCCTACCACCCAAGCAGTGTAGTCATCGACAAAGGCGACCGCCCCACCGTTCTGGTCGATTCGTTGTTGCACGAGGTCTGCGTTGAAGAACAGAAACAGGATCGGTGACAAGGGAGAGCCCTGTGGTAGCCCGGCCTGCTCAAGTTCGCTCACCTCCGATGCCTGGCCGTTCACTACGATCGTCGCTGTGCGTCCAGAGCAAAAGGCATTGACCCAGTTCACCACCTGTGATGGGATACCTCTAGCCGTGAGCCGCTGTAGCAGTCTGTCCTTGTAGACTCCGTTGTATGCCCCTTTCACGTCGAAACTGACCAGACTCACTACCTTCCTGCCTCGCCACGCTGTGTAGATGCGCTCCTGGAGGAGCAGTAATGCCTGCTCCGCAGACCTCTGTTTCCTTGCGCCGAAGTGGTTGGTAGGCAATAGTCCGTAAGTCTCCACGGCGAAAGAGATCCTCTCTGCGACGACCGCTTCTAGTAGCTTGCCGAGTGTCGACAGCAGCGAAATAGGTCTCCACGCCTTCGCTCGGGTGTAATCGTCTTTGTTAGGCTTCTTCAGTGGAATGATCCTTGCAATCTTCCACTGCCGTGGCAGGGTTCCCGTGTCGAGAGAGGTTTGGAAGAGATGGCGGACACTTTCTTTCACGGCCGGCCATACCTGTCTCCACACCCCAGCGGGAAGACCGTCCTCGCCTGCGACTTTCCATGGCTTGGTCTTCATCAGACAACACTCGATCTCTTCCAATGTCAGCTCCGGCATGGGCACAGATTGCCTTTGCGGCCGGTCGCCCTCGTCCTCTATGTTTTCAGGCAGCGCCGGGAAAAAGGTAGCAAGCAGCTGCTCAGCCTGTTCGGAATTGCTCGTCGTCAATGGCCCATCTGCCTTTTGCAAAGGCGGGATCCTTGACCACCCAGAGCCTTCGTCGGGCTTGAGGTAGCGGGTGGCCTTCCAAATGTTGGTGTCTTCCGCCAGGAACTCATCCCAGTGTAGCCTTTGTTGCTTGTGTATGGCGTCGTGGTACTCCTTGGCCGCTGCTCGCGCTTGTTGCTCTAGTGCCGGAAGTGCCTCTCCGCCCCGTCTCTGCGCCCGAGCCCTATTTCTCCAGTATGTGTAGACTTGACGGAGCTTCGTGAGATCCTGGGTCCACCACCGCTTCGCGTATGGAGAAGGCTTAGCTTTGGGTGTCAGCGTGTTAACCGCTTCCAATACCACTTGCATTAGGCGGTCGGTCTGCCTCTGGACGTCACCACATGCTGGTCGAATGTGTAGCGCGTGAGCGATGTGCTCTCGGATCGCGTTCCAGGGAGCATTTTTGAACAACAGTCGAGGTTGGGTAGTGTGCTCAGGAACGTCAACATCGAACGACGTCTCGACTGCACGATGGTCCGACCCGTGCTCCGTGTCGTGGATTTTGCACTTGAGTACGCTCGATGCTAACTCTTGCGACGCCAGCATCAGGTCGATCGTGGTAGCGTAAATTCCATTCTGCCACGTCTTAGTCCCGCGAGGCAGGAGGCTCTCGAGTCTCCAACTGTTCATGAAGTCGATGATAGAATCCGCCTCCCCCTGCCGTTGCGGCCGCACCTCATCTCCACCCCACAGCTGGTCATGGCGGTTGAAGTCGCCAGCGACGACAACATCCAGGCGCGGGCCGCCGCGGCGCTGCGCGATGTGTATTGCCTCGTTGAGTAAACTTATCGTTCCGCTCAGCGCTGTAACGTTGCCTCCTTCCACATACACTGACGCTAGCAGTACCGACCGATCCGGAAGTCGTAGTAGAGCCACTGTAAGGTCTGCCGATGGCGCGTCCACCTGCTTACACTCAACATCCCTGCGCACCCAAAGCATGCTTCGCACCGCCCATCTTCCATCGTGTCTCTTGCTGGGAAGGATGGCCATCCAGCCCTGGTGTCCCATTGGGCTCGTGGTCACTTTCCCATCCATCTCGAGGACATACGGCTCGCTGATTACCAGAGCCGCGTACTCTTTCAAACTCACGTCGTTCATCACGCTGTGCTGCACGTTCCGCCGCTTCTGCACATTCAGTTGCAAGAACCTCAGCGATCTAGACATTAGTCGCCGGATGGAGAACCCGACACTGGCGGCTAGACGATTCGTGCGGTCCGCTGCACACTGCGCACTTGGGACTGTCTGCCCGGCATTCGCTATGACGGTGGCCTGGCTGAGCGCACCTACTGCATAGCTGCGGTCTCGTGCACGAGAACGCCTTGTGGCCGAGCCCCAAGCACCTGAAGCACTGCATTGGTCCATGCCTGGGCTCGAACACTCGGGTGAAGGCCGATTCTCCGTCCACGTCAAAGTATTGTCCTTCCAAAAGCCGCGCTGCGTCAGCGCGCTTAGTCACGTACACGACCATAGACCCGTACGCCTTCGGCGAGTCCTTCCGGCTGAGCCATGACAATCTGGCAATCTTCACATCGTTCTCGTTCTCCAGCATCTCCTTTACACCAGCTCGCACTTCACCGTTCTCGTCCAGCACCGCCGTTCTGCATGCGTTATCCACCTTGATTGGGTACCACTGGTCGCGCAAGACCCGCGACCCCACCGCTTTAGTCTTCTCTGCCACTTCCTTGACACGAGCGAGCTCGCTCTCGTCCCGGCAGGTGATGCGGATGCGGGCGCTGTTTCGAGGGTCTCTCGTCACTGCCACGCACCGCCATCCGCCTCCCTCTTCTCCCTCTCGCATTCCTTTCTCGATCTCTTGTCTGATGTTGCTAGCGTTCGCCGCAGCCCTGTCCGCCTCTTCCACGTCAGACACGTCTACTGTACAGTACAGAGTATCGGTCAAGGTCGACGGGGTCGTCTGGTTGGAGAGCGTCCTCAAGTTACTAGGATGGCTGCCTGGCGGAGTACGGGCGACGTCGGCATAAGAAGGGTTCGGACTCGCCAGCTGAACGCTGGACAGCTGCTTTTCGAGGATCGCCGTGACCTGCTCCTGAACGATAGTAGTGACCTGCTGCTGGACAATAGTAGTGACTTGCTCTTTGACTATACTGGTGACCTGCTGCTGAATGATGGCGGCGACGTTCTCGTCGACAGAGTTTTTGAACTCATGCTGCACGATGCTCTTGACTTCCCGGCGCACTACCTCACTCACCTGTTGTTGTACCGTCCTCGTCACTTCCTCCCGAATGGCATTCACGATTTCACGTTGAACAGTAACCTTCAGTCGCTCTTGCACGGCGTGGCTCAGCTCTTCCGATATGGTCGCTCTGATTTGTTCCATGTCCGATCTGTCGGCGATAGCCTCTTGCATAAGCGCAAAGCGCTCGTCGACGGATTCGCGGACGCCAGCGACGGCCTTCAGGATCGTGTTCAGCTGAGCCTCTTGAGTTCCGCTACTCCTCGCCGTTGTTTGCCTCGAAGCCTCCTCTTTTGTCAAAATACCCCGATGCAACCTCCTATAGTCGACCTCTGTGCGTGAGACGCGCGACCGGCTTGGACGCGACGTCCCTGACGGCGGTCGTCGTCGGGGTGCGACGGTGGGCGCGCAACGGCGGCCATTGAAAGGTATGCCAGACAGGCACGATAATCACTTGATAAACGTCTTTTCTGACTCGTGCGTGCTCGGTGAGATTGCCTGTTGTGCTTCACTGATCGTTCTCTCTTCTACGCCTACATGCGTATTCAGTGGTCTGGTCAGTACGTGTTCGTAACATCATATTTGAGAAACATGCAGCTCACGAAATAAGACCGGTCAGAAGACTGTTAGGTCGGTGTTTTTGCATTCCAGGAAACCGTGCTCGCAATGGTCTGTAAAGCGGGATCGACATATTCGCGGAAATGCTAGCAGCGGCATAGTACCAACAGTAAATGACTAAGTCGTGACAAGGGTGCTTTGCACGGTCTGCGGGGCGCTCGCCATTGTGCTTTGCATGCCCCAATCGTCGGAGTTAACACCGGGGTAGACATCGGACGCAATCCCGTCTCCGCTCCGTTGTACTATAGCACGGAAACGGATGCACGGTCTGCTTGACTTTTGTGCATATCTGGCACTTACCCGATTGATTACTTGAGAGTGGAAGATAAAAATGACATCGCTGTGCCGCGTCGCCCGCTTTGGGTGCACTTTTCGGGTTCTACATAGCGGGGTTAAGTTCTTCGTAAGCGAGTGTCGGGAGGCAACCCTGACAGGTCGCCACCCTTCCTCTAGTTTGCGTCCGTCGCTGAATGAACAGACATTCTGAGTACCAATAGTGTGACTGATTTATCTGTAGTTTTTCAGGCGCACAGACTTGGAACATATCGACTGCTATGGCCGCACCGATCGCCAGACTTGTGTGTACGGTAGATATAGGGGAGTCCTTACTAACCAGACGGGAATGCAGAACTGGCGCGCTAAGCAATACATGCACCCCAAGCGTGCAGGCGCCTCGGCCCTATGTGACGTGTTGATGAGGTTGACTTACAGGCTACTGGAACGATACAAGCGAAATGTGCTCTTGCGTCAGGTCCGGGCCGAGGGCGCTATCTTATTGGGATAATCGCTTGCTGCTTCCACGAAATAGTAAAACTATATTCATAACAACCAAAGCCGCACCGTATAACAAGCTGCGATTTGTTGATTGAGGAGTCGACAGGATTTATTGACGCTGAAGGGTCCGCTCAACAACCCTTGTCTGTGGAAACTGTCGACATGCCACCTTGCGGTCACTGCAAACGTCTGAACAGCTCATGCGATGTCGACATTCGATCGGGCCGGTGTCGTAGCTGCTTTCGCCGTGGGCTCGAGTGTGATCTTCTACTCACGCAGGGAGAGTGGTCGCGCCTAAAAAGAGAAAAAGCGGACTTGGAGCAGGCGCTAAACAGGAACGAAGTCAAGAAGCAGTCGGCAGTCATGGAGATATTACGGCTACGGAAGAAGCTTGAAAAGTCAACAGCACAGAAAGCAAAGATTCTGGAGCAACGATTAGCTGCTGCAACTGAGACAAAAGATACTTTGGAGGATGTTCCGGTACTTGGCCACACGTTCTTCCCATCTCCGATAGAGTCCAACGAGGAGAAGATGTGCCCACGTGAATGGGCTCTTCTGGAGCATCTACCGGTCCAGTATTGGGCTCCTCCGTGTGTTTCCTTTGAGTTTGAAGATGAGACGGTCTTCGGCGGATTTGACGGTGCTTGAGGCAACAAGGTGAGTGTTACACTGTAGCCCTTCGCTCGATTGCTAAATCATTGGCAACCCTGGCTTACATGATAGCATCCAGATCACCACCAGATCGCTGGCCTATCAGGCGGGAAGATGGCCATAGTCAAACGCAAAAGATCCTGACTGGCTCTGCATCAGAATATGCGACGATTACCGAGCGCGACCCTTCAAATCTTTGTTGTGTGTTGGGTTGTCTCGTGTTCTTGGTCACGGGTGATATCATCCCAGCCGGCTCGGCCTCCTCGGCACTGTCGGATTACTATTGGGGACGAATATTGGCAAGACTCAAGGTCTAAGACGAACAGACGAATGCTAGGGAAGAAACTCTTCTAGAGATGTTTGGAATTTGAAGCTTTTTGGATCCGAAGAGTGTCTGCAGCGTGGCACGGAGATGTTGTGCACGATAAAACGGTAGTTTGAGTCAGTTCACATGGAGTCGTTGGTAATGTGCCCTCCTCTCCACTGTTCCGCCCACCATACGTTCTCTGTAGCCTTCAAAACGGGGTGAACATTCTCCTCCCAAATTTCCAGAAAACTGTTTGCCCGAGTGATGTCCGGATCATCTGCAGGTGAGCCTCTATGAACAGAGATTTGACTATCATGAAGGCCACACAGGTGCCCGGCAAAGATCATAGTGTAGAAAAGTCTGTTAGGGTCGACTGCGCGTGCAATGAACTCCTTAACCTCGTCTTGCTCTTGAAGGCACTTTGCAAGGGACATAACGTCCGTTGCTTGCCCTATCCGACTCCATTCGATATAGATCGTGAATGCGGAGTACTTACGATGACAGCGTTAGCACGCGTTGCGGTCAGTGGATGAGAGTGCTCACAATCGTCTGGAAGAAAGCGTCTGGACCGTGCTCTCGAACGTCACCGTGGCTCAGACAAGCTTCCATCTCCCAGGTCGAGAGCCTCTATTCATGATCAACACATAGTACACCGGCACAGAGCCACTGAACTTACTATTAACGCTGGCAAATCTTGCTGCAATGTCATTGGATCGTACTCAAAGGGTGAGAGGGGTGCTTCGACGTCTTCCTTAGTGAGATGCATGTTCTTAGGTCAACCAAGTGAGGACCTGATGAGCAATGTGTAGGCGTTGTGGTGGCTGGTACGTGCTCGTATAGTTTCAGGAAGTCTGTGTAAAAGAACAGATAATGACTGCTGTCGGAAGCCGGCGCACAGCGTGCCGCGTACAGACGCATCCATAGCTGACCATGCGCCATCCGAGTATTTCTGTGCAGCTTCGAGCCGACTCGCCCGATTTCTACAGCCTGAAAGCCTGCGGATGACCATGGAACTTCGCGGCGGCCTTCCAACAAGTTTCTGGCTGCAGGCGTTGTAGAGACGTGATCTTTCACCAATCATTGGCCACGCTATGGATCTCAAGTGCAATGAACCCTGGAGCTGCATATTCAAGAATGCTAGGAATTGGCTTCCTGGAGGTGAGACGTATCTTAGGAGCAAGCTGTAGAAATGCACCCTTTCCGCACCAAGTCACGATAAGAGTGATGCAATAGTGAGGAAGCTGTCTCGCGGCACTATCCGTGACTAGCGAGCTCTGTTCATGCTTGTGGTTTGAGCTACCCGCAGAAACAGCAATGACGTTTTGCAACAGGCAGTAAGGCGGTGCTTCGATTAGTCCAGGAATTTTTGTCATAGCTCGCGCGGGGTCACACTTCGGCATAGAATCAGAACTGAGGGTTAACCTTGGGAAATTAATGAGCAAGTAGGATTTGATCACCAAAACAATACAGGATTCGATTGAGAAAGGGCGTGGCTTATGGAAATGATGTTGGTCCCCTGCGCATCGCTCGTAGTCCTATCACGTATGTGTCCGAGTCGAATTCGTGCCTCCGCCCACTCATGTACCATTCCTACCAATCTCATAAGTCGGCTCCAATCTCTCATGCGGCTCCTTTCGACAAGACGAAAGAGGCCTCGAAAGTAACGCATCGATGACGCATGGACTAGCTGATACGTTTTCCTAATCGCAAAGGGTTCCACGCATTTTCCTACGCATCACTTAGGTCGATTCCTCTGTGTCGATCGGCTTCGATCATTCACCGTGAGATTGATCTTATAACGTTCTTTGCCGTCAAGATAAGAAGCGAAGGTAAAGTAACTCCCGGAGCTCCGATATACTTAATAGCTATCAGCTACTCTTGTCTTCCGCTTATTTTCTTGAACGCCGTAGTCCACTCACTTTGTAAGTACTTTCGAGGGTAAACTAGTACCGAGGGTAAAGCCGGTCTCGTCGACGTTAAGAATCGCGTCAGAAGGATAGGGATTCTCGAGGAAAAGGTCGGTTTGAGTGTCAAGATAGCTGTTTTTAACCGGATACTTAACTCCTTCAGAGCAGTTCGCGTCTAGGGCTCGGAATAGACTACCTTTAGTTCAGGGCATCGTTTCCGGAACCTATCGATCTACCGTCCATTAATAGGAGGGCAGGAAGTCGGAGTCGAGCTTGAGCGGGAGCGGGAAAGTCGGATTTCTTCGGTAAGATCTTTCGTTAAAGGAAGGGTGATAGGGCAGCCCGACTTCGATAGTCAGGCGCTTGTTTCAGAAGGCCTCTTCTTCGGCAATCGAGAGCATCTTTTGCGATTCATGCGATTTAGAGCGGGGAGTTCGAGTCGAGTACCGAGAGGTAAGTGTACTACGAGAGATATTAAACGCATAGGCGCTCGTTCGAATCGAGGTATACTCGCTACTACGAAAAACCGTCAGGGCGGTATTAAACTTTTCTTCAGAATAGCTAGACATGATAGAGGAGAAAGTCGAAGCGTCGCGTGTAATTTCGATTATTACGCGAAACCAGTAACTTACGTGGAAGTGGCCCGCTTCCCCTACAATGATGTCAGTAACAGCCTGCGTTGATCCGTAAGGGAGCTACACCAGGGCAATGGAATATCAAATCAAGGGCTTGATTCTTCCCAAGCTCAAGCAATCAAACACGGGCTCTACGCTTGGGCTTAATTGATTGTGCACCAGTCTGCTTACAGCGCTCATCCGCATGCAAACATAGGCTCCAGGATCCGGCAGCCCCACTCAGCAATCCCATCGACCTGCTTGACATCCCTCATCCATTCCATCATCAGCACCACTGTGCGCTTCATATCATCTTGGTTGACCTGGTGCTCGCAGATCTGCCGCAAAATGCGATCTTCCCACGTCATACGTAAAATCAGTGATATACCCAAAGCGTTCTGCGTCCAGCTGAACAAGTGCGGAATCAGCCTCTTCTTATTCTTCGGCGAGGCCATGAAGAGCGGCCACATGCAGCAGCTCCGGATAGCGATGGCGCAACACTCTGCGTCGTCCGCCGTCATGAGGTCGGGGAAGTGTAGGGTCTTGTAGATAAAAGGACGGAACATCATGAAGCGGGCGTAGTAGAAGCGAGTGCGCAATTGTGCTTCGGCGATATCCAGATTATCCATGTGGTTAGTGGAGATGAGGCCTTGATGGGAGGAGGAAGAAGACTCGTTGCGCAGGTGGCTGATTGGATTGAGGTTTGGATTGCCAAGAATGTCACTGTCGAGCCATTGGAGGGTCTGGGGAAGAAGAGAGCGCCATGAATCGAGCTGGCATGCCAATTCGCGGATGATGCGAGCGGGCGGGCCTCCGTAGTCGTCTGAAGTCTTCGATTGACCGGATGTGGCTGTGGCTGGGTCAGTTGCGACGTTGCGTGGCGGTGTTTGGGAAGATATACACTCATAAATGGCGGTGTTTATGCGGGTGATCAGCCGCTTCAGTGCTATCATGGCGAGAAAGTAATACTGGAATCGAAGTCCTTGCGAATCCTGGATCTTGTGGAAAGAAGGTAGTGGCACATCGTCCTCGAGCATGCCTACACTGGTCCCGGGCAAATCAAGGTCCATGTGGTACAAGTCCTCGTTTAGGACGCACGTCCAGTACGCTCGTGCGATCATGTCACCGCTTTGTGACTGCCAGTCAATGTTCGTGTAACGAATTAGAGCATGCATTGACGTGGATGCCGTGGCTGTGCAGCGGTAAAAATCCAAATGCCGAGAACTGGCTTCGTAGTATGCTGCTTGGAGTAGCAAAATCTGCACGTCTTCTATCGTACACGTACCCATGCAAAACCCCAGCCTTCGTCTCGCTTCATTGAATATCTCGAGGCCAGGCGGTCTTTCTGCTGTCCCGCCTCTGAAACCGCTCGGCACGCCATTTTGATTGGAGATTGCGTTGCCGAAAGCGCCTTCGATGGCCAGCTGTCCAAGTGCATAAACTAGAAGCGCGATGATACTCTCCGGGTCGCCGTCTGCATAACCTTGTCGTGAGAGGCGTTTAACCACTTCATTTGTGAACACGTCATAGTTCAGAATAGGGCTGATGACGTTGAATGTGTTGAAATACGCCTCCGTGTAATGCTGGACTTGTTGGATTGGTATTGTCGGGAAGGCACATCGTTTCGGGTAATTCTTTGATGATGATGATGATGGGTCATCTAGTTGATGAACTGGTAGTCCAGGGTCCGTCGGCAAAGTAAGAGGAAGTTTCTTCATTTCGTGCCTGATGAACCAGGGCGTGCCTTCCTGGAGAATCTGTTGCAAATCTGAGGCTGCATGTATGCCCGAATTGGTGAGGTAGGTGTATACCCTTGGCCATGAAAATACCTTATGCGGTGCCGTCAGATGTCGATAAAACCGGTGTAAATCTGATGGAAAGTCATGGTCGAGCTTTGAGTCCGCGTCCGCGATTTGTGCGGAGGATCCTGGGGACGAACGTGTAGCTAACGCTCTTGTCGTCTTGTCCGACGTCGAGGCATTACTTTGATCAATCGCAAGAATGTCAAACTTTTTTTCCAGACTGGTGAGCGTATGCAAAATGTAGGCGATTGTCATATCCTTCCTACAATGAACGTCAACATGTGAGGAACGAGAAGCGTACTCCTTAGCCCCCAGAGACTAGCCGGGGAGACATACTTTATTGGCAAGAGCTCTCGATATGAGCACTCTACATCCAACTTGTGGCAAAGACTACCTAAAATGCATGTCAATGATGCCTGACATGATTGCGCATACAGCGGCAGCTTACACTTCGGCTTCTGCTCATCACATTTGCTTTTCCTGGGAAGGACGTTACTAAACGCACAAGACCAACGAGGTTGTCCGGCCACATGACGCCTAGCTTCAGGGTCCTCGTACCGATCCCGACATCTCTGACATGCCCGTGTTGCGATTGCAGTCCTTTTTCGGGGAGACGAATCGACGACAGCACCTGCGAGCTTCCCAAAAGAGTCCATTCCGTTTTCCTGTGGCGGTTTCTGTCAGCCACTTCCTCGTCGCTTCGAATGAGGAAGCCTAGTGATGTAGAGATACATTGTGCCAACCAGCAGGGAAGTGAGGGGCAGGGCGAAGGCTAGGCAAGGGCTGTCGGTACGATTTTCGATCACTGTAGCGAAAGGACCAGCGAGCGTGAAGGAGCGAAGTATAGACAACTTCTTACCTGCGAGATATGTATCGCAGCCGCAGGAGATTTAGCGCGCTTCTAGGCCGGGTAATATTAATTCGTTCGCGCAAGCAAATTGCTAAAGTGTGGGGTGTGTATGAGGAGGGGGAGGGACGATGGCGGCGGGCGCAATCGAGACAACTGCGGGGGCTCGAGGGCGGCTGCCGGCAAAAGGCTGTGCCATGCTATGGCTGCACCTGGGGGCGGTGTTAAGTGTCAGAGAACCTTGTGACTATGTGGCCTGAGCAGACAACAACGCCCCACGCACGCGTGTGTCCCAGCTATTTCTCATGTACTTCCTCGGTGGATGCCCAAACAATAGGTTACCAGTCCGCCCCTTCCTTTAATTGGAGGATGACTTACTTTTGCGCTTCGCTGCTCGTAGCCAAAGAGTAAATCGACCTCAGACGATCTTTGGGACGTACTGAGGGCCCGTTGTCATTGAATTGGAAAGTGCCTCGAGATTTTTACTCAGCGTAGTTGCCACGTCCAGATAGCTTTCGCGAAGCTGTCCAGGTTGCGTGGTTCCCCGCGTTTTCGGCTGTCTGTCTCGTGAAGAAAGTGCGAGGGAGAGCTGAGAGTGCACAAGATCTTGCGGTTCCCAGTCACCGTATACTACATACAGCAGAAATGAGTGCGCCACAGGACAGGTAGAAACGCAATGAGCCGTCGTCGGTATTACATAGCGTCATCCCGTGACGACTTCTCACCTATCGACAATGCCTGACCTGGCCGACATGGCCAACCATCTAGCCGTGCAGCCGTCGAAAAGATTTCGATACGATATGACAAAGCCCCCGCGCTCCCACGCGCCAAAGGGCAACACGCCTCCACAGCCGCGGACACGGCCGCCAGCGCCGACTCGACCACTCCATCTAGAAGGTGATGAGCGAAACGCTAGTAGAAATCGAAGTCATCTAAGCGCCGTGAGAGCGTTGGAAAAATAGATATCATACGCGGCGTTCGGCATCCCTTCGAACGTCTGGCAGTGCAGTGCTCCTTAGCACACAACCCACCGAAACAGATTCTAGCACGTGGGCGACGCCTGCACGCTTGTACTCAAGTACATGTGATAATTCAACAAGCGCCAAAGATAGAGCACTTGGTAATTGATGCCACCAATGCAGCGTTGAATTTAGGCACTGGCCGTTCCTGGAACGAACTACTGCGCACCCCACGAGAGTGATGATTGAGTCAGCTCCACATTTCCAGCCCTAGCCGAGGCGTAACGGTCTTGTCACAACTAATCTTATCGTAGCAGAGCTTACGCTTGGCATCACATGTGTAATTTGGCCTTTAGCGCACGTCGCTCTCCACAACTCGAACCGTATCACACCTGACCATACTTCCTACCTTGGAGTTGAACAAAGTACCAGTCATTTGGACTAGCTACATGGCTACGAAGCACTTCCTTTGTAGCAACATTAAATCCAGATGCCTGAAGAAGATGCTGCAGACGTGTTGCATCAGATCCGCGCCGGGGAAGACGATGAAGCAATACCGGCCGTCTTCCACGGTCGCGTATCTCATTTAAGTGGAGAAACCCGGTTATCATCACAACAAGATGACACTGGGCCACAGAAGAATGGCCAAAGTTCGAAAGACACGAGCTTCAGTACCGGAGATACCCCTACAAGATCCGCTCGAGCAAAGCCTCAGGTATTCCCTGTACCTCAGGGGACAAGCTTTGAGGACGCTGCACTCTTACTTCGAGGGAATAGGGATTCCTCAGCTTTGCTGGACATAGGGCAAAACGTCCGAACATCTCGAGCCGAGCGATCTAGACCCCCTGAGTCTGCAGCTTTCCGGCATTCCTTCGAAGTTCCAACGACGCAAGCCGTGAGACCTTTGCGCGACAAGACCGCCGGTCCGCTGCTTCCTGACATCGCTTCACTCTTGAATTCGGATACCCCCTGGTTCGGGTCAGAATCGATGATTGCGAGGCTGGAACTTCCGAACGCAGAACACTTCGATCAGGCTTTTTCTACATTCATCAGGTGCACCGGAAAACTGTTCCCAGTGCTTACACGGAATCAACAACACGAAATGGCCTCCCAAATCACAGCCAGAAAATTCCACCTACTATCCAAGCCTGCGCTGTGTCTCCTGTGCAGCACCTGCGCTATTTCAGCCCAATACTTTAGCGACAAATCCTCTCGAGAGAAAGCAGAGAAGTACTACGATGTTGCGAGGCATCTTTTTGACGCTTGTGTGACAGCAGCTCCAATGGCAGCAATACAGGCGTGCACTATGCTCGCAATGTACAACATCAACCGGAAAGCGATCCTAGCACTGACATATGTTGGTGAGTCTAAGTGGCAATCTCAAGCTTCATGCATATTGCTCACTGACCCCATGCGAGACCTTGCTTTATCGATGGCAGACAGGCAAGGCTTTGGACAAAGACGCCAGGCTTCATCGTCTACCGGATGTATCCATGACGAAGACGGCCACAAAGTCTGGAGGACTCTGGTTTGTATCAAAGGGTTGGTCTTGGTGTGAGTATATGCATTGGGCGACGCTGATGTACCGTAGATGGCTGTTGCCTGATTTACCAAATGGACCGGCCTCCAGTGCTCGCTCTCCCATACACCTGCTCGAGGTGAGTGGCATTGGAAAATGGCAACTTTGGCGACTGTACTAACACAACTCTTCATAGCTGGAGCCCGCAGAAGAAAGTATCACGATCTACGAGACTATACAAGTGCATCTGGCAAGGCTCTCAAGCATCAAAGCTCGTACCCTGAAATGCTCTCCGTCATCGGGTCTGTTCAGTATGCGCTCACTGAGAGAGACACGGGGCAGTCTGCAGAAGTGGAGTGACAATCTTTCCCAAAATTGTCGCCTTCGTCTCTCCGCTGACGAAGGGGTCGATCCGGAATCTGACATAGCAGTATGCTATATGGTACGTAAACACTCAGATTCTGGCACGAGACTAGCACCGGTACTAACCCAGACTTGCAGCACATTTTTTACAATGGCACCCTCATGTTATTGCAGCGACAAGTCATGTCATATCTCATGGAATTCAGAAGGATGGAAGATCTCTGGATGGATGGCCAGCTACTCGACTGGCTGAAGTACGTCGAGGAAGGCTTTGCCGCTGCCCGCAGCTCGATATCACTTGTCACCCTACTTGTTCAGAAAGGTGGCTTGGTGAAGTCTTGCTGGCTCTGCATGTAAGACCCCCAATTCTTTGCCCGTCAGCACATACTAATACTGAGACGAGCTTCCAATCTTATACTGCCGCCACCTTTTTAATGTATGAGACTGCACAATGTCTTCTAGGAGGTCTACCGAAGAACTATGCGCTAGCCAGTTTCAGTATCGCGAAAGAAGCGCTACAGGCTCTTTCCGCTTGTGCAACGTGCGATGATGTTGCGCACAGACTTTGGTCGCTGTTGACGTTTTACGATCGACTTCTTTCAGCGGAGTTGAATGTGCCGGGTGGCGACGGCCATTCTTCTGCTATGTTTTGGGGGCTTTCACACGCCGCAGACCACTCCCACATTCCGTTGGGCTATCTGCTGAGGCGGCACGATGGCGAATCCGACCTCTGCAGAGCTGGACGGGACCTGCTAAAATTACTGTGCGATCCAACGGACGGCGCGAAAGTCCTTGACGCCAAAAGAGGGTGTTCGACTCCGCTATGGTCAGAATACAAAGGGACATTGGAAGAACTCAGTCTTGGTTGTCATCTCGAATGGGTTACCAATGAGGTTGAGAGCCCCTAGTAACCAAGCAACATGCAGCTTGCGCATGTTGCTGTCACTTTCTTCACCATAGACCAGATGCGTTTTAGGGTGGTTCGATGTGAGAGATATTTCACTGCAAGCCTGTCAGAGAGCGAAATATATCACAGCGTCGTTCCTAGCTTAGCTAATATGACTCGTAGGGGGCAAGTTGACCTCACCCCGAAAACGCAAAGCGGCTTCTCCTCGAAGGAGCATGTTACGGCTGGACAGAGTCCGTCGGCCGCCATCGCGACGAGCGGATCCAAAATGTCTTCACGCTCACCCTTCGATCTATCGGAAGATGTTCGCTCTTGACAAGATCGCCGACTCGACTCAACTCGGCCGTTGGACTACGAAAGTTTTCTACCCCAACGAACCGGCCAGAGACCAATTAAGAGTCGGGCTCTTGCCACCGTCGGCTGAGCAAAGATACTCTGGATTTGGTCTCCTCGCAGTCGTGTTCAGGGTTGCACACAAACAAACAATTTCACAACTTAACAAGGAGGTCCTCTGTTTTGGCAAGTAAACAAGGCTGTTGGTAGTCACAAACAAACAAGGGTGATCTTCGCAAGGCTTGTAAGCCTTGTTGAATTTGTGAGTGAATAGTCACGTGACCAGAAAATGGGCTGATTTCCCCCAGATTTTGAAACCTTATCAGCTGTATAGACCCATTTCAGCCCTATTTCCCACACGGAAGAGCGCGGCAAACGTTTATCTGCGCGCGGCCCGCGCTCTCCCGCGTCTATCCCGCGTCTTTAGCCCAATTTGGACGCCCGCCGCACACCTCCGGGGCCGACTTTCAGACTCCTGAGACTTCTCGGATTTTCTGACTTTTTCACCAATCTACCTTCCACCAACCCCAACCATGGCCTCCGACATCTCCAACTGGCTATCTACAACTACTACATCGGTGCTTCAAGTCCCTACTGAGATACAGCGAACAAACGACTTCCCAAGCAACCGCACAACCGCTTCAATCGAACCGACTTTCGTACCTGAGGACCTAGAAGGCGCCGACTGGAATCGTCTACAGGGCTTCGAACGGCAGCCTCCAAAGCTAAAGAAACACAGGCCCTACACAAGCTGGATCTACTCTGGGGATAGCGCTTGTACAAACCTAGTGATGGTCTCGAATACTGGATCTGCCGGCTCTGTCATATCTAATGTATCTGCTCCAGCCTTTCTATGTAAGACTACAAGTCAAGTAGGGCTGGAAAGTAAATGTATACTGCCGTGCGGGAGGCTAGGGTAGGACAGAAACTTAAAAACATAGAGACATGGTACGGGACGCGAGTAATGAAGAGACAGATTGCGGGCGTATTTGAAAAGATATAGGTACAACACAAAAGTCGAAGAGGAGGACCGGCATAAGCGTTCGGAACGTGTTTCGAGCGCAGAGGAGCAGAAAGTGGAATCGAGTCGTTTGAAGAGTCGAGTTGTTTGGTTGTACTATCTCGCTTCACGCTTCACACTTAGCGATGTGACTCTCTGCGTGTTCAAGACAAACACCGCCCTGGCGACGAACAGCTTGTTCAGGTCGCCCACTGCAGACTTCCCGAAAACAGCGGGCAACCCTTCAATCACAAGTCCCCAAAACCCACCAATCGGCGCCGAAACAGCTCATACTCCTCACGGCCATCCCCATCACCTCCGTCTCGCAAGCACTTGGTCGACTGATAGCTCCCATACCTCGAAGCCGGCAGGCTCTCCGAGGTGTTGCTGATAAAGTCGCTTTTGAACCTTTGGAAATAGGCGGCGATCGTGTCGAGGTCTTCAGCCCATTGTTTGGCCATGGTGGTAATACTCTCGGCGCGTTGGAGCTCAGCGGAGTAGCTCCGTAGCCTTCCTGTCGGGACTTCCGGGATGTCGTTACCTTCGTAAGTGGGTGAGTGGCCGTAGGCAGGCGTCAATATGTGATCTGGATCCATCCAAGGGAAAGCCAAAACGTAGAACTGAACGAACTTGGCTACAAAGATGCCATATGCCGCTAAAGCATTGACGGTCAGCGAGGATTCCTCACGCGCGTCTGAGGCAAGGTCCAGGATTGCTTTTGCGGCGCCGAAACATTCCCGAGCGCTACTTTTCCAGAACGCGGGTGGTGCATCTGTTGCTAGGAAAGCATGCTGCGGCGCCGGAAGGGGACCTTCGGGCTGCCGACAACGCAGTGGGAGGAACGGGAGGAACTCCCAGCGAGGAACACGAGACAAAGAAGCCTGGCGATGTGCATATTGAAGTAATGCGCAGCGGTCGATTCTCTCGAATGGGCGGAGGTATTCAGTCGATTAAGCCGCGAGCGACCTCCGAGGCTCTTGCTCATGACCAGGACTTGACGTAGTAAAGAGTTCCAGTTAGAATCCTGAGACCATGGCGGAAGTGTCTCGGCACTGGAAGTATCAGTAAAGAGGTGCTCGCGGTAAGATGTACAGCACGCACCTTCGTCGCTGTATCTGCCCTCGGAGATGCACACGGCCGAGTATACTGAGCGAGTGTACATAGTGACCGAATATGTTATCACCTTGCCCGCCAGGATGAGCAGATGTTGGACCTGTCGAAAATGAGTGCACAGAAGCTGTCATACGGAATGGAGACGTCGAGAGCAGACCGTATGAGTCCGTTGACATTTGACGGCAGTGGTAGTCAGGTTGTTGCAACATGTTGTCAATCTGTAACGATTCATCCAAATAGGTCAAGAGACTTGGATATCGCATGAAATAGTCTTCTGTCGAGGGCAGACACGGCGAGTCTTTCGTATTCTGCAGCAACTTAGATCGGTGTTCCCCGAGGGAGAATTGCACGTCCAGCAGGTAACAGCTCCAGTATGTTTGTCTAGAGGTCTCCTCGTCTGTTTCGGCCGAAGACGGCTTATCGTATGACTCGGCGGTCTTGATGCGAACTCCCATCAGCTCGGCCTCGAAAGCCATCGCCACGGATACTGGTTGCGGTCCAGGCCTCTCGCGGTGTTTGTGGTCGATTCCGAGATCTTGTGAGATCGTAATGGCCTGTCTGAGTAAACATCGCGCTTTTGAACACTGACCGACAGACCACTCGTATGAGGCCATCATCAATCGACCTTGGACTGCATTCACACTCGGACCGTGGCCGTCGGTGTGGAGTGTCTTTAAGCGACGAGTCGCAAGGCTGGCAAAGTGTGCGGAAAGCTCCAAGCTGGTGTTCCAGTCATGCGCACGGAACGCAAGGAAATCCTTGAAGTTCGGTCCATAGTGGCGGATTGTCAGAGCTAGGAAAGGGAGAAGCAAGTGCAACGAATCGTCAGCCGGGTGTTGAGCTTGATCGATGGATTGACTGGAGTCACGGCGCATGGCATATGCACCGTTGAAGTGAGCCAGCGAATACATGAGTGTCGGCAAGTGGATGAATGGGAAGTCGACGCTGTAGTGCAAGTAGAAATTTCTGCCCAGCTCTTGCCAACCAGATTGCAACATTGTGCGTGCTTCGGTGATGAGGTGGTAGACCTCGTGCTCGGAGTCATCAAATCTTAATGATTCGGTAGTTCCATCGTAACTCGGAAGGCCATCTGAGATAATGGACGACTCGGTCAGTAGCTGCCCTCTGACACACGCGATGGTGATAAATCCAACTCGCCGTTGTGTAGAAGTGAGTGGTCCGGTGCCGCCACTCTCAACGTACTGATCAATCGCCCCTGACGTTCTTCAAGCGTTTTGATCTGATCTTGCGCACGCCTGAAGCGATACAGCAGCGATTCATACCTGGTCTTTTCTTGGTCATAAACGCGTTTTCTGGACATCCTGCTGCACGTGCCACGTGCAGGCTTCCGTCCATCACACTGGATAAGAGCGTCAGATCCCGGGTGTACGATTTTATGGCGATGAGGCGCGCGAGGCGAACCTTGGATTTCTTCTGGCGACAGCAAAAGCAGGCTACAGAAATTGGGGTACCGCGCCGTCTGCCCGTCACAGATTGCTTCATGGATGATATTATACCGCTCGAGAACGAACATGGAGGTTTGGTTTTGCAGACATCCATTTGGCTTGATGAGGATGGATCGATGCGCCCGCCTGCGAGAGACGGAGGCGGCCACATTGACCGCAGGCGGAGAGCGCAATGCCTGCATTAGTCATAGATACCCCTACCTATAGCGAAGGTTCGTCGTTCCGAGACTGGCCACCTGTTTCACGGGCTGACTTCATGCATGGCGGTACAGGATCGTACAAGATCAGCAGTGGCCCCGCAAGGACGTGGCGAAACCCGCTCGACGACTACAATGCAAAACACATACAGACTGTTCATACCGTAAAGTGGTCGACCGATGTTCCGACGCGATCTGGACCCAAGTCCTGTAGATTTGCAGAGACTGGTAGCACGTTGCGAGACCTAGCAGAGACCAAATAGCGAGTAAACACAAGATAGCAGATCACACCAGCTTAGCCGACACGAATCCTTGGATACATGGTCATTGAGGGGGTAGCAATCTAGACTTGCAGAGTCACTGTGCGCTGATAACTCCATTGGATGCATAGCTTGCTTCGTACGCCTCGCGTACTCCTGCATTCACCGACGTACGCCTCACGGCCTGCTTGTTTACCACCCTGCTGCGCCCCGCGGCAATCTAAAGGTTTCTTACAGGATCCCAAAATACTTTCTCACTATCGGACATTGGCTTTCTGCTTCCTACCTGAGGCGGATCGGAGTGGTGGCTGCGCCCGGGCGTAGCTCTGCACTCCATCGTCACAAGATGCTTTGTTTGCCACAAAAGCCAGTATATCACCCAATTCACATTACTGTCATCCGAAGTCGACTGGCCCATCTCAGAAATGGACCTGGCGCCCCTTGTCGCGGAGGCGAAGATTTCTTCGCATTCCTTCTGCAAAGCGGAGAGACTGATCTGTGCCGTGGTGAAGTTCGGACGGACCGAAATGTCATGCTGCAGCGACGGCAGCAATGCGAGGCGATTTGTACTGAGTCCATTCCAGCTTTGAAGGCATACTGCCTGGTGAGTTCATTAACGGAGGTGGCTGATATGGAGATCTCTCCGATGGCGACTCGTACTTTGACCTGACCCAACAAAAGCCCATCGTTATAATAGCCAGTGTCAAGCCCGATGGCCTTGCAAAACACGTCTTCGGGATCTGTAAGACGAATGGGCTGGGCAGTACCCTTGAGAGTCTTCGAAGCCATTCTAGTAAGCAAACAATAAAGCCACGCTTGGCGTCTCAGCGAGACTTCCGATCGAACGAGTGTTTGAGGTAAGAAGGGAGAGGATCGATCGGTGTCTTGTTGTGGCTGGCTATCTGACAAGGCACAAAGCACAGAATTCCCCGGAGCCCGGCATGCTGACAGTCTGAACCCACCATGCTAGTTTCACATGCAACCAACCCCGCCGCGGCTCATCCTGTCCGCCACCCTACTTTCGATGGCATGCCATCGCACCAAACCGTGCCTTTACTACTGCCGACGGCAAGTCGAGACTTCCACTCTGCAGTCCGTCATTTCGTACGAGTCATCTTCAAGGACCGGAAACAGCAACGGTCATCAAATCGATCGATTCAGCTTCACTTCAGCGCGGCCGAGGCCTTACTTGGCCAACCTATCAAATTTCACCCGCCCGAGTACCGAAGTCGGACATCTCGATGGGCAGACTAAAATCGAATACCGGCTGTCGCACGTGTCTCGCGCGCAAGAAAAAATGCGACGAGGTCTCACCGCAATGCGGCAACTGCAAGAGACTGGACATCGTCTGCGTGAGGCGGACAAACTTGTTGGAAGGCACGCCGACGGTCATCACGCCGACAAACTTGAAAGCCAGGATGCAAGGGCCGGTCTTGCCGATCTCGAATGGCTACCGGCCGTTAGCGAGCGATCTTGAGAGAATGGTTTCTCTGGGTAGCTCTCAAGTCTTCAACCCTCTCGTATCATGCACGGCTGGCACAGAGTTCGCGAGCGTGGACCTGCTAATCAATTTCTGTGCGGAAAATCTGTTGGTCAGAGAAGCGATCATGGCATTTTCTGTTTTCACTAAGGCACCGGCTGTCGTGGACCAGCACAAGGAAGCCTTGAAGAGCTATCAGGGCTGCATAGTCCGACTTAAGCAAACTCGGCTCGACAACCAGACCGACCCTACACAGAACTGCTTCATCCTCACGGCAATCTGCTTCCTGGGCCTGCTAGAGGTGAGTGAATGTTACGCACTCCGTCTCATCAGCTCTGGCTAACCGTGTGGAAGAGTCTTGGGTTTGGGGATTCTAGCAACGCTTTGATGCATTTTGCCATGTGTAAAGACTTACTTGTCCCGATGCTCGCCAGATCGAAATTTTCGCTCGACTCGAACCTGACGAAGCTGTTAAGGATGGTCGCGGAGTGTATCATGTTCAACGTTGCTACACTTTCACCATTCAGCGCAAGAGCTGGTCAGTCGATGCTAGATTGGGGCTCTTCGTTTGATCGGCTCTTCCCGGCCGATGAATCTGCTTCTTCGCCCTTCTTGGGAGGGCTACAGTCGGTCTACCGAGTGATGCTACGCGCCAACCTCCTACTCCATCGGACTACGAAAGCCAAGTCTGACTCTCTTGGAAGTGACGCTGATGCTCGCGAGTATCTAGAGCTCTGGCGTCAGCTTAACGCTCTGGAAAGCAAAATTCCGCATCTTTACCACGGACGTAACTTGAGTGCCGAACCCATCAAACTCTACAAGGGAAAGCACAGACTGGCCATACTCGCATTGCGTATCCAGCTGTGTAAGATAGCGAGGCCTGTGGCCTCTCCAACTGACACTGACATTCAAGGATACGTCTCAGAGGCTGCCATCATTCTCAAAACGCTGGACATCCGCGAGCGCGGCAATCCCGCTCTACGCTGGCCACTCACGATTCTCGCCTGCGCCGCCTGCGACGAGCGGGACTTTGTGTTGTTCGTGACGAAAATGCAAGAGATGCAGAACGTTGTGGATCCGGCGAATGGAGAGAAACTGTCGTCTGCACGAGCCGTCATGAGTCGGTACCACCAGTCCGACACCGGACTCGAGCGCATCCCGGGAAGCGATCCGAATCGCGATTGCAATCCAACGCAACGTATAGATCTTTTGCTTGAACCTTGGAAGCTACTTTCACACGACTCATCCTATTCTTGGCATTAGCGTCGCCTCTCTCTAACATTGCCCGGTCCTTGCCGACAAGCGTCACCACCATCTTCGATGAACGAGTCGGAACCGAGAAGGCGTTCATTTCTCCCACATGCTACTTCTGAGTAACTGATTTAAGGTCCACCCCAAGATGGAAGACTCTTAATGCGTACCGATGCACGTGTCCACAGACCCTACTGTTCTGAGAGAGCAATTAGTCATGCCAAGGCAGACCGTTGTTCACCCGTGACATCTCTCCTCCGCTCCTGCTTCCACTTAGACTCCATAAGCAATCGTTGATAACCTACATAAGAGATGCTGTTCAGAACCCCTAACTACTACATTCTCACAGATTGATTTAGGCAAAGGAAGAAGTCCTCAGCAATGAGAACGGTTCGTTGTAATCACCATCTTTAACACATAAGTTGAGTACGAGACTTCTATGGAAACTGGAATCTAATTCTGGTATATACTGAGACTCGTAGTTACTTAATCCCAGACTGAGCGGTCTTACTCGTACTCGCTCTGAGTATGAGCAGTGGTAATGACTGCAACGATGGAACCCCCCCCCCTTCACAAGTCTCCTTAGTATATAGAAGGGATAATTTCCTTAGATAGGAGCCTCGTGCTCAACTCATGTATCGAAGTCAGTGATTACAACGAACCGTATTCATTGTGCCAACCACTTCTTCCCTCGCCTCAGTCAACCCTTGGTTTGACCTCGGTTAAACCCAGCGGCATTCCACCTCCGTTACAACTTGCAGACTATAGGTAAGCAGTGCAGGCTCATGCTAATGTGAGCGCCTGCACTAGTCCGAGGATCGACAATCACCCGAACGTCTTGTTAAAATGCATGTGCGCTGCAAGTGGCGCTTCAGGAATCAGTTGGCTCCCAGTACGTGGGATCAAGAAGCAATTGTCGGAAGTCGGGGTGTGGGAACTTCATGTGAGGTCGGCTTTTTGCCCGGCGCCGATGGTCCTTGCCCA
>Ga0265780_10002531_pt1 | contig 24675 bp, 24 predicted proteins | sample P1T30metagenome_FD_192432 | JGI IMG/M metagenome (GOLD analysis project Ga0265780, IMG submission 192432) | Plant litter microbial communities from East Loma Ridge, Irvine, California - P1 T30 | ecosystem: Environmental > Terrestrial > Plant litter > Unclassified | place: USA: California... | reverse complement strand
AAGCGCCGCACAACAACGAGTCAATGACATCGCCTACACCGCCATCATCTGCTCCACCTTCGCCAACTCCGGCATCACTTGCTCTGTCATCACTTACTCCGCCATCCGTCGCCAGGCTACCTGTTGTTCAGCCAGGCAGATCTGCACTGAAAGGAACTCGATTGACGCCTGTCACATCTCGCACCACCTTTGCAGATAAAACCACCATACTGGGCAGTCCCAATTCTCAATCCACAGAAAAGCGACACAATAAACACACCATAGCCCGATGTGCGCGCAAGCGCTGTACTTTCCATCGCGGAAAACCACACTACCGCCCAGGTAAATGGTCCAGCCCAGAAGGATTCGAGAAGAAAGACACTAGCTTCATGAGCATGACGTGGCCGGGATATGAGAAGCATATGCAAGAGTCGCCTACAGTCAGCAATGACAGGGTTTTGGTGGAGGCGGAGGATTCCACTCCTAAGCCGACATTTGAGTCTGAGGTTACGAAGTTGATGAATAAGGCGCGAGATCGGAAACTGGCGGAAAATAAGGATGCTGTCACCACCGCGCCGGGCACCAAGATGTTCGAAATGTTCGAAATCAAGATGAAGACTGAGCAGAGCGGTGCGATCGCCCATTCAACTGTGACAGGCTTTGGGGATGGCTCGCCAGTTCTCGAGAAGCAGGTTACCAGTCCCGCCATCAAAGTGTTTGAAATCAATATCAAGACTGATCGAAAGAATTTGGCCATCCTTTCAACCGGAAGCAAAATTGGAGAACACACGCAGCTTAGCAAGCAGCAAGTCAAGAACACCGCCTCGAGTACCCAGCCTTTAATTCCCCAATCAGCTATGCCACAAGGCAAGACGAAGGGTAGAAAGGTAAAGAAGCCCACCGCATCCAAGGTGACAACCACGGAACGGAAACGAATCCGAATGCGCGAGGGCCAGAACCAGAAGACTTCAAATGTTGCGAAAGTTTCCGCTGGGAATGAACAGATGCAGCTGATACTTCATCCAACAATGCGCCGTGGGCGTGAGAAGGAAGGCTTTGAGGCTTCTGCGACGCATACCACGGCCACGATACCAAGTGACGGAGGTGTACAACATCAGGAACAGCCACTGCCGAACCCGCTGCAGGCTGCGAGAGACGGGCAAGAGGGACCGGCACCTTCAAAGCCTGGTCTTCGAGATTTGCACAGAAGCAAACCGAAGCCTGGGCTGACAATTGGCGTGAATGAGACGGAGAGCGAGCGTTGATGGGCGTAGAAGGTGGAGGGTAAACAGGCGCTGTGAAGCTACAGACCCAGGAACTAGACAGGGAAACTTATAGATGCAGACAAACACAGGCTACTGTATCGGCTTAGGTATTGATATGGTTACCGCAATTGGTATACGTCTGGCGGAAGTATTTTTCACAATGTAGTCTGTTTAGCACTCCAACGTCTAGTCACGCACATTGCGGCGAAGAATTTTCTCAAGATGAATGGATTCATTCCTCCAAGACAACCACCCACATCTACGACTTCCCACTCATACAATATTTACAAGACAGCCGCCTCCCTTGCCTTCTTCACCGTTCGCGGGCCCAAGACCGTCAGCTATTTGTGTGGGGGTTTATCAATACACGGCGCCGAGTCCTTCGGCTCGCAGAAGTACTCGGTGCTGTTGCAGATGATTTCTACAACAATAACAATCTGATTAATACCCGTGTGCGGATAGAAACTCAATGCATCGGGGTTCACTTACGGACACAATCCAGATCGGCGCAGCATTGGTATTCTCCGATACACGATTCTGGGGGGGTTAGTGGGATACGATACAGAGTGGTGGAGGTAAATTACGGCCGGCGACTTTACATTGGCGCTCTTGGAGTTCCAGGGGAACGGCGACAGCGGCGGCGAAGGCTGGTAGGGCGACGAGAGCGACCAGAGAGAGGAGCTTCATGATTGAGATAGGCGGAGAGGGTCGAAGTAGTCAGAATGAACTTGCGGGGTGCTTGAACTTGAAATTTGACAGGAATGCTGAAGTATTTGCTGATTGGAACGGTGGAGTGTTGTGCTGAGGAAGTAGGAGAGGACATGCGGTCTGTTATATACACCATCAGCAATGTTTATGCAAGGCTATCCTGTGGCACTAAAGTCACCAGAAGGACTCGATCTTGAGGCTTGGAGCAATGAGCCACCGGAATCGAACTGACGTGCACTTTCAGTTTATGCAATCTCACATATAACTTCTCACCGTTCGACGTGAGAAACACCGATCACCTCACTCGATCGGGCTAGCTGGGTGAACCAAGCCGTTTGTTGGAGGGCTTGCATAAATAGGATCCATGTTAAACGGCAGATCAGACGATGATGTGTGGAAGTCCGATAGCGTCCGCACGGGTAATCCCATCTCCACACAGCACGTCCTCAAAACGTCTGGGTATACCTTGCACCGTGTCTAGCGAAGAGTGAGCAATGATGATCGAAGAATCCGAGGCCACGGGCGCCGACAAGACGTTTGCGCCTGCCTTTCTAACTAGGAGCAGCATGTGTGACATCTCAAGGTTCTAGGCTCGGAGTAGGTCCGAGAAAAACATAGTGAAACGATTGCTGACCGCCATACGAAGAAACTCGTTTTTTCTGAGTTTTAGGGTCTGGGCACTTTATCTACGCGCAGGCTTTAATATCTTTGTCTGGGTAACGGGATATAGTTTGATAACGCTCTTGGTATTGAGTGTCGTAATTCCAGCGTCTATCTGACTGTCAAGTGTACATTGCGCTCATGACTTCTCAAGTCAAACGATCGTCCTTCAGCCATATCTGTGACTTCCAACTAAATCGGGTATCTCAAGAAACCTAAACATGGTACTTGACAACAGCGTGGAAAAAATGCGATGCGCATCGTACGCTTAAGGAGTCCGAACGCCGAAAGAAAACACGTATGGGTAACAACAGGGTATCGTATCGTAAAGACATGAAGCAGACGTATGTGAAAAATGAAACGCCTATGAACGCCTTTTGTACCCGCTATACTATGCAATGCGCTCCAGTTGGCTTCAATCAAGCCTCCAACGCATATGCGAAACCGTGATCCTCTCAACGACCTGCGCGAGACGCCGTGTACAAGGCGAAAAGTTACAGAGCCTAGCTTTTTTTTGTGACAAGTAAATATTAGTGTAAAGAGAGAAACGACTAGAAACGTGATTGAGAAGTGAAAGGCTAGACCAAGCTGCCTAGAGCACTGTGCACCAACACCTGCGCAAAGACGCAAGTGCTCGAGGTACAGATTGCGAACCTGAAGACGTCGTATGGCCTTCAACTCCATACATAAACAGCCAACTGGGGGCGCTGAGATGTATGTAAGCGTTTTTTAGTTTGAGGCCGGTGGCCCACAGCGGATGTCGGAAAAGTCCATATCGTACTCGGGATCCATTGAGTCGTAGTAACCGAGATCGCCCGCATCCGATGTCGTGGTCATCATGGAGTCGACTTCTGACATCAGTGAATTGGCCGCGAGTCGTTGAGGTAGCCGCGATGAGCCGGGTTGATCGAGAAGATAGACATCATGAGGCGACAGGTATTGGCGATGGTTGTGAGATGTGTGAGAGTATTCAGTAAAATCGGCGAGAGAACAGAACTGCGCGTCTAACTGTTGCGACTGGTCATTCAAGGGAATGCCGAGGTCATGGCTAGTGCGTGATGATGTGGTGATTCCAAAGGATATATCTCCGAGATGGTAGTCTTGACTGCTCGACTGTGTCCCTATTTCGGCATAAGGAACATGTGATGTGCCCAAGGTTTGCTCACTCTGGTAGGGCAGGTGGAGGAAGTCGGCAGCGCCTCCGAAGGCTGGCACCTCTGCCTGCACCAGTCCTGTGGGTGCAAGCAAAGCTTGCTCTACGTTAAACTCAACCGGGGATTGGTGTGCTTGAGTAAGCTGAGCCCAAGCATTTTGACGGAGTTGGTCGAGACGATTGATATAGTAGGATTTGATGGCATCAATGTCAACGCGTTTGTGGTTTGTCTCTGTGAACTCTTGAGCCAAGAACTGGGCTAGTACTTCCGAGGCTCGTGACACAAGTGTGTCTACAGTGGCATGTTGGGCTAATTCAGCCTCCATTTGTTCGAAGCGTTGTTGCAAGCTTTGGGTCGCTGCCCCCTGCTCGTGTTGTCGGTCGGGGTATTGCAGAGCAAGAGGAGGGTTTGGTGAAGTTAAGGGATTGATTCGCGAAATAGTTTGTGGTGAACCAATGTCATTGCGAAGCAAAGCAACAAGGCTGGCAGGAAGAAGCCTCTGATCATTCCGATCTACGAGTTAAACATTAGTGATAGCAACCTTGCAAGACGACTATTACTCACAGGGACTGGGGACCTGAGTTTCTGCTGGGTAGATCTTGAGGAAGAGCCGCGCCCAGATTATGATGCTGCTTCCTTGAGGCTGGCTCCTTGCACGACAAGTACCAGCTCCCTGTTGTCTTCGGACCCAGTGACCCCCTTGAGCCCAAACGTGTGCATCAACAAAGTCGTCCTTGCAATTGTCACAGCGTTGAATGAATGGGAGCTGCGTCCGATGCTGATGCGAATAGGTGGGAAGTAAGTGTTGTCGAACACCGTTCATATATGGCTTGCCGCAACCATTGCACGGCGATGGCTGGCTGTACATGAGATGCCACTTATGTATCGGACAATCAAGTTCCTGGTTTTCAGGCACGTCGAATTGCTCAAGGGCATCGAGCAAGGGGTCAGAATTTCTCTTATTCTGGCGATTCGAGTACGGGTGGGATCTCGACGAAGCTTTGGATGCGCGCCTACTGATAGGAGACTTTCCCTTGTTTTGGCGGTCACCAACCCCCTCATCATGCTCGTGGTCAGAATGCTGAGTATCAGTCGGGCGATCGTTTGCGAGCTGGTTAAAACTGGTCAGGCCAGATTGATCGAAGAGCAGCTCAATCTTCAGGATATGCAGTTGCTGAGCGAACGCGGCGTGCAGCTCCGAACTAGAAAAGTCAGCATCCAGACACTATTTGCCTAATGCTCTTACACGCGAATGTATGGGTTCAAACCATCAAATAACATGGAGTATGAGAAAGGAACTTACTGTTCAAACTGTAATGCTTCGACGATGCGTTGGTGCTGGAGCAACACCACATGGCAGTAAAGGTTGTAGACATGGTCGTCCAACTTCAATCTAGCATCGGCGAAATGGTCGTATGCTCGGTGAGTCTTCGAAGGCACGTGGTACAGTTGCTCGACGCCAGCCTCCTCTGGTAGAGCTGTTGTGCAAGTTGCCGTGTCCTGATCGCTACCCGTCTCATGTGTATTTGCGTGCGAAGTTTTGCCTGTGCTTGCAAGTTGTCGTCGCGGAATGGGTTTAGTTTCACCGATCTCATGCTTGCGCCATTCATGTTTCCTTCTTGCGTCTTGTCTTTTGAACTTCTTGTGGCAGGAGCGGCAAACAAGGTCCGGATTCGGTTGCGCCGGCTTCTCAGAGTGTAACAGACGAACATGCCGAGAGCAGTTGCCACGTGCGTAGCGACCAGTGAACTTTGTACCACATATCTCACAAACAGTAGGATCGCTATGTGACTTGATGCTTGTTTGTTTGGACCGCGATCGATCCGAGCCGATGACTTCAGAAGAAACGGTGCATGGTCGAAGCTGTTCTGCGAGTGAGATGGTTGTCGAATAATCGCTAATGCTGCGGGATGGCCCGTAATTCTGGCGTACTCCGTCGGATGATTGGTCTTGAACGGTCAAGTCGTAGGCGGGATCGAAGAGGTCGGGTGGACGAAAAGACTGGCAGGTGTCAGCAACGCATAGCAAATCAAGCTTGTTCACGCCTTACCCGCAAGTCCCAACCAACAGCAGGTAGGGCCTCTATATGGGCGTGTTTTGAGAAAACATCGAGTGCTGGTTCTGTTGCGATCTGGAGGAGGAATGGTGACGCGGAGTAGTCAGACGAGTTGTGGTATTGGTGCGGTAAAGAGTCAATGTCCGTAGATGGGTTGTAGTAAAATCTCGGGTCGATCGATGATTCGTTCTTGTCATTTATCCAACTAGAGATTGATTGTAAATCACTTTGTGTGGAGTTATTATGCCCTGAAGGTGGACAACCTGTGTTGGCGGTGTCGGAATGCTCGGAACGCTCGGAACGACGATAGGAGCCATCGTTTCCGAAGCTGGCTGCCTGTTGGCTACTGAGGCGGTCACGAATCACGCCAGGTGGGACTCTTTTGTCATTTGCATAAAATCCAATCCCGTCCGCGGCGGCATATAGGCTGTTGGCGGACGCTCCCTCGAGGGAAACGCCGCCCCGGTCGCTCATGTGGGTACCGTATGGTGTAGGTTCGACCGAGAAGGACCCGTCTTCCCAGTCCGCTAGGCTGCCGTCGTTACGTTGTGCCATGGGCAGCTTGAGATGAGATGGGAATGGGCACACCGGCGGAAACGCGACAGGTGTGGTGCATAAGAGGAGATGAGGCCGCCAAAAGGGCGAACACGCAACTTTGTATGAGAACCCCCCAAAGCGTTCAACTGCACAGCATCCTAGCTTAATCGATCGATCCGCGCCACACTCTTGGGTGAACTTGCTGCTGACGACGAGGGTGGTACACTCGGCGCAGCACCAGCAAGACGTCTGGATTGGAGGGCAACGACCACCAAGCGGTTTCAAAGCGGGATCGCCTCGTTAGTGTAGAGAAGGACCTCGAGGCGTGCTTGTGATTTGCGGAGCAAGTAGTCAAAAGACGCTTAATTTTGTAGAAAAAATGTGGAGATGTCTGGAGCTCATCTATCGAGTCTTGTCCAAAAGTTGCACGCGACGATGCGCTCAACATGTGGAGCAATTGGACGCTGTCGGGCGATTTCCTACCACTTGCAGACCGCAAAGGGCACCCACCCCTACAGAACAAGGTGAACGCATCACGCTGATCAACAAGGTGAGTGCCCTTTCCCCTGATGACCAAGGTGAAATGTTCGAAAAAGCCGCAAATTTGCCCTCCGCCCTCGCGAGCTGCAATTTTCATTCGCTTGCGCGGGAGAACGGGCTGCAGTACACGTCGCGTGAACAGTGCCACTGTCTGTCTTACTGTCGATCTTGGTAGCTTTGGGATGCGGCTCTGCGCGTCCAATCATCGATCACTGAATGCTGTACAAGGTGAATCCCACGCCCCTCTGACGGGCTTCTCATGCAGGCGAAGCCGGCAAGCCTGGCTGCATTGGGATCTGATACCCGCGTGAAGATGCGTCCTAGAGAGGGATTCTTGGAAATCAGTCGCGCAGGGTTGAATACAAGGAAGGCTTTCTCCGCGATGACCATGTTGCCGCTTTTGTTAGTGTTGAGCCGAAAGCCAGCAAATGCACGCACACTGCAGTGGCTGTCACGTCGGCAACAGTGCGCTTGTCCCACTGAAATGATTACCGAGCAATAACATTCTTCGAGTCGAGAAGAAGAGCTGGCAAATGCAGGTTAAAAGAATGATTCGAAAGACGACTGGATGAATAGTGGGGCCAGGACGCTAGTACGCGTAATCACGTGCTCTACTACGTGCCCAGGTGCCATTTCGCCCCGCTTCAACCGATGAGACATACCACATCTACAGACAGTTGCATCTTTATTTCCTCGACTCCATCCTCAGCCTGCCCCCAGGACCAGAATGATCGTGCCACTTACACCTGTCCAACTTTGCCCACTGCATCCTATCCAACTTCTCACCCTTCTTTCTCCTTGCAATGACGAGTAGAGTATCGTGCAAGAACTCTACCGTATGTTCTTCTTTATCTCGGCTCATCACACTCTCTAGGGTCATCGTCTTTGTGAAAGCCTCTTGAAGATACTGACGTAGAAGGGAGCCATGCTTCGTGTGCTCGTGAACATATTTGATGACTGGACTCGGCGTGAGCCATAATAGGGCTTGGTGCTGGTGCAGCGCGTCAATTGCAGCGTTACAGAGGGCAGGGATATGGAAGTCAGCAAAGACCCAGATCTTGGCAAGTGTTAGTAGTGAGAGACATGGTGGGTGTGCTACGCTGATAGGTTTGGAACTATCATCCAGTTTGCCAGTGTAGCACCAGCACGTGAAAGCGTCGAAGACTTCAATGTCTTCGATGAATTCAAGTGAGTTGGTACCGCTGTCGTGGAAGCCGCTGATAGGGCTGAGAGCAGCGGCGAAATAGCCAGAGTGCCAGGTGAGAAGCCCGCGGAATACCTGATACTCCTTGCTCTTGACCCCTTCTCGAATGGTGATCCTAATGGTATCCATGTGGTCAAAACAGGTGCTATGATACGTATTAGTGTCGATGGCTTTGCTTTACTGGGCTTTGGGTGTTTACCTAGGCGCAGCAACTGGTGGGCCTTTGCAGACAGAGAGGATGCTCATGCCGTGCAAGCGTGTCTGCGGCAGTTGACAATGAGAGTTGGGAGCCACAATGTGTTCAGATTGATTCGAATGTGCAGTGCGAAGTTTGATGTATGCTCATAAGCTCAAAATGGAGCCTGCCTACCAGAAATCATCAATACGGGGAGTTGGAGAGACCAATCATTCACTCAAAAGTGCCATGTCAAAGCTCCCACTCAAGTACCCTTGCTGAATTTTCTCAAGTGGTGCCACATATATGCAATATGTAATTTTAAGGGTTCAATCAACTACAGCATAAATTCAGCAGAAAAGGCATGTCCAAGGTCGTCATCATCGAGCAGGACCCCGGAGTCCAATTGTGGGTTTGCGGTGGCATAGAATACTCTCCAGTACAACGAGTGATCGAATATCGGGCCCCTCGTGATGGCCTGGGTATACTGATGTGGACATGAACACTTTGGCAAGGCGTTTGGAGGGAACCGGCTTGTTCTCCGAGCGAACATTTGAAGACCGAGGACAAGCACATGATCCACGTGAGGTGATCAATTATGCAGATTGCGGTCGAGCTTGAATGTAACGCAATACTATTCGATCTAAACACGTCTCGTCGTCGAGTGCCGTTGTGGGGTTCCGGCGCGATGATGTGTGAAGTGAGGGAGCGGCATCTGGACGCGCTAAGGGCTCGGCGAAACTAAGCTCCGTCCGGTTTCTTTGAGTGGCGCCGCCCATCGCGACCAGACCCGCAGACAAGGAGCTCATCCTCCTCCATCTGCAGCCGCCCTCACCTCGCCCATTCCCCCCTTCTCCTTGCGCAGCTTCCCTGTAGTCACCGTCGCAATCATGGCTAGCGAATACATTGACGACGTCGAGGACTACGAGGATGAAGAGGGTGGAGAGATCACTTCGGAAGACTGCTGGGCCGTCATCAGCTCTTTCTTTGACACCAAGGGCCTGGTCTCTCAGCAGCTGGACTCATATGACGAATTTACACGCAACACAATACAAGACATAGTGAAGGAGAACGGCACCGTAATACTCGAGCAAAACACGCCCTACGACCCCGACGAGGACAGCGACCCCATCATCAAGCGACGGTACGAGATCAAATTTGGGCGCGTTTACCTTGCGCGACCCACGCACACAGAAGGCGATGGCACCACCGTGGCGCTTTTCCCGCACGAGGCGCGTCTGCGCAACCTCACCTACTCGGGCGCTATGCTGGCGGATATCTCGAATCGTATCATGGTTGCAAAAGAGACGCAGGTGGTTGCTGAAGGTGAAGACGAGGACATGGAAGTCACCAATACAGTGGGCGGCCCGACGCAGATCAAATGGGAGCGCGAAGATGTACCGATGGACGAGGAGTCAGCGCGGGTCTTCATAGGAAAGCTGCCCGTTATGCTGCGATCGGAGCTATGCCATCTACGCAACCAGTCTGACGAGGCCTTGTTCGCCTTCAACGAGTGTCCCTACGATCAGGGTGGCTACTTCGTCATCAACGGCAGTGAGAAGGTCCTTATCGCGCAGGAGCGCAGTGCGGCGAATATTGTGCAGGTCTTCCGGAAGAAGCAGGGCAGTGTTCCCTGGACAGCCGAGATTCGAAGCGCCGTCGAAAAAGGCACTCGTCTGATCTCGTCTTTCAACATCAAATGGTCAGAAAACTCACTGGGAGGTTCGGGACAGGGCAAGCGAGCGCCGGGGCCGTTCGCATACGCTATGCTTCCGTACATCAAGACGGAAGTGCCCATGGCCATCGTCTTCCGTGCTCTCGGCATCGTTTCCGACGAAGAAATTCTCAGCCACATCGTATACGACCGCACCGACACACAGATGCTGGAGCTACTGAAGCCTAGCATCGAGGAGGGCGCTGTAATTCAAGACAGGGAGACTGCGCTCGACTTCATTGCCAAGCGTGGAGCCAATCAGGGTACCAGGGACCGACGTCTCAAGTTCGCACGAGACATCATGCAGCGCGAATTCCTACCTCATATTTCTCAAAAGGAGGGACAAGATACTCGCAAAGCCTACTTCTTCGGTTACATGATCCACCGGCTATTGCAGTGTGTTCTCGGGCGCCGAGACGAAGACGACCGAGATCATTTCGGAAAGAAGCGATTGGATCTGGCAGGACCGCTGGTCGCAAACTTGTTCCGTATCCTCTTCCTGAAGCTGACGAAAGATGTCTTCAAGTACCTCCAGCGATGTGTCGAGAGCAGCACGGACTTCAACGTGCAAATGGCCGTGAAAGCTAGCATCATCACAAATGGCCTGAAATACTCTTTGGCCACTGGTAACTGGGGTGACCAGAAGAAGGCTGCATCCGCAAAAGCCGGCGTATCTCAAGTGTTGAACCGATACACATATGCATCCACGTTGTCCCATTTGCGAAGGACAAACACGCCGGTTGGTCGTGACGGTAAGCTGGCGAAGCCCCGTCAGCTGCACAATTCGCACTGGGGTCTTGTTTGTCCTGCTGAAACTCCAGAAGGCCAAGCCTGTGGTCTGGTCAAGAACTTGTCACTCATGTGCTACGTCAGTGTCGGCAGCGATGCTACTCCAATCATCGACTTCATGTCGCAACGAAACATGCAACTCCTCGAGGAATATGACCAGAACCAGAACCCCGAGGCTACCAAGGTCTTCGTCAACGGTGTCTGGGTTGGTGTCCACTCTCAAGCGCAACAGCTCGTTTCTGTGGTTCAAGAGCTGAGAAGGAACGGAACGCTCTCGTACGAAATGAGCTTGATTCGTGATATCCGTGACCGAGAATTCAAGATCTTCACTGACGCTGGGCGTGTCATGCGACCTCTCTTCGTAGTGGAAAATAATCCTACCAAGCCCAACCGCAACCAATTGGTCTTTGACAGGGAGATCAGTAACCGCCTCGTGAAGGAGCAACTGGATCACGACACTCGCGCCGGCTGGAGTGACGCGGACATTGCTGACAATACCTATGGATGGAAAGGACTCATTCAAGACGGTGTGATCGAGTATCTTGATGCCGAGGAAGAGGAAACTGCGATGATTACTTTCTCGCCTGAGGATCTTGACGAGTGGCGAGGCATGAAGATGGGTCTCCCGACAAGCGAGCGAGCCAATCTTGGCAAGGAGCGTCTTCGACGTATCAAGCCCAAGCCGGACCCTCGTATCCACGCCTATACGCATTGCGAGATTCATCCTGCCATGATTCTGGGCATCTGCGCCAGTATCATTCCGTTCCCCGACCACAACCAGTCGCCCCGTAACACATACCAGTCTGCCATGGGTAAGCAAGCCATGGGTGTCGCCCTGACCAACTATGCTCTGCGTATGGAGACCATGATGAACGTCCTTTACTACCCGCAAAAGCCTCTAGCCACAACTCGCTCTATGGAGTACCTCAAGTTCCGTGAGCTGCCTGCTGGCCAAAACGCCATCGTCGCCATCGCTTGTTATTCTGGTTACAACCAAGAAGATTCCGTCATCATGAACCAAAGCAGTATCGACCGCGGTCTGTTCAGGAGTCTGTTCTACCGTGCGTATACCGAGCAAGAGAAGCGCATTGGTGTCAACGTGCTGGAGCAATTTGAAAAGCCAACTCGTGCCGACACTCTACGATTGAAGGGCGGAACTTACGACAAGCTCGATGACGATGGTGTTGTCGCCCCCGGAGTGCGTGTTTCAGGTGACGATATCATCATCGGAAAGACGGCGCCAATTGCAGCTGATGCTCAAGAGCTGGGTCAGAAGACTACTCTACACACCAAGCGCGACGTGTCCACACCTCTGCGAAGCACAGAGAACGGTATCGTCGACCAAGTCTTGTTCACCACCAACACTGAAGGCCTTCGTTTCGTCAAGGTCCGCACACGTACGACCAAGGTACCTCAAATTGGCGACAAGTTTGCTTCTCGTCACGGACAGAAGGGTACTATCGGTATCACATACCGGCAAGAAGACATGCCCTTCACAAGTGAGGGCTTGACTCCTGATTTGGTGATCAACCCCCACGCCATTCCGTCTCGTATGACAATTGCCCATTTGGTCGAGTGTCTGCTCTCCAAAGTTGGTGCCATTACTGGTCAAGAGGGTGACGCGACACCATTCACTGAGGTCACCGTTGACGAAATCTCCGATCTGCTCGAGCAAGCCGGCTATCAGAAGCGTGGATTCGAGATCATGTACAACGGCCACACCGGCAAGAAGATGCGTGTCCAAGTCTTCCTGGGACCAACATACTACCAGCGTCTGCGCCATATGGTTGACGACAAGATCCATGCCCGCGCCCGTGGCCCGCTACAAATCTTGACCCGCCAGCCTGTCGAAGGTCGTGCCCGTGACGGTGGTCTGCGTTTCGGAGAGATGGAGCGCGATTGTATGATTGCGCACGGTGCCGCTGCTTTCCTCAAGGAGCGCCTCTTCACAGTCTCGGATGCGTATACAGTCCATGTATGCGACATCTGCGGACTGATGAGTCCTATTGCGTAAGTTCAGACACTTGTTCCGACTCAGACGCGATACTAACCTTCATCTAGATCCATCAAGAAGGGCATGTACGAATGCAGACCTTGCCACAACAAGACGCGCATCTCGCAGATCCACATTCCTTATGCCGCCAAGCTCCTCTTCCAGGAACTCCTCGCCATGAATATTGCGACGCGCATGTTCACGGACCGCTCTGGCCTCAGCGTGCGCGACTAGTCTTCGGCGGACGCATCAAGTAGCACATCGATCCTCTACGATATTTCCATGCGCAAGCAGGGGGAACTCATATTTCAGGTCTTCGCTACACGCCCCAGTTGCGGGATGAGAACGTTGCGGCATGGGTTACAACGTCGAAGGGCACGAGAATAGTAATGCATACATCAGGCGTTTTTCACGGCATTATTTTACAATTCACAAATTGGGCATGATAGCTTTACATGGGAAATGGTTAATGGGTGTAGTGGCGCATCTCACTTTGGAGACCTTCACGCGCTGCTAGGACAAAAGAGAGGAAAAGTCCTTTTGTATAACCGAGTTACCGCAGTCTATTGGAATGAAATCACTTGCTTTTTTTTCAGGCTTGGGACGTCCGTGTGAATGGTGAGGATGGAGATGTGCATGTGAGGGTAAAGTGGTATTCATCAACTACGATTTCTAGGCAACTTCACTCAACGCCGGGGGTCTCGGTCATCCCTCCTGTGCCGGTCGCGACTGCGGTCGCGCCTTGGACTTCGAGTACGTTCGCGACGCCTAGGCTCGTATTGTCCGTCTCGCCTTGGGCTTCGACTTCGGTTGCGTTTGAAGCGGTCGTCGTGGTATTCGTTCCTTCGTTCTCGTCGGCGGGTATCGTCTCGTCGCCTGTCTCTATCGTCTCTTGGCTTGTCGTTTGCTGCGCCATTGGTGTCCTGTTGAGGTTCCACGCGATCGGCAACAAGTCTGTTGACTACCGAATCTGAGAAAATCTGCCGCCCAGCATCCCCGCGGTATTGCCTCTTCTTCTCGAGATTGTCGATACCTCCAAATCCACCTGTCGCTCGCCGTCGCTTCATGTTCGTCGCGTCCCGCCAGTCGTCTGCAATCCTCGAGACACTCTGTGAGAAATCAACGTGTATACGGTGATCGTCGATCAGGACGCCATCCATCTTGAAGTAGGCCTGTTCGCAGTCCTTCTGGTTCGTGTACTCAATGAATGCGTACTGCAAGCTGTCGCCAGTCTTCTTGTCTCTGATGACCTCGCAGCTCAGGATCTTGCCAAAGCGAGAGAAGATGAGTTCCAAATCTTCGTCCTGCGTGACCGGGTTGAGTTTGCACACAAACAGCACGTTCTCAGGCGGTGCCACCTCGGCAAAAGGCAAGTCGCCAACCATTTCCAGCGTGAGTGCTTGTGCTCGCGCCTCACGTTCCCTGCGTACCCGCTCCAGCGCCTCTGGGTCGTTCTCGGCTTCAATGTTCTCATCGTAGGCGACACGCACGGTGGCGAGCTGCGCGGCAGAAGGGACAGGGCTTTCGGGAGGCTCCACGAGGCCAGCAGGATCGTCGTATGGGTCATCCAGGACGACTGTGTGCAAGATGCGGATATCTTTCAGTGGTTGGCCTTTGTCATCGATATATGCCGTGTTTATCTTCTCGAGCGTATCGAAGCCCTCGACCACGGTGCCGAATATCGCAGCCTTGCCGTCAAGGAAGTCTATGCTTGGTCCGAGTGTGACGATGAACTGGCTGCCGGCCAATCGTTCTTCTGGGTTGTCTGGGTTTGGCGCGGTCGCCATGCTGACGGTGCCCATTTCCGCGTGCTTGAGCTTCGGCTTGAACTCGGGTTCGAACGTTTTGTTCGCAACTTGCGCTGGATCGAGGAGGCCCCAGATCGAGCGGCCGCCATCGCTCTCGGTGGAGCTAGGTCCAATAGGGTCGCCGGTCTGGAAGGAAAAGTTGGGTTGGACACTATGCACGGGCGCAAAGTTGTAGTACTTCACTTTGCAGAGCTTGAGGAAGCTACGGCAGCCAGCTGTCAGTGTCTGTTTCATGCTCAGCTTGGAAAGACAGCGGGCTCAAGCATGCACATGTCGTGGATGGCAGGCAGAGCACACGGGGCGCGCAAAGGGATTGGTCCGACTTACTTTTCACAGCATTTCGGCGCGTCGTCGACCAGCAGATCGATGGTAATGTCACCGAGTGACGTCTCCAGAAGCACGGACATGGTTCGCAGTGTTTCGTACCGACTTGTGGTGTTTGTCGCAAAAGATGCGGTTCCTGGCGAGCGACGCGCCGCACTTTCTTTAGCGTCGAGCACGGGTCTCACCACTAATCACATGACCTGACGTAACTGATTTTATCGCACTCGGGTCGCGAACCGCGTAACACACTTTTCATTTCAGACGTCTTGCAAGCTGCTTTCCAATACTCCTGCACCACGTTCTCCAGCATCTGATCCTACAGACATTCAGAGTGACGAGCGGGTCTGCTCTCCCTTAGTGCCGCCTCACCGAAACGCGCTCGCATTTCATTCCAGAAGCGCGTATCATGGAGCCTCACCTGCCGTCACCGCGCTACAAAAGGACGGAGACACAGTTTAGGTAGTCATCCGACCCGTGACATGACCGAGAAGCGTGAAGCATGGGACTCCCTGCTGTCAGCGGCCCGCTCCTAAAATTCTCATAGGTCTGCTGTGCGGCAATGCCCCTGGTAGAGATTACGGGATGCCGCCGCGTTTGTCTTCCGGTACATTCACAATCGCTGCAACATCGTCGTCCAATACACTCCTTGTAAAATATGTGGGGACGCTGCTAGCTGTACGACAACACCGCAGATCACCGCCTGTTGCCTCGCAATCTGGCGGATATTTCTAGAGCATTGTCTAGAGCATTGTCAAGAGTCCTGGTCTCAGTCTTCTCAAGTTTGCTACGCTTGAGACTAGCACAAAGTGCTGTTGTGTTGAGCAAAGGCTGGATGTGGCTTGCCTCTCGCGTTGGAAAACAGACTGCTGAGGTGAGCACAGCATAAGTGATGATTGCGCGTGCAGTCACACCGTCACTTCTAATGCGCGGGCCTTCTAGATGATTGCTCAAAGGCTGGCCGTAGTCACCTCACTAAGCTTGTCATTCTACTGTCATCCGTTCCTGTGGGTACTTTCTACGGCTGTGCTGATTTCAGCAACGCAACCACGAGCTACATCGACACCAGTCGAAGCGCTCAAATGGATTGCCTGGATCGTGGCATAGCCAAAACGCCACGTCGTCCGGTCCTTGCTCGTGGATGCAATTGTTTGCTATAGCCCGGGCGGGCGCCTGCCTGATCTCTACATTCTGACTGCAGCATTGCTGGGTACCTATTCTCCGACGCATGGTTGCGTGGATGCGTGCACTTCCGAATTCACTCTGGGACGAATCAGCGGTCTGAGTCTTGAAATGGCAATACCTTCCTGCGGCTTTTGCTTACACCTGTCTCGACATATTCGATACGGACCGCCTGATCTCATTTCATCTCCAGCCTCTTCATTCTCGTCATTGGGTACGGATCAGTTTTGTATGGGGGGAATAGCCGAAAGGTACGACGTGTGCCCGATGCCAGCTTTTCTCATCTAGATCCCGCCGGAACCCTCATCCAGTTCCCCCCATGCATGCAGGATGTTCCGACTCCTCTCGGCTCTGTAGCCGGTATCATCTGGGCCGAGTGCAGGGATGTTCTGTCACGGTCGAGCAAGGTGTAAGTCAGCCGTCTCACGACATTTGTGGCACAACGCCAAAGAACAAGGATTAGGCTTTGGAGCTCCGTATGCACTACGGTACTCTACAGCCTTAGATCCCATTGGCAGCATTTGCTCTGACAGCTTCAGCGGATCGATGCCGGCTTGCATATACGTTTCAGCAGGGTTCCGGTAGACTATTGTCGCTTGTTCTAACACAAACAACATTTTCTGATCTGACCAGGATGGGTATCAGTCAGACAAGTCACATGGGTCCTGCTTTCGATCACGGCACCTGAACGAGTTCTACACGATAGTTGATACAAAGCCAGAAATATCTGGTTCGCAATGCTTGGCACTTTTCAACTACCCGAAGCTCGTCATAGTTACCATGTCGCGAGATGTGTGTACTTTCGCCCGCCTCCGTAACGGTACAACGCGTGCTTGTCAGCCAACGTCGATGGCAGAATCAGACTGCGCTGTATTGTCAATCACGTACATTGTACACTCGCCTCACATTACTTGACTTGATGCGCCATCGGGAGCGCTCTGCATGTGTGTGAATCGCCCCATCGCTTTCGTTGAAGGCGCTGTCGAGTGGAACTTCAACACGACCCCGGCCTGTTTGTACCATGTCCCACGCAAGTTCAGACCAGTGCTGGCTAGACGATGTGCACCTCGGGGATCTGGTAGAGTATGCAGTGTTCACAGGGTTTGTGCTATCAAGCCCGTGCACGACAGCATACAAACAACTTCGTCTAGAACTCCCTCCTGAAGAACCAGTGGCCTCCTTCAATACCTCAATTTCATTTCAGAGCTGCCACGTATCAAGCTTGACATGATCTTGTGGTCCTTCTTTCTCAATCGATTAAAGGGTCGATGCAATTTTGTCTCGTTTTGGCTATAAACCTTACTTTTCCGACAGACCACCGCTTGATCTGCTCACCGGTCGGAGTCTCAACCGTAGAACTATCTTCCGAGGGCACTTCCTTCCGCGCATTGGTCTCTGAGTAAAACAAAAAGTTGATCCTCTTGAGGCACCAATCACTTTGTGCTTGGGCGATTGTCTCACTTCTCAGCGCGCTTTCAATGACAGCTATCTCGGTCCGTGTCTTAGCCTGCTTGAAGATGGCTCAACGAATGTTCTAACCTGATCATAGGCTGCTAACATGTCCGCCATGGACTATGACCTCGGTCGTCGTTACGCGATACATCACGGCGTTTCCTTTCCAGATTACTATTGTGACGAGCGCAGCACCCCTTTTGCATTGCCGCATGGTGGCAGGATAGATTCGCGCGGGTTTCAGTACGGCGGTCCTGTCGGCGGCAACCGTGATCGACTTGGTAGTGAGCGGGACGATAGCCCATATGATGGTGGCGCTTCGCGACGTCGCATAGCTGTAGCCGTAAGTGCTAATTGTCCCTGATTCCCCTCCTCAACTATCCTTGCCAAGTTTTCGGACTGCCATCTTCTAAAGTTCACCAATGACAGAGCTGACTCTGGCAGTGCGCTCGTTGCCGAAAGAGGAAGATCCGATGCAGCGGAGATCCAGGCAACGGTGTGGGATGTAGTAGCTGCCGACAAGCTGGAGTGGAGCCAAGCTCTTGTCAATTCCATCGTGTAAGTATCGAGATCAATCTGCGGACTTGCATGCTAAAAAAGCTAGGTTGGATCAGACAACGTACACAAAGTCATCGACAACTTCCACCTGGCGCAAAGCTTGACGGGAATGGCCAACTCCACCGGAATGGCCCCATTTTACTCGATGCCTGCTAACGAACCGACATACACTCGTCCAGCATCAAGTCAAACTTACCCGCCTGTTGACGCCAAGCCAATGCATCCTTCGACCTGGACTGTGCCATATCCCGAGGACGCATCTCCAGTAGAGACATATGGTCTGGAACAACAAACATCGTTTCTCCCCAGCAACGTATCTGTCCCACCTTCGAACTTCTACGACTCATCCTATCGATGGACCTACCCATCTGGAAGGCCTTTGCAGCAAGCGAGCAATGGATACTACGACCAAGACCCGTATACAGGCATACATGGTCTACCGTACGCGGCCAATAAGCACCGGATAGCCGTTCCCAGCGAGCCCCTCTCACCAATGAACATGTCCTCACTAGAAATGACGCTTCCATCCAGGCCCCATCGCCGATACTGTGCTCCAGATGGGGTAGCTCGCCAGCTGCCATTCCCACAACCAAATCCAGCTCAAACTTCACGTAACGCTGTGGACAACTTACAAGACCAACGATTGAGATCCAGCCAAGGGGGCAGCACATCATTCATGAGGCCATTACAGCCCTGGAACCCCAACCACGACGTTCTTGTCAACTCGACTACTACAACACCAACTGGGTCTTCTGCGCCCACCCCCGCGGCCACAGACGGAGCGCTTGAAATGCTCGCAACCACTGCAATTGAGGGTGACGCCGGCACCACGTGCGCCCCGACATCTCCCGAACTCAACTTCAGTACATCTACACTTCTGGAAGCTATGACTGCCTCGGCCCCAGGCAGCAAGTATTCTAATTTCCGTGAAAGTCGCTCTCAAGGCAGGACATCTAGGCAGATTACGCGGCAGGATTCGCACACCAACCTTTACAGCTACAACACGTTCAATTCGACGAACCGCGACACCGTAAGCGATGCGAGCTCGGATGATTGCAAGCTTGTAAACGGAAGACAATACGTGCCGTTGACGCATCAGCAGATCCAAGGACCTTCGATGTCAGAGAGTCTACAACGAGATTCATGCCAGAACCACAACGGTCCGGTGCAGCGTGCGTCGATGCGAAGTCTCAATACGTCTTTTTAGACGCTTCAATTGATGCGGCGCATCTTTCGCTAGGATTGCATCTTCCTTCCGCTTTCGCCTTCTCTTCTACACCAATTTGTGCGAGCCTTGGGTATCCATGGACGTCTTAAAGCATTATTGTCCTTCGTTTCTTCAGGCGTTCACGGCGTTGCCTACCTGTACGGAGACCTCTATTTCTATACGTTGCCTCCAACATTATCATCTTGCTACCTCACGATTGTGCATCTCCACCAGCGCCCCAGGCCACACGTTACGACCGCTCTTTTTGAGCCCGTGTACCAACATGCCATTACCACCCCCTGTCACTTCTCACCCCAGAAGCAGACACAACGTCAGGGCCACTCATTTCGTCCGTATCGCATAGTCTGCACTTGATTGGGAAAGGAGAAAACACGACGCAAGTCATATGTATGATCAGTAACCAAAAACCACAATATAATACAGATACCAATGTCGTCCAAACCCGTGCGTGATGGTTGGCCCGGGTCGAGCAGCCTGGCTGCGCGTGCATTGTCGAACCAGAGTATCACCTGGTGAGCGCAACGGTGTGATCCTTGTCTTTCCCTACGCAGCTCGTTCTGCCTGCACACCGCTCCTAATGCAGACGTTACCGCTTCTTCAAGAGACCCACTTTATCCCGCAGCTCATCAGGCACTTCCATGTCGTACAAGGTGTTGCACGAGATACGTTAGGGTAGTATCAGGGACCCGCATGTCGTTTGCAACGATGATCCTTGTGCGAGATGAGGGGTTGCGGTGATGGGTTATACAGGAGTTACACAGGGGCGGCTAGGGCGGTGAATACTTGAGGGCCGTAGACCGTAGTGGCGGAGGCGGGTGCGTATTCCGAACGGCACGAGGGATTTCATCGGGCTAGTGGGCGTTTTGAGCCGAAGTGATGCAATTCTCGACGCTGACGTGGTTGATCCAATACGTTCTGCGATGTCACTCTTGATCGCGAATTCGGAAAGACGAGAAGATTCGACGAACATGGAGATTGGGATGGAATAATGCACACGTGATTTGATCAAGGTAAGCCTATGCCTCAAATACGTCGGCAATGCTCTGGTGACTTCATTTGTGGATCCACATGCTTTGTATTCTGTCGCATGGTATAGCCAGAAGCAATCTCCAAGATTTGCGATCGGAATGCTTCACGAAGAGCAACGTTATGTTGGACCAGACATTGCTGGTCGTCGATGAAGAAGGGGCGCCGCCAAGTGTAGCTTTCGAGGAGTGAGGAGTGTGAGTCTTTTAGAAGTGTGACTCTTCGAGTTTAGCCCAAAGCAGTTCCATGGTTGATGTTAGCGCGATAAGAACTCAGCCTCAGCCGACGAACCTCATTTCACGTCCCGATTCTTTCTCATCTCTTCTCCCTAGAACAACCTCCAATGTACCATATCTCAATATGCAAAACGAGAAAAAAATGAACACTTCCTTCACAGCCCCAGCTGCCATCGTCCCGATGCCGCCTCCAATACAAACGGGCACGTCCCGCATCGCGAGGTCCGGAGCTCCGTCCTTACTCCATCTGCCGGCTGAGTTGCGGAACAAAATCTACGCCTTTGCGCTGGTATTCGAAAGTCCCTTAATGATCATGTCCGGACGCCTGCACCGCCATATGGGAGATGAGAATAGTGATTTGACGGTGATTGATCACCCACTCGGTAAGCATATGTGTTCACTTCATTCTTGCAACAAAGTGCTGATCACCGATGAATAGTCCAAAGACATGATGAGGTACATTATGATGACCGTCCATCCGATCTCGCTCCTGTGACGCTGTCCGGGCTTGACCTTTTCCTCACTTGTCGCCAAGTTTATTATGAAGCAACGTCGATCTTCTTTGCCCAGAACACCTTTGCGCTAATAGGGCGGTACTGCAACACTTTTGGACCCGAAGATAAAGATCAACATCAGTTCGTCGGATCTTTCCTTACCCAAGGTGCAGATTGGATTGTTGTCCTTGGTTCTCAGATCACGAAACTCTCCAGATTACTTCTCGATATCAATGGTCTTTGCAATCCGTTCACGCAAGGTAACTGTATAGAAGTTTTGCCGCTTTTAAGAGTTCTATGGAGTCGGCGCTGGTCGGGAAAGATTGAGTTCACGGCTTCAAGTGGCCTCTCCAGCCAGCGATACCCCTGCCAGCTCGGAAAGAGAGGCCAGATTGGAGAGGTGATCGATGTTCCGACTGCAAACAAAATCTTGAGCTCTCTGCTAAGGGATAACTATATCCGGAAGTACGAAAGACTACTCAGCCATGTCGTCATCCGACGTGATGGTACTGGAGGGATCGCTCTTTTCCGCTCGACCCGCCAGCCTTATTGTCCGAAGGGCGCGACCCATGATTACCACTATATCCAATTAGGATGGAGAAAGCGTCAGCCTTGTCTAGAGCATAGAATGGACTTCAAGCTTGAGGAAAACAGGTGTCAGAGTCTATCAAGACCTTTGCCCAACCTCGTGAACCTTGATAGCCACGTAGACCGTCGACATCCTTATACCCCCCTACAGCGTCGGATCTTCGATTATGTCCTTCGCCACAAAGAGACTCAGCTCGTAGACCTCAATGTCAAAAGCAAATCTTCGGCTCCAGGACTTCTGTATGTAAACCGTTTCATACACAATGATGAAATATACGCATACTTTACCGAAAATCTTTTTGCTGTCCACCTTCGAATCAGATCGAACCCTCTTCAAATTGTCGGGACTAAAGAGCTTCGGCGATGGCTATCAACCGGCGACAAGAGATTTGTGCCTGAGCGAACTGTACCACTGAGCAAACACAACATAAAACCCTTATACCTTGACATCGAGTCACTGGACAAGAGAGCCTTATATCTGGAAGACATCAAGATCAAAACGAAGGACCTTGTGTACAGAGGATACCGTGATGATGACTACCCTATCGTGGTCAGGATAAGGAACGCTTCTCAACACCAAGGTCGCGACAAGGATGCTCCTGTTGAAGCAAACTTCGGCCTGAACACACTTCGGAAAGAGGTGACACGCGCCCGCCGTGAGCTCCACGAAGCAGGTGTATGTATCTGGTCCTATGGAAAGGACGACAATATGGACGTGATCATCGATGGTCGCGGGAGACCAGTTGGTTACATTTTGTTGGACGATACGCTTGACCCGCCCGAATTTCATCCTATAACACTGGAATGGGCGTCGTCGTTTAACAAGGACTCATCAAAGCCGAGGAAAGAGGCTTGAGGGCCAAATATTGCTGGGTGCCGAGAAATCCGATAGCTTTCCTTATTGTTCTGGTCCTAGTATCAGAACTTACTTGCAAATTTTAAGTACCTGCGTAATCAATCACGACAGCCTGGACTTTGCAGCCACTGCCTCGATGTAATTTCACACCAGGTAATACATGTTTTTAAGAAAGGGTTTGCGGCCTTATGTGAACGAATTGAGCAAACAGGTTCCCTCCTCCCACTGAAAGTGCGTTTCTGTGGTACATCAATAGGTATTGTAAAATGGGTTGTCGAAGATGGAAGGCAAGCGCGCAACGGCGTGGGCTGACGTCAAGTACCGTATAGGTAGTTTAGAGTGGATTCAGGTAGCATCTACTTCGCCTTAACGTCATTGTTCATGGCAGCGCCCCCTCTTCTTGTACTACTCCAGTCTCAGTACTGTATTCTGAGCAGTCAACCTTCTTCTACCACAGTGCCTCTACAATGGCCATATTAAGGCTCCCTCGATTGAAATCCCATACGCGATACCGCCCCCCAGGGTTCTTCTACCCGAGCCTCTCCTCAAAGGATGCTCTTCGGCAGCGAATCCTAAAGCAAGATCCTTCCTCGATCTACGCACTCAATCTGCTGTATTCAGATCCGTTGGTGGTCGACTCCGCGCATCACAGGTTCCGCCTTTCTCGACGCGCAGGTGACAAGAACGGCGAAACTGATATAGCGCTCTCACAGCACCGAGATTAATAAGGTAGAAGTTCTTAACCTCCTTGATAAATCTGATATACTAATGTAGGTAAAGGCGTTGCTCATGAGTTCCTGAGCTTTCCTGGGATTTGAGTATTGTTGCATGCTGTCGGCAAGTTTATCACGAGTTGACGTCCATCTTACACCACCAAAATGCCTTCGCCACTGTGAAGACTTTTAACACGGACTGCATTATCTGGCCTGGCTGAACAACAGGCATCGCCAATGTAGGAAAGGCCGAAGAAAGATTGAGGTTGGTAAAGAGTGATATCAAGTAAACAATGAATGAAGTCAATGGCAAATGTCAGATCGTTCTTCTATCTATGCGGAATGAATTTGGCGAGAAAGACTCCGTCAATAACACTTAGTCTCCACCCCCACCTCCACCTCCGCCGCCACCACCTCCTCCTCCATCGCCTCCGCCGCCGCCGCCACCTCCACTGCTATATCCCCCACTGTATCCGCCTCCGCTATATCCTCCGCTGTGACTATATCCCCCACCATCTCCTCCACTAGTTCCGCCTCCACCATGATGAGTGCTCGGTGGGTCACAATCCAGCGCTCCGATCGCTGGAGGCTCGACTGCACTATACGCATACGTAGCAGGAGCTGCGTAAGTAGCGGTCTTCAAAGCCGTGTTGTTGTTGGTCGAATTGTAGGATGTTGCGCCGCCTTTCACAACTGGTTTCTTGTCTTGACGCTTGACTTTCTTGCCGAAGCAGCTGCTGAAGAGACCCATTGCGCCGAGCTGGTGCGTTGGAGTTTATGGGTAGAAGTATGCGTTGATCGAGTGTGGAGAGTCCTTTGGAGCAGTAGATGTGTATGGAAATGACGTGAAAGGGTCGTTAGATTTTGATATGCTTGCGGATGTGGGAGATGGTTGAATTGGATGAAAGGTAGACGGGAAGAGAGGTGATATCTATTCACTGTTCATTCCCTTGAAGTATATATACAACTTTCCAACCTGGTCAATCGCGTTCAGCTTCATCGCGAGGCTGATACTAGGGTGGAGCTGACGGTGACTGCATTTGGACATCCGGTGGCTGTGCAAAAATGTCACCCAACAGCACCTTACACCACATCATTCAATAAGAATGGAATAAGACTTATCGGTCGATGTACAGGGTGTGCGGATTGGAGGCTGAGCGCTACTGAGCCGCGGCAGTAGCACTAAAAGAGTAAGACGAAGCGGGAGCCTAACGATATAGACGCACTACCATTTCCTCATCGAGATTAGCACCCATTAAGACCGGTAGACAAAGATGGTCAAACGCTCCAGCTTTTCAGCCTGCTGATACCTCTTGAATTTTTGAGGTCCAGACACGTTCACCGGTGGCGGTCGCGAGGCGGACTTCTCGAGACATGCTATCTCTGCAGCGCAAGATCATGAACGTGCACAGCAGGATGAGGAAACATTTCTTTTTTAC
>Ga0265780_10002529_pt1 | contig 24688 bp, 19 predicted proteins | sample P1T30metagenome_FD_192432 | JGI IMG/M metagenome (GOLD analysis project Ga0265780, IMG submission 192432) | Plant litter microbial communities from East Loma Ridge, Irvine, California - P1 T30 | ecosystem: Environmental > Terrestrial > Plant litter > Unclassified | place: USA: California... | reverse complement strand
CGCAGCGCCCGCAAACCTTCGCCGTCGATCGCGGCCAGCATGTTGCGCAGCGCGGCCGCGTCTGCCGGACGCTTCTGCCGTTTGGCACCGCCATGTTCCGCGCGAATGCCAGCGAGCACTTCAACCAGACGCCCCGCGGTCGGCATCGCGGTCGGTGCCGGGTACCCGCCAGCGCGATGATGATGCCCGATCGCCGCCACCCGCCGATTGATAGTTGATGGGTTGAGCCCAGCCGTCGCCTGGTCGCTAGCAAAAACTGCGACGATGTCCGGCGTCGCCGGCAGCGATGCCAGGCCGTGCTGCGTGCACCAGGCGGTGAAGATTGCCCAATCGGAATCATAAGCGCGCCGCGTCGCACCGGCGCGGGCCGCTTTGGCGTACGCGGCAGCACGCTCGATCTTTTCGTGAAGGACCGCGGGCAACATCGGTTCATCCGAGCCCACGGAGACGAGCGCCGTTCGCGACGGTGCAAGGTCCGGATCGCGCGGCATGGGTCCAAGGGTCCGGGAAGCGGCCATATAAAAGCCTGTGCCACGGTCGATTCCGACACGCTACCATTATGTCCGAGAATGAAACTTATCGGACATTGGGCTAATTATTAATTATTATCGCGCCGGCGATATATCGTTACCCGTGCCACATTGTGAGCGCGATCGCAGTAAGTATAAACGCGCGCCTATGTCACGGAGGATAATAGTCGAGATAGACGAGTCGAGATGTGTCTAATGACGGCTTGGACTAAACCAGTGTCGATTGAGTGATATCGTCATCGACAAGCAACTGCCTAATATACATCATTCTGAATGCGTTGGAAGATACATTTTAGATATCATCACGGACAGCTTCTACCATCCACCTTACGATTGACGAGGAAGGAGGGCTTTACCGGCTCGCTCCGGCAATTCTGATCTGGTCCGCTGCGGTAGTAAAGGAAGACGCAGAGTCTGTCTGAGTACTATAATTCCGATCGATCCGATTATTAATACGCGACTGAACCCGTGTTTCAATGCGCGTGCTTACCCTTCCCATTGGCGCGACGTTCACCCCAGTCTGGCCTACTTGGCGCTGCCCTACTACTCCGACCGAAGATTCCGCTACCCGGCCAGTTGCAACAGGTAAAGGTAACGGATCCTCGTCTTGGATATTATCTTCGACACGATTTTGAGCTGCCTCAGATGGAATAGCAATTACGCAGACACCTAGTAGCATAATAATATATTTTAGAGCCGTCTTCACGAGGTTATTCACTTTAGAGGCGCCAATTGGACTAGATCAATCTGCCCGAATACACCAGAAACGGACTCGGACGGACGTACTATAAGCGACAGATTTTGCACTGGGCAGCCGATGGGAATGCTAAATTGGCCATCAAATATCCCTTCTGCGTAATTTGACTTTGAGACAGGTACACGACCAATTTCGCGTCCGTCACGGCAAGTCATCCTCCAATACGGTAACGATGCCTCTACTTGGTCAATCCCATTACTATGGCCCTTAATACGGTAGCTACCGGGCGGTAGTAGCTGTACCTGCTCTAGGACTACCCCACCGACGCTGGAGGGTGCGGAGAACTCGACAACTCCCCCACTAGCGCCGCGTTGGATAGATACAGTCATACTATTATCGGTGGTCGCCACCCAATCCAACAACGACGGCGTTTCGGCATTAGTGAACTGCGGATCACGCGATCGACGGCGATCAGCTCCAGGATGGCTTCCAGCATAATAAGCCCACGCGTCGTCCAAGGATTCAGCTGCTATTAGTTTTCCCACCAAACTCGCGCGCGCATTATCCGGTACTATTACGCCAGCACGTCGCAGCCCAAGAAAGAGTTCTGCAATTACGCCTGGAGCAGCCTGACTGCCGGCAACGTAGTTGAGGAAGCCCTCGCTCCACGACGGACGAGCCGTAAGTGTACGGATCAATGCTGTACGGATCGCTGGATCGGCACTTGCCGAAGTTAGCACAGGAAACAGTACCTGAGCCGCTTTGGGCGATGTACGCAGAGCTACGTCATAGTGGCGAAGCGCCCCAGCTATATCGCCACGGCCTACTGCATTCTCGATCAACCATAACTGCGTAGTGATATCCCGCCGCGACAGTGTCTCGGAATAAGCAAACCATCGCTGCGCCAAGTCTGTATCGCCGCGTAGCTGAGCGTTTAGGCCTAATGTCGACACCGCGACAACCATCGTAGGATCACGACGTAACGCGGCTAATGCAGAAAGGTCGGCGTGACGGCGATCCAGAACGCTAGCTGCTGCCCCCGACAACGATTTCGCGAAGAGCGAATCTACATGCGCGTTATACGGCGCGAGACGATGAGCCAGCCCAGGATCGGCCTTGGCGACCACCTGCCCAATCGAGAACGTGACGCTGTACAGCCCTAACGCGCTTATAAGCGCGGCGGCAACACCTCGGGCGATCCATTCATTTGAAGATCGCCGTGTCTTTGATATCCGTCGCCGCGCCGCTTGCATCGTTATGCCTTGCCGTCCCGGCCGTATCCGTAGCCATATTCATAGCCATACCCATAGTGGGCTTTCCGAGCCTCGAACTTTGTCAGTACCCCACCAATAATTCTCGCATTAGCAGCACTAAGACGAGCAAGCGCGGTCTTGACTAAACTTGAGCGAATGCCGTGTGACTCAACGGCATAAATTACGCCTTCAACACGACTGGCGATCAAAGGTGCGTCTGCCAGCCCCATTACGGGAGGAGAGTCAACTACAACGTGATCGTAATGCTCGAGCAGTCGTTCCAACAGCAGTGACAAGCGATGACCAGTAAGTAGTTCAGCCGCATTCGGCGGGATAGGGCCCGCAGACATCGCGGTGAAGCCAAGATCCGTCATTGGAAAGACTAATGTATCGATATCGTCTTCACCGGCAAGGAAATTACTAAGCCCACGATTATGGTCAACGCCCCCAAGGTGATGAATCGAAGGAGAACGCATGTCACCATCGATCAGAATGACCTTGCGATGGGCGCGTGCAAGGGTAGTAGCCAATGCCAATGATGTAGTCGACTTCCCCTCGGCTGGCCGGGTGGATGTAACTGCAAAGGTTCGTGGAACACCATGCTCGGTTGTAAATCCAAGATTAGTCTGAACGGCCAGATAGGCATCGAACAAGTCAGACTTGCGGTCAAGAAGCGCATCTCTTGGTGATGTATTACCGGTGACCTTTGGAACGGTACCCAACAGCGGTAGCCCGAGCCTACGTTCAACCTCTGCTGGATCAGCAATCGCTTCATCCATCTGCTCGAGCGCAAAGGCCAAAGCTGAGCCTATAACAAGACCAGCTAGTATCGATACTAACAAGTTGATCATCAACCTGGGACTCGATGGACTTTGTGGAAGATCAGCAGGATCAACAACAGATATATTATTAACACCTACACCACCAGCGACACCGATTTCCTTGAATCTCTGAAGCAGACCGTCATAAAGTGCGCGGTTTGTATCAACTTCCTGCTGATATATATTATATTGTATGCTGCGACGACGAAGATCGAGATAGTTCGTCTTCAGTTGGTCGACTTTGCTCTGTAGTGCGTTCTCCCGCTCCTGCGCCGCCCGATAGTCGGCCTCCAGCGCCCCAGATACGCGCCCTTCCTCGCGTGAAATTGACCTGTCAAGTTGATCAATCTGCGACTGTATAGCCCGGGCAGCAGGGTATCCAGGTTCAAATTGCACCATTAAGCGCTGATAATCAGCAGCAAGCTCGGCACGGCGCTGCCGAAGGCTATTGATTGCCTGATTGCGCAATGCTTCAGACGAAGCACCAGCTCGGCCTAGCTGCTTGTATTTCGCTTCTGCTTCAATACGTTCGGTGATAGATTGGGTTAGCGCACTATTAATCGCGGCAAGATTATCGGCAACGATCGATCGCTCTGCCGTCCCGCCGCTGCTAGATGCCGCCGGCAGGTTGATAATCTGCTGCGCAGAAGCATAGCTGACAAGCTGCCGCTGTGATTCATCTAGCCTTTCTTTTTGAAGCGCGAGCTGACGCTGCAGCAAATTGCGGCCGTAAGACGTTGCTTGAACCTTCCGCTCAAGATTAATCTGTATAAAATTATCAGCCCAAGCGTTTGCTACGCGGGAGGATAAAGCGGGATTTGGGCTAGTAAATCCAATATCTACCAAGCGTGACAGCCGCGTCGGGTTAACTGATAGACTTTTAAGTAAAATCTCGCCCGCCACGCGCTGTCGCTCGGGACGCCCAGCTGCAGAATAGCGGCCGTCAACAATCTGAAAAGCTTGACTGTTGCTGGCGAATCTAAGCTGCTCGAAGAACTTTGGATCATCAACGACCCTCAGCTGATTAGCAACTCGCTCAGACAATGCACGTGAACGTAACAAGCCATACTGCGTTTGATAAAACTCCTGATCGGCGATGCTCGCTTCGCTTTGCACGCCTTGGAATGCCGTAACTTTATCTGCTTCGCGTGAGATCTCGACTGTAGTATACGCGGTGTATTTTGGCGTCATGAGTAGCGTAATGACAAGCCCGACAAAGAAGCATGCAGCCACAGCTCCCAATATCACGTACCTCCAACGGATCGCGATCCGTAGATATTGCCGGATGAGCGGAATACGTTCTTCGTCACGAGGCGTCTCGACGATCGTGTCACTGAGAGATGACATGCCGCCGCCGCCACGGGGCAAGGATGGAACCATGTTCATAACGGTGGCGAACCTTACCTTTGTAGGATTGCAATTAGCGGGGTGATTGCGAGAGGCGCAACAGAGACGAGCGTACGGAACAAGCGGCGCGAAGGAGAGTCGCCAACGACAATAATATCATTGGCGTAAACGGGTGGGTCGTCGTAAGCTCCTCGGCGTATTGCAGCGATGTTGTATAATCCAGCCATTTTCTGACCTTGAACGGTGCGTAGAATGACAACGTCATCCTCCTTGGCGAATTCCGCTAACCCTTTTGCCGACGCGACCGCTCTTAGCAACGTCATTTGATTGGTTACAGGATATAAGCCTGGCTCGACGACCTGCCCGTCAATTGTAACGACCTGGCTAACTGAACTTCTGATATTGATAGTGACTTCGGGATTACGGACATATCTTCCACGTAATGCGGTCTCGACTGCATTCGCCAGTTCACTAGCTGTTCGGCCACGTGCATCGACTGTACCGATGAGCGGCATAGCGATACGCCCGCTGGCATCGACCTGGATCTCTCGACTAAGATCGGCAACGTTGAAGACGTCGACCTGGATTGTGTCGAGTGGCCCAATCAATGCAGGTCGGTCTGCCGCCGTCAGGTCGGCACGGTTAGGCGCCGGTAGCACAGTGCTGTTTTGAACGACTGTCAACTGGTCAGTTGATTCGAGCGGGGCTCTCCCCGCGCACCCTGATAGGGCGATCGTGATCAACAGGGCGGTACATATCCTGCGCATGTGGACGGTAAGCTTCCAGAATGAGAGAAGGAGCCGGTCGGCTATAGGTGCTGGTCTGTTCCGGGTAAAGCTGACGCTTCCCGAGGCTCTCGCTGATCGCCCAGCCACACCGCTGCAATCACGATCATTGCCATAATGATGGGGGTGCGGGCCGGGTAATCGAATGCACTGGCGACCATCACCAGCAGCAACATTGTCGAACCAAGCCTGACTGGCATGTGCCGAGATCTGGCCGCCGAGCGCCACGCCCTAAAACTAGCCCAGCCCCACCATACAATGCCGGCTAGTAGTATTGCCAGCCCAAAAAGCCCAGCATCGAGCACAACTTCGATCAAGTCGTTGTGAGCATGATTGAAAAAAGTGGGCTTCAGAAGACCCAAGGGCTCATTTATACGAAAAATGGGATCAAAACCGCCTAGTCCGGAACCCCAAGGAAAATATTTCCATATCATCGCCAACACGACGGGCAGTCCTCGCCCGCGCATGTCCTGCCCAGGATCCATTACCAGAGCCCGATTAATCGAGACCGCACGATCGGTCGTAATGCTCAAAACTATAACAATAGCAACAGCCGCTAGGACCGCAAATATCATCGCGACAAAGACGCCTCGAGGTTGACCTTTGAGCATCGTCTGGATCCCTCGCCATACAATAAGGGGAGCAGTAGCGAATGCCATTACACCGACAACGAGGCCAGCACGTGAGCCACTGGCTAGAATCTCTAATGCGAACACCAAGACCAGACCAAGTGCACCGGGGGCCCGCCATCCTGGACGACGACCGTCTTGGAAAGCCCATACAGGCGCTAGCAAGCATCCAAATGCAAGAAACAGCGCGAAGTGATTCCGATTAGCGAAATTACCTCCGACGAAACCAACGGACTCGTTGATGAGCGGATTATCGAAGGCAAGGCCCGAAGCTTGCAAAGCACCTAATGCAGCCGAGATGATCACGGAAATCAACAGAACGCCGGGCAGCAACCGCCATTCTGCCTTTTCCAGCCCCATCGTCAGGCACAATACTGCTAGTGGCACTACTAATGCGGACAATGCGTTAATCGTCATTGTTGGCGCCATCGACCATGGCCGCCAAGGTTGGCTGCTGCCGTCGGCTGAGGCCCCTAGTAAGACGTCTCTCCCAGGTAAGAGCGTCCATAATGATGCAGGCAAAGGAACGACTTGAATCAACGCCAAGGCGATAGCGGCGGCTAGGAATATGAACGCAACCTTGCCCCGCTCGAAAGACAAGCGCCTACCAAACAGGACTAACAATATCAGGCAGAGCCATGATGCGGCTCGCACAATGATCTGCCCAGTCGCGTCCGCGCGCGATGCCCCTCCGGCGAGAAGCAAGACACCAAGGAGGGCCAGCAAAAGAAGGAACGGCAAGCTTGGATTAGGGATGCCAAAACGATTGGTGGTGCGCATAGCACGCGCTCCTACGCGATAAACTTGCCGAAGAGAAACGATACGGCCCAACCTAGCTGGGCGGCTGGCAGCCGATAAACCGATTGGTGCGGCGGTCAAGCTGGAGTCGGCCCTGAAAGCCGCTGCCTGTGGCGATCGCAGCGCCGCCGTTGACAGATTCAAACGTGCAGTCGGTAAAAGACAAACGATCCTGACCGCCCGTAGTCGCCATCCAGGTAAGCGCGCGACGGTCTACGCCGGGAAACTGATGACTGTCCGGCCTAATGGCCACACCGCGGAAAACGGTGCTTTTGACATCTATATCAAGGCCGATAGCTACGCCGCCTTGAAAGGCCCCCGTCGCACCTTCCACCGCGTTATCGCTACGAAACCGGCAATGATCAATCAGTACCCGTCCACGCTGACCCGTTCGAGCCATGTCGATCATTCGAATTGAGAACCCAGCACCATCGCTGTCTACGCGTCTAATCTCAATATTCCGGAGGCTTTCTTCTAGGAAGATTGCATAGGGCTGTGCCGTAGGCGGGGTACGTCGCGGGGCGAACGTAAAACCATCGATCAGGATGCGGCCGCAACCACGCGCGGTTGACAGTGGGCCGTAAGCACGAAGCGCACGACAGTCACGATAAGTGATGCCATCAGCGAAAGTACATGAACCAACAGCACTTTTACCCGCAAACGTTATCCTTTCAAGAACAATGTTTATTCCAGATCGTAAGACATGCTGATAGGCGTCTACATCGGTCGATATAGTTAAGTCAGATATATTGCAGTTTATAGCAGTTCCTCGGGAAATAAAAGCTATATCACCCGAATGAAAGTCCCATTCTAGAGGATCTGCAACCATTACATTATTTCCGGATATACGCTCTACTTTAGCGAACGAAAACTCGCTCGGAATATAGTTTATTTGACTCGACATAGATGTAGGTTTTCGAGCTAAGAACAGCTGATCACCAACCTGTAATGATCCAACCTTCGATAATACCAGCTCCGTATGACCTTGGCGGGCATCACGCGCCAGAATAAATGTCTGCACTGGAAATCGTTCAGCGTATGCGTCCCGATCAACGCGAGGCCAAGCGGTCGCAACCGCGGTTACCCCCTGTCCAGTTCCACTGATCAGCGTATTGCCTATTCCTAAATAATCGATGGTGGCTCCCTCTCCAAGCACGTCAAAGCTGCCATGGACTTCAATCCGCGCACCAGGGTAGTGACGGCGAGACAGGCGCAGCTGATCACCAGTGGCCGCACAGTGCAGACATGCCGCGCGAAAAGCTTGTGCATCGTCGGTCACCCCGTTCCCTTTGGCGCCGAACTCTTCAGGTCTGACGTACCGAACGGACTTCGCGCCATGCCGTGGCAGTGCCCACCCCGCAGCAGCGGCCACGCCGCCCGCTAGTACTCCGCTAATTATGCCGCGGCGATGCAGCCGCTGCGGCGCATAGATATTTTCATTCATATACCGATCCCTAGCCGAAATTTCCCCAAACGCATCATGAGCGGTCGGTATCCTGTCCGAGAATGGGCTCAGAGCCGCGCCTTGCTTGCCCTGAAAGTGGCTGCTACCGGACGCCACTCTTTATCTGTAAAGTTCGGTCTTATTATCACCAATGTGGGTAGCGGCGATGGAACGCTCGATATAATCCAGCCCGCATGCCGATTGGCACCTTGCAGATGGCCCACGCTGATGCGTTGGGGCGAAACTTTTTATTTGAGGACATGACGATGCAAGCGGCACGCGATCCTTCCGGGTTCAATCTCTCATTCGACCCCGCCCGGCTCCGACGGACCGTGCTCGATATGGCCTATGCTGGCCAAACGGTGCACATCGGCTGCGCTTTCTCGATCATTGAACTTCTTGCAGTCCTATACCGCAACCATTTACGTTTTTCGCCGGCAGATCCAAAGTCCCCAAGTCGGGATTTGCTCGTGCTAAGCAAAGGTCACGGGGTAATGGCGCAATACGCTTGCATGCGCGAAATTGGCTGGATTGATGATGACGCCGTATCTAATTATTTTGCAGACGGGTCAATGCTTAAGGGACTTTCTGACTCACGCGTTCCAGGGCTCGAAGTCACATCTGGGTCACTAGGTCATGGCCTGTCTATTGCGGTTGGTATGGCGCTCGGTGCACAGCTAGACAATAGCGATAGGCGAGTCTTTGCAATTGTTGGCGATGGTGAAATGAATGAGGGGCCTAATTGGGAAGCAATGCTATTTGCCGCTCAAAAGAAGCTGAACAACCTTGTCGTCATCGTTGACGAAAACGGTTTTCAGGCGATGGGCCGCACGGATGAGATTATAGCGCTTGGTGATCTAGCTGCTAAGTTCGCAGCCTTCGGGTTTGATGCAGTAACAATAGACGGTCATAATGAGGCCGCAATCGACGATGCCTTAATCACGTTTCGTAATGACGGTTCCAATCGCCCCAAAGCTCTTATTGCACATACGATCAAAGGACGGGGCGTGTCGTTCATGGAGAATGATAATATATGGCATTATACTCGACTGAACGAAGAGACTTATCGTGATGCGATTGCCGCTATTGGAGTTGCTCAAGCATGAGACAGGCGTTTTCCGACAGCTTGGTGCGTATTGCTGACGCCGATCCGCGTGTCCTGTTATTGACCGGGGACCATGGCTATGCCCTGTTTGATGCTTTTCGAAAGGCGCATCCGGATCGCTATATAAATGCCGGCATTGCTGAGCAGAATATGGTGGGCATGGCTGCGGGACTGGCCCGAATGGGCTTCCGCCCGTTTGTATACGGACTAAGCGCCTTTGTGCCTGTACGCGTATTGGAACAGATTAAACTCGATGTCGCACATGACGACCTACCGGTCATCTTTGTAGGAGACGGCGCGGGGTTTGTTTATAGCCATCTTGGAACCAGTCACCAATCTTTAGAGGACATTGCATGCATTAGGGCTATCCCCGGCATGACGGTGTTGTCGCCAGCCGACCGGCACGAACTAACTGCTGCGATGGATTACGCCCACGCGGCGAAGCGATCGATTTACCTACGCATGGGCAAAGCTGATTTGGGCGACGTTCATGCATCAAACTCGATGATCGACGTAACGCGCCTTCAGTGCCTGCGCTCAGGGCGCTCGGGCGGCACGGTAATTTTGGCTACTGGTCCTATTGCGACTACGGCGCTTCGCGTGGCCGACCAAGTGAGTGGTGCGGCCGTGTGGACAGCTCCATTGATTAAGCCATTCGATATCGACGCGTTAACCAGCATTTGCCGGTCGGCTGGTCGCCTCGTCACAATGGAGGAGCATTCGGTGATCGGCGGCTTTGGTTCACTCGTCACCGAGGAGGTTTCCGCAATTCACCCTCTACCAGTGCTGCGGATCGGCGTTCGTGACCGTTTCTCAGAGCATTGCGGGTCGTACGACTATCTCCTGCGTGAACACGGACTCGACCTTGACACGGTGGCAGCGCAGGTCAAAGCTTTCGATGCCCGCAACTAGCCTCCACGACCTTAGCGGTCGTCATATATTTCTAACAGGTGGAACGGGATCGGTTGGCCGGACTCTCCTCGACTATTTGAACCGATGCCGCACTAGTGGTGGTGAATTTCATGTCACTGTGCTTACGCGCGATGCATCGCGCTTTTCGGCTCATTACCCGGCTCAAGCTAAACATACCTGGCTATCGCTGGCTGAGGGAAGTCTTGAAACGTTAGTTACTTTACCACCCGGGGTTACCGACGTAATTCATGCAGCAGCCGATACGCATATTGGAACCAGCCATGTCCCTTGGGTTGACCAAATAGTTGGCGGCACTCGTTCTTTACTTACTGCCAGTGCTGAAGCAAAAGTTGACCGATTCTTGCTGATAAGTTCAGGCGCGATCTATGGTCCGCAACCAGCATCAGTTCCTCGCCTGCGAGAAGATTATCTTGGGGCGCCTAACCCACTTCTACTTGGGTCAACTTATGGCCAAGCCAAGCGCTTGGCAGAGCATTTGTGCGCTATCTTTCACGCTGAGCAAGGAGTGCCAGCCGTTATCGCGCGGCTATTTGCGTTTGGCAGTACCCATATTCCTGGTGATGGCCGTTACGCGCTCGGCAGCTTTGTCCGTGATGCGCTAAGCAATGATCATGCACCAATCCGCGTAAGTGGTGACGGCGCTGCCGTTCGCTCCTACCTCGATGGTCATGACATGTCTCATGCGCTTATTACCGCGCTGAGGTCCGGTGAGAGGGGCCAGGCCTACAACATCGGATCGGATGAGCCGGTGACGATAGCCGCTCTTGCGCGTGAAGTACGTGACCGCCTTTCACCAGATCGCGAGATTGTTGTTCTGGGGGCAGCGGGTGACGGCCAGCGGTCATTCTACGTCCCCGACACAACAAAAATTACCGCGCTCGGTGCCGCGGGCCATAGCAAACTTGGCGCAGTGATCGATGACGTTGCCGGGCGCATCGCGCACCGCGCTTAGGAAGTTCGCCAATGCGCCTACCTGGTTTTCGCTCAAACGCGCGCCTGATTGTCGACGTAGGCCTGCTAGCAGCGCTGCGGGTCATAGCGATCACGATCGGACTAGCGTATGTGAAAATATACACAAATCGCTTGTTGCCCGATGCGCTTGGCATCTTCTTCTATCTGGGCACCCTTTCGTACCTACTCAATGCGCTCCTGTTTGTGCCGTTTGACTTCTATCTTCAAACATATTGCGCAAGAGCGGGTGATCAGCTCCCAATTGTACCTATTGCGCGGATGACAGGAGCGGTGCTTCTAGCCGCGTTTGGACTGGTTACGATAATAGGCTCCGGCTTGATAATGGCGGGGCAGCTTACGATTCCGGATGTTGTTATTCTCTATGTCGTTGCCGTACTGCTGTTTGGCTGCATTAGTATTCGTAATTTGCTCAATAATCGTGGCCATCGTCGGATTGTTGCTGGGGCGCTGGTGTTTGAAGCAGCCGGTAGGGTTGCTGCTTTTCTTTCGCTAATGTTCGTTTTTCCCCCCTCTGGGCGACTACTTTTTTCCAGTGCTGGTGTCGCACTGTTTTTTGAATTGCTAGCATTAGGTGGCTATGCGACTGTCCGCCTTCATTGGGCAGTCGACGCCCGCCCACCCAAGTCGCCAGCGCTGATCCCTGCAACCGCGCCTGTATCGGTGTCGGCAGCGTGCAATCTAGTGCAGCTCCAGGCGTACCGCACCATGTATCCATGGGCCGGCAATCCAGCCCCGGCCGCGATCTTCGCCGTTGTAGCCAACGTCGGGTCGGCGGGCATGGCCGCCATCGGTCAGATTTTTTCTCAAATTCTACTACCGCGCATATATCAAAGCCAAGGCGGATATACACGGAGTTACATTCGCTGGGCAGCACTCCTCACGGTGGCCGTCGCGATCGGCGCCTGGATCGCCGCGCCCCTGCTGGTAGCATTCATCACGTCTCCTCAGTACAGCGCGCATGCCGGATTAATCGTGTTTGGCGTGTTACTAGAAGGGGCGAACGTCATTGTATCAGCTGTCACGGTGGGATCCATGCTAAAGAATGACACCCGCCGCCTTATGGCGTGGAACATAGCCGGCGCTGTCGTGGGAGCGGTTGGCTATGCCATCGCATTGGCGGCGGCACCCGGCAGTCCCGCTGCAATCGGACTGCCGCTGTTACTATCGCAGGCAGTCGTTTTGGGCGGCCTCAGCTTCGGGGCACGGAGGACGCGCGCATGACCGATTTCGTAGACGCGCCTATTACGTGGATCGTCTTTACGTTCAACGAAGCCGCACGCATTGAGCGTGTTGTACGCAACCTTCGCGCAAGTGGCCCCGTACTGGTAGTCGATAATTACAGTGATGATGATACGAAGGTATTGGCGCAGGCCCTTGGCGCCAAGGTTCTCCTTAATAAGAACCCTGGCTGGGTCGAGGATGAGAACACTGCTCGGGTTGTCAAAGAGGCTGTTCAGACTCCGTGGTTGTATTGGGGCTATGCGGACGAAATGCTTTCCCATAACACCATTAGTCACTTGATTGACATTGTAGCAAGTGATCAGCACGATGTGGTTAGCATTGGAAAAAGGAACTACTTTTATGGTAGTTTTTGTGAACGCGCTTTTGCAGGCGGCGCTCTTCCACGGCTATTTCGAAAAGATGCGATAGACTTTACAGATAATATTATACATCACTTTGGACGGATTACTGTTCCTGATAGCCGCGTCTACCACGTATCACCGGACACGTATTTTGTTCATCAGTTTATCTCACATTCGACCGGGACTATGCTTGGTAATCTTGACCGTTACTCAGATATCGAGGCGCGACGGGGTAAAGCACGGCATCCTTTTCGCATTTTCATTGGTATATTTAAGACATTTATCGTCAACTATCTAATGCGTGGCGGCTACCGCGCAGGTCGGGAGGGCTTTTTCTACTGCCTGTACAATCTGGTTTATGACATATTCTTGGGAATGCGTCGTTTTGAAGTAGAGCGCGGATATCATCGTAGCTCTATTGAAGATCTTAACAATCGGTGGCGGGATGATATCCTTCGTGATCAGGAAGTTGCGAGGGATAGCATTGCCTCTGTCTCAGGGGTCATGCCAAAATGACGTCTAAGAATACGATTCGCAAGTTTGAGGTCGGATCACCGTCAGCATCGCTCGCGATCGGTGACGCAGACTGCGACCTAATCTTCTCCACCGAGTGCGACACCTCTCCGCAGCCCCGCGTCACTATCGCGATTCCGACTTTCAATAGGCCTCAATTACTAAAGGAAACCCTCGCTTCGGCCTGGGCGCAAAAGGGCTTTGCCGATTACGATATTATCGTCGTTGATAACGCATCGACCCCAGAGAACGTCAGTGCTGTGCTCGCCATGTTGCGGGAAGCAGGGAAGCCGGTGCGCTACTACGTGAACACCGCCAACATGGGGGTGTTTCGCAATTGGAACCGCTGCCTAAGCCTTGCCCGAGGCGAGTGGGTGAGCATACTCAATGACGATGACCTGCTAAAACCAACGTTCCTTCAGAAAATGATGGAACAGGTCGCGAGCAACGTGGACATCGATGCTATCATATGCCGTGCCCAGATACTGGACCAGCGTATTGACGAATTGCGTAGCCGTGAAGATGTGATGACGCTTCATGCACGAGTCGTCGCCGCGCTCCGCTTCAAAGGGGCGAAACGGATCCGCTTGACGGTCAAGCGCCTTTTTTGGTCGAACATCGCTGGGAGCTCATTGGGTTGCCTATACCGACGCAGCGCAATTATCGACCTCGGGGGCTTTGACCCGGAAGATGCGCCGATCGCCGATTATGTGCTCAACGTAAAGCTCGCATCACGAGGCAGCTTCGTTCAATTCCGCGAGCAATTGGCAAGGGTCCGATTGCAGGTTAACGAAACAATGAAGCCCGACACGTTGAAAGGGGTTTTGATACGAAACTTTCAGTTGCGCTCCCAGCTCGTCGCTGACGGGCAGGTACCACGACGTTGGCATTACTGGTTGCGGTATCTTCTCGCACATGAATTGAATGCTGCACAAGTGCACTGGCATCAGTCGCCTGATAGAAACGAGGTAGCGCGCGCTTTGAAGATAACTCTGCCGCTCTCGAAAGCAAGGTGGATGTATTTGACACGCATTATCTACGGAGGCATCTAGATGATATCAGAGCAGTCGCCTTAAGAGTTAGCAACATCGACATCCATCCATAACGCGCATCGTCTGATATGCTGACTAATTGAGAGTGATATGCTGCTTTTTTTCATTCTAGCAATGCTGTTCATACTCCATGCGCAGTTCTTGATCAGAAATCTCGTATTCGGGACCTATGAGTCAACGTTTTTCCAGTTTACACAATCATATTTGTTTGATCGACAGATTGCATTACTAAGTTTGCTATTTACGCTATTATGCGCGGTTTCCTTCGCGGCAAGCTATCGTTTTGCTTATGCCAAACGCGTTTTGCCCGTAATCGGTTCACCGGTTACTGGTGATAATGTTCGCGTAATTATGCGAGTCTGTCTCTTTTTTGGATTAACGCAGGCCTTTGCCAACTTTGGCTTAGCAGCGATCTCCGATTTTCAGTACCAAGAGATAGCCGAAACTTTGGAGTCCAGTGCATTCATTTTTGAGCTCCGCATAGTCTTCCTTCTCTGCCTTTCTTACTTGACGCTAAACGTTTCACCTCGGGTTTTATGGAGAGATCGAAGCTTCCAATTCTTTCGTCTTACCGTATTCGTATATACTTTATCGGTACTCGTCGTCCAGTCACGATCAAGAGTTTTTGAGCTGTTGGCTATCCCGGTTTTTGCTTATTTGATGTGGACCGGTGACAAGATTCGCTGGCGTTACATCGTCGCGCTTCTAGTCGCCCTTGTCGTACCGAATTTGATCGTACTTGGACGCTTAGGTCTACCTAATAGCTTTGGCGAGCTGATAAGCGGTCTATTCTCGATTGAGTACAGTGTAATCCTCAATAACATATTGGGTGGCGCGATCGAGCACAGATATGTTGTTCAGGAGTCACTGACGTTCTTAAAGTCACTGTGGCTAATTATTCCCTCGCCAGTGCGCACACTACTCGGTATCGAGGTTATAAAAAGCGACGCTTACGATGCGCTGGTACGCATCGCTGAGGTCCGGAATGGCGGCTACTCAATGCTAGCAGAGATGTTTCAGAATTTTGGCTGGTGGTCGTTCATCATGTTTGCGCTGCTTGGGTGGAGTATGGGCACGCTAAACCGACGAGCATTTCAGGTTGGCTATGCAGACATTTTTGCCGCTATGGCGCCATTGGTCTATACCGCCTTCGTGCTTGGGTTACGCAATGATTTTGGCGTTTTTCTCAAGTTTGTCGTACAGCTTTTGTTGATAGCACTCTTCATGCGCCTATTTATTAGGCGCAGACCTAACGCGGTAGCGGCAGCTGTACCCCAAGTATCCGTAACGAGAGTTGTATGAGCGAGTTTTCATTCCCGCCGGGGCAGATAGTTTTCGACAATATTGTTTTTTCGCTGCAGAAGACAGGGGGAATAAGTCGTTTTTGGTCCAAACTCGTTGAATACCATGCGGCAGATTCATCATCGTACTTTGTAGAGCGTGCTTCACCAATCAGTCTTTATCGACATTCTTTGAATGTTGACCCAGACCGATTAATACCGGACCACCGACTACCCCTTCAACTATCACGCTACCTTGACTTTAGCCGATCATTTGGAGGCAAGCGTCATATTTTTCATTCCAGTTATTATCGGTCAAACCGGCATCCTGGAGCGATCAATATCGCGACAATTCACGATCTCATTTACGAGAAGTTCGAACGCGGCGTCGCCCGGACCGTGCATATCCAACAAAAGGCACGGGCGCTCCGTATAGCTGACTGCTTGGTTTGTGTCTCGGAGGCGACGCGCCGTGATCTCCTTGAGCATTATCCGTTCTGTCAGGAAAAGCGGATCGAGGTAATCCCAAATGGCGTCAGTAGTCCTGACCCGGATGTCACCGTGGGAACCTGCCCAGAGGCAGTTAAGGGAAAGAGGTTTGTCCTATACGTAGGCCATCGGGGCGCCTGCAAGGGGTTTGATCGCACATACGATTTGTTAAAAGCCCTTCCGAATGATGTTATACTCGTGGTCGTTGGTGCGTCATTTTCATCAAGCGAATTACGCACGATTGCTAATTATGGCCTGGCTGACCGGTTTGTAAATTTTGAGCGCGTTGATGACTCAACGCTCTACTCCCTATATAATTCCGCCGCGTTCTTCTTCTTTCCGTCTATTTACGAGGGGTTTGGAATCCCGCCGGTCGAGGCCATGCAGTATGGCTGCCCCGTACTTGCAACGAGCCGTTCGTCAGTCCCCGAGGTCGTAGGAGATGCGGCCCTGCTGTTTGACCCGGATGATCGGGAGACAATGGCCCGCCATGCACTCTCTATTCTGTCAGGCGACGGAGTTGATGTACTACGAGGCCGTGGAAAGACACGCGCGAGAGCCTTTGAATGGCGGCATGCTTTAGACCGATACACAGAACTATACCGTGATCTTCTAGGTATCAATTCAACTGGCACAGGTTAATGTATTCAATAATTATTTTGACTCGAAATGAAGCGATGAACATTGGCGAATGTATTTCGTCGGCGTACAGCGATGACATTGTCGTGCTAGACTCACATAGCACAGACGACACGCGTGCCATTGCGTTAGCGTCAGGTGCGCGCGTTTTTCAGCGCTCCTTTGATAATTATGCGGCGCAGCGCAATGCCGCGCTTGCCTTACCAGGCTTTCGGTATCCATGGGCATTAATGCTGGATGCCGATGAGCGCCTTACGCCTGCACTTCACGCTGAGATCATTGCAGAACTTTGCAAAGCCGATCCTCATATTGGTATGTTCCGAATGCGTCGCCAAGACAGATTTTTAGGACGGTGGTTGCAACGAAGTTCCGGGTATCCAACGTGGTTTGGTAGACTCGTAAAGATTGGCGCGGTGAGAGTTGAACGAGAGATCAACGAGGAGTTTTTGACTGACTTGGCAGTCGGTCAGTTACAGAACCACATTATTCACTTTCCATTCAACCGCGGAATAGAGTATTGGTTTGATCGTCATAATCGTTATTCAACAATGGAAGCGCAAGCGCTTATTAACGAACGGCTCAAACCCCTTGCGTGGCGTGATCTGTTATCTCGCGATCCGCTTACGCGACGAAAAGCTGCTAAGCAGCTTGCTTATCGAGTACCAGCTCGCCCTACGTTAGTCTTTGTTTACTTATATTTGATACGCGGAGGCTTTCGCGATGGGCGAGCAGGGCTCTTATTTTGTCGAATGAGAGCAACATACGAGGTCATGATCGACGTGAAGGCGTCCGTTGCCCGCCATACTTCAATTAATTGAGCAGTAGTTGCTATGAGAATATCAGTTATAACAGCCGTTTACAATAATTTCAGAGAAGTCGAGGCTGCTATCGTCTCGGTCTTAGAACAGGTAGATGTTGATGTAGAGCTCATTGTGATCGATGGTGGAAGCACGGATGGGACAACTGATATACTTGAACGATATCGACATAGATTTGGTGCTTTCGTGTCGGCCCGTGACGGCGGTATATATCCGGCTTTAAACCGAGGGCTATCATTGGCAACTGGCGATTATGTTGGTTTTCTGCACTCCGATGACTTGTTTTCGTCTAGTAGGTCACTATCAATCTTATTTGCAGATCTTGCCACCGAACGCCCTGACGCGATTTGGGGCGACTTGAACTATGTTAGGAAGAACAATCCAAATTCGATTGTTCGGCACTGGATATCTACACCGTTCACGCCGAGGCGACTACGCCGCGGTTGGATGCCGCCGCATCCCGCGCTTTATGTACGTCGTGATCGCTTTTTGGCCTTAAGCGGTTTCAATGAGACCCTACGCATTGCTGCAGATTATGATTTCATTCTGCGGCTCTTTTCAGGCAATGGTGATTTTCGCTATGTCCCTGGGACAGTAGTGAATATGCGTATAGGCGGTGCAAGCAATCGCTCTGTCTCCGCTATGTTTCAAAAGTCCCGCGAGGATATGGCAGCGCTTTCTCGCGCAAGCATTCCCGTCTTTCCTGCTCTTGTATTAAAGAATCTTTCCAAGCTGCCTCAGTTTATTCCGCAGCTACGATCACGTAAAGAATGATAATAGTTATGTTCCTTCATTACTAACGCATATCTATCTTTACTTCGCGTTTTTGCCCTGCATATACGCCAGTCTTCATCACATGTGTCGCCTTAGGTTGTTGATTTAAGCAAAGCTGGGTTTCGTCATAAATACCACGGCGATTACAAGTCATGCGACGGGTCCGGAGCAGCCTTTGTGTGTACGTTATATTTGATAAGGCCAGTCAGGCGCTCTAGACCTCCTCCTTTCCAGCATAAGTGATGTCGTTCAGTTTGCCTTTTTGGGTATCTCAAGCAGCTGCCCTCGTCAGGCCGTGTCTCAGATTTAAGCGTTTACTCCCCCTACCGCGCACGTTGATGACTTTCGCTTCCCAAATACACGGGGGCAGCTTGGCGCAGACACCAGCTTGTAAGCGTCCGGCGAGGCGCGCGTTGCCGAGTGTGGCCTAGCCGTCGATGTCCAGACCTGCGGCGGTCTCCTTTTAGCGCCCTGAAGGACGTCATATGATAGGCCGGATGAGGTCCTCACCCGGACGGAGCGCCGGTAGATACATAACGAGGCTGAAAAGGCGGCAGGTGGTCGCCGGGGCGTTTGTGCTGGGCGTGAGGCCGCGTGAGTTGTGGCGACGGTTTGCCATTGCCGCGAGCTTCAACTTGAAATCCCGCTCGGCAATGCGAAAGGCGGTGGGGACGGGCCGTAAGCCGTTCAGTTCATCGCCTATGGCGACGTAATGCACGCCGTACCGGCTGAGTTAGACATGGCATTGACGCCAGCGGCCCATCCACCGGCTTTCGAGTCGTCGCCAACCGCCACACCGGCAGAGGACGTCGGCCGCTCGGATTCAGACACCCAACCAGGCGACATCGATATCGGGCTACCCGCTCGCGAGAAATGCCGCCCCAAGCGCCTGTCACTGCCCTAACATCAGCTTCGACACGAAGCCGTCCAGGCTGCCCCGTACGCGAACGGCTGCGGTGAATGCGGCGGGACGACGTCGGCACTAAGCGAGGGCACCGAAGTGTTGGAATATGTCCCCGGCCACTTCCGGGTCGTCCGCCACGTCCGCCCCAAGCTCGCTTGTCAGCGTTGCAACGCAATCCCCCAACGCCGTAAAACGCGCTGGTAATCCCGCGCTGCAAGGCTGGACCCGGTCTGTTCGCGCACGTAATGGTGTCCCGATACACCGACCAGCAGCCGCTTTACCAGCAACCTACCAAGACGGATTATGTGGGCAGATCAGCTGGCCGTTCCAGCCGCTCGTCCAGCACATCCATGCCGAAGCGATCGCTGCCCACGATATCTACATCAAAGACTAAGACCGGCCGGCTGTGGGTTTACGCCTGCGACAATCAGGGCTCACAGCACATCGCTCACTAGTAGCGACATACTATAGTGCACCCGACCGCAGGGTCGATCCCGTAAATATCTCGCCACATTCACCGGGTTCCGGCGGGCGGACGGCTATGAGAGCTAGGACCAGCTACATGATGCACGACGACAGCCCGGTCCCATTCTCGCTGTGAGGTGCTTTTGCACACCTGTGCCCGGAAGCAAACGTTACCCGAACAATGTCAATAACCATTCAGTGCAACGCTGCAGTGTGCTAAAGTCTGCAATGTGACAACGCGATCAAGCCTCTTCAACGGGAAAGCCGGCGTTGCCATTGCCACCGGACAAGCGGTAAGAGTGAGGATAACGTTTGTGCCAATATCACTTGATGGGGTTGTGCGACATTAATCGGAATGGGAGCATGTCGGCAGTGTTACGCCATTTTTAGTTTGTCTTAAGCCAATACGGTGGGTTTCGGCGGTAGGTACCACGTTCCCTCATAAGGTCGGTCCGGCTACCGTATTTATCATAGGGTTACAACTTTGCTCGCTTACCGCCTTAATTTTACCTTTTATAGGAGTTGGGATAGCACTGATACTGTCATATTATCGAACTGTTATCCTTTTCTTCCTTGGCGTACTGCCATGGGATACTATCATGATAATTTAGCTTGAGACCGCAATGGAATACTATGTTCATACTCGATACGGACCTTGGCACCGCTTCCGTATACAGATAGCCGGTGGAATGGTTGCGGCATTCGCGCCGTATTTGTTACGCCTCACAATGACTTTGGGTGATCCTAGACTGTTGGTTGGAACGAGTAACGGCATAGCTGTTCTTCACCTAACGTTTCTTTTCAGCTTTTTATCCATAGTCGCCGGCACACTGACAATGCGAAGCATGGCCCGTTATCCGGGAGTAGAGGGCAGTGCGTCAATCTTGCCAGCGTTTTCGCTTACGTTTGGATTTATGCTAGTTCTGCTGGTTATGGGGCGCATTGAGTATAATCGGTTTGTACTTGCCGGGTCTTACGTCCTTGTGGTGCTATGGTTCTATCTAGTCCACTTCAAAGAGCAGCGCCGCGCACTTCGTATTGGCATCATACCAAACGCTCCGATCGACCCCGTTCTTTCAAGTATTCGTCGCGTAGTCCCGGTTCTGCTAAATAGTCCGGACAACAGTGTTACAAACATTGATGCAATCGCCGTAGATCTTCGGGTCGATATGTCGCCAGAGTGGGAGCGGCGGCTGGCAGACTATGCACTTGAGGGTCTACAAGTATTTCACATAAAGCATCTTATTGAGTCTCTGACCGGGCAGATTGCTCTGGAGCATCTTTCAGAAACTAGCTACGGTACGCTTTCTCCGTCATCGCTGTATCTAATATCTAAGCAAGTCATCGATTGGCTTACAGCGTTGGTAGCATTGATCGTTTTGTCACCGCTTCTGATCGCCCTCGCTTTAGCGATCCGGCTAGACTCAAAAGGGCCCGCTATTTTCCGGCAGCGCCGGGTCGGATACCGTGGAGAACCGTTCACGGTTTATAAGTTCCGCACGATGACACACTCGATATCGCAGCCAGAACAACTGCGTTCAGCGATGACGATGAACAACGATGCACGTATTACACGACTTGGGGGAATTTTGCGCCAGACCCGGATCGATGAATTAGCGCAGATTTTTAACGTTCTTAAAGGTCAGATGAGTTGGATTGGCCCTCGCCCAGAAGCGGAAGTTTTATCACGTTGGTACGAGACCAATATACCCTTCTATCGTTATCGCCATATTGTCCGTCCAGGTATTACCGGTTGGGCACAGGTAAACCAGGGGCACGTTGCTGAGCTCGAGGACGTTACTAGCAAGCTACACTATGACTTTTATTATATTAAGAACTTTTCCCCTTGGATTGACATGCTGATAGTTGTTCGAACCATAAAGACAATGCTAACTGGCTTTGGCGCCCGATAGATGGGCATCTAACACATTTCCCGCTAGGAGGGCTTATGGCTTTGCAGACTAATACAGGCTCCGCCGACTGCTATAGCTTCCCCCCCGAGGATAAGCTCAAGGCACATTTTTTTCCTGAGGTTGGGCTTAGTGGGTTTAGTCATTTAGACGGCACAATAGCAATGTATAGCCAAGTAGCTGCTCTAATCCGTCCAACCGACGTCGTTCTTGAGTTTGGCGCAGGGCGGGGTGGCAATATATCTACCGACCCCTCTCCGTACCGGCGATGGATACAAACGCTTCATGGGCGCTGCGCGAAAGTTATAGGATGCGACATAGATCCCGTAGTTCGCGATAACCCATTTCTTGACGAAGGGATCGTGATCTATCCTGGACAACCTCTTCCTTTTCCAGATTCCAGCTTCGACCTTATTGTATCGAATAACGTTTTTGAGCATGTGGCTGATGCCCAACTAGTGGCAAATGAGCTTTTACGCATCTTAAGACCAGGAGGTACCATATGTGCGAGTACGCCCAACAAGTTTGGCTATGTCGCACTATCCGCAATGCTAATCCGCAATACCCGACACGTGTCGGTCTTAAAGAGGGTTCAGCCATATCGACTCGCTATGGACGTATTCCCTACTCTTTATAAAATGAACACATTTAAGACGTTAAACCGTCTATTCTCGGAATCGTCTCAAGTTGTAATCTACGCACACTCCGCAGAACCATCATACCACTTCGATAATAAGTTAGTTTTTGCTCTCTTTAAGTTTATTCACAGGCTTTTACCCGAGATGTTTGCTTCTACTATGTACGTTTTCATACGTAAATAGATATATCCACACACAGATATTTCATAGATCGGCTTTACCAGCCTTAATAGCCATGATGGTTTTATATTTAACCTAGAATTAGCTGCTGTGGATACGGATTTGCTGACGAAGTCAATTTGACACTACAATGTAGAGACGGATAGACAAAGCTGTGGCGTGGTTTGAAATTGTATATTTAAGTCCTGAACAAAGCAAGACTGGTGCGGAAGTAACCGTTTTGGCTAATGGCACAGCATGATGAACGCAAATACCATAGCTCGAAGGCCAGATCAGGCCACGTGAAGGTGTGCGATACAATACGTCGGAGCTGCAGGCGCCCCAAGATGAGGGCGACGACGACCTGCTCAAGCGGCTCCCGACTCAGGCAACGTTCGCAACCTAAGGTTTGATGAGCCTATTTTAAAATAGAATGGCGATACTTACCGCAACGCTGGACGCAGTCGCACATCTCTAAACGACACTGGGTTGAAAGAGCGTCGGGCGGTAGTGACGTCAAAGCGGATCGGACAAACATGCGAGCTCACTTGCACCGGGTAGTTTAAGACTACTGGCTGTCGCCTTTGCCCAGAGTGCACAGCAACACGGACGGTTTGCTGGTGGCGCTTGCAATTTTCACTGCCCCAAATAGCATTGCGAGCGACCTTGAGACGGCCAAGCGCTATAACGCACGTAGTGGCTGACGGTGCGGTGTCGAGCGTGACGGAAACGCGCTATCGGACCACGTGCGCCGATAGCGCTACCGAACCCTAGCTAAATCCTGAACTTTGTACCCTGCAAGTTTACCAGGGGCGACGGTTTCGCATTTTTAATAATATAGACGACGACGCCTCCCTATTGCAAACGATGTCCTACATGTCGATCTGGGGAAGGGAATGGTGCGAACGTTGTTAAACCTGACCGCTGAGCGCAACGCGCCCAAGACGATCGTCAGCAATAATGGAATCAAAGTGACCTCGTACGCGGTGTCGGCTTAGTTGCACGATGCCGGCGTCGAGTGGCACAATATCACGACGGGCAAGGCAAGACTGTCTCATAGGAAGCTTTAACGGTGCATACGCGACGAACTTCTGAACGAGGCGTGTTCTCCACGCTTCACGAGGCGAGGTCTATACTAAAGAGCCGGATCGCCGGCGACTAGACCGGGCAGCCCAATCATCGCCCGGCTACGCCACACCGGCGGCCTTTGACGCTGAAATAAAAAGCACAGGCAGGTTTAAAGCTGCCCGTGCTTAACCCGAACTCCTGAAGCTAACAACGGCCGATCATTCGTCGTCGTCCAATGGAGTTCGGGCTCTCACTGCGTTTTGTAATATTCGGCAACGTCATTGACTCGCCATTTTAAGTTTTAGAAATAGCCGTCTGACCACTCTTTCCTTATGCAAACGAAAGTCGACCACAGGAGAAAAGCTTAATCCTTTTACGACTTAGGTCAATGCATACTCTGCGTGTAGGTGCGAAGCGGAACTCTCGCAGTATTTTGAGATACATGTACTGAGATATTTAGTTAGAAATTGAGTCCAAAGAACTCCTCGAGCTTTTCACCAACATAGTCGAAGTGCTCTTGGCCAAGAGCGGGGTAGAGTCCGAGCCAGAAGGTATTGTTCATTACCCGGTCAGTCTGCGTCAGATCACCGACGACACGGTAGTTGACGTGCTCGAAATAGGGCTGCCGCGTCAGGTTGCCGGCGAACAACAAGCGCGTGCCGATCTTGTTCTGGTCGAGAAAGCGGGTCACATCGACGCGCTTGGCATCGACTCCATCGCGCAGCATCAGCGGAAAGCCGAACCACGAAGGATCCGAATTCGGCGTCGCCTCGGGCATGATGAAGATCTCTTCGAGGCTTTTCAGTCGCTCGGTAAGCAGCCCGAAATTGCGCCGACGGGCGGCGATGAAGCCTTCCGCACGATCGAGCTGCGCGAGGCCGCAGGCGGCCTGCATGTCGGTGATCTTCAGGTTATAGCCGAGATGCGAGTAGACATACTTGTGGTCATAGCCAAACGGTAGCGTGCCGTGCTGCTGGCCAAAGCGCGAGCCGCAGGTATTGTCGCAGCCAGGTGCACAATAACAATCGCGGCCCCAGTCACGAATCGATTCGATCAGCGGACGCAGTTCGGCCGACTTGGTG
>Ga0265780_10002526_pt1 | contig 24707 bp, 24 predicted proteins | sample P1T30metagenome_FD_192432 | JGI IMG/M metagenome (GOLD analysis project Ga0265780, IMG submission 192432) | Plant litter microbial communities from East Loma Ridge, Irvine, California - P1 T30 | ecosystem: Environmental > Terrestrial > Plant litter > Unclassified | place: USA: California... | reverse complement strand
GCCTGATCGGACGCCGGAGCACCGCTCCCCTCTCCCCGATGTACGTCGTCACCCGCTGTGACGGTCAGGCCGACGGTCCGTTCCACCGCCTCCCGGCTCCGTTGCCCGCCGATGTCCGCGAAGGCGACCTGGTCTGCTTCCCGTGCCTGGCGACCGTCCGGCACCGCGACGTCGTCGAGCCGGTCCGGGCGGAACTCGCGCCGGTCCGGGCGGAACTCGCGCCGGTGCGCACCGAACTCGTGCCGGCGGATCGATGACCGTCGCGCTGCCGGTCCGCACCCGGCTGCTCGACGGCACCCACCTGTGGGGCCGGTACACGATCCGACCCGTCGGGCGGACGCTGTGGAGCTCGCGGACCCTCGTCGTGTTCCCGCCCGGCACGACCATCGGCGAGCGCCTGCTGCTGCGTGCCTGGCACGTCTGGCCGGCCGTCGGGGCGGTCGTCGCCCTCGCCGCCCTGGTGCTCGCCGTCTCGGTTCCCGCCGTCGGCACGACCACCGCGCTGCTCCTCTACGGCGGCGGCTTCGCGGTCCTCGCCCGCGCCACCCGCTCGCTGCGACCACGGGTGCGGTCCGTCACCGTGACGACGTTCCTGGGCGACGGCCGCCGCGAGGTCCACGGCGACGAGCGTCTGCTCACCGGCTCCCTGGACGCGCTGTCGATCCTGGAGCAGGCGCTCCGGGCCGACCGCATCCGCCCCGTCGACTTCGAGCTGATCTGGGCCGACGTGTGGAACGCTCTGGAGTCCCCGGACCCGGACCACCGCGTGCAGCGGTCATCCTGAAGCCGGTTCCCGCGCCGCGCGTTTGTATGGGTCCGGGAAGGAGTACGCGATGAAGCACATCCACTACGACGCCACCACGATCCTGGTCGGTGACGACGTCGCCGACGCCGTGATCGAGTACGCCGCGGCCCTCGCCGGGGGCGACCGGGCCGACACCGTCGACGTCCCCGCCGTGGCCGACGACGGGACGATGACCACCACGAAGATCCTCATCGGGCCCTCGAGCGAGATCGTAATCGAGGACGCGGAAGAGGACGAACTCGAGATGGACAACGGGGAGTTCGTCGGGCGGCTGCGCGCCGCCGCGAAGACCTTCGGGCACAGCGAGCCGATCCACGCGAACACGCGGACAGACCTGGCGGACGCGGCGGAGGCTGCCGAGGAGTCCTGACGCCTGGGCGTCGCGCTTCCGCGACGAAACGGAGAGGGTCTCCTGTACTGTGGTGGTTCCGGAGAGCTTCTCCGGTATTCAACGCCACAGCCTGGAGGCCCGCCATGCCCGAGCAGACCGCTCCCGCCGGGCGCACACCGCGCCCACTGCGCTCCCCGCGTCCGCCGCGTGCCGCGCGTGCTGACGCGCTGCGGAACCGGGACCACATCCTGCGGGTCGCGGAGCGCGCGTTCACCGAGCACGGCGTGACCGGCTCGCTCGACGCGATCGCCAAGCAGGCCGGCGTCGGCGCCGGCACCCTGTACCGGCACTTCCCCACGCGCGAAGCCCTGCTCGCCGAGCTCCTCGCTGCCCGCGACGAACACCTGGTGGCCCGTCGCGAAGCACTGCGCTACGGCTCCGTGGACACCGGCGACGCCCTGCACGGCTGGCTCGACGCGGTCACCGAGTGGGCCGGCACGTTCGACGGACTGCCCGAACCGCTCCGTGCCACCGCCTCGTCCGACTCGTCACCGCTCGCCCTGACGTGCCAGGGATTCATCACCACCACGGACGAGTTCCTCCGCGCCGCGCAGCGTTCCGGTCGTGCGCGTGCGGACGTCCGCGCGCGGGACCTGTTCCTCGCCGCGTTGGCGACCAGCTGGGTCCGGGGTGCCGCGATGGCCGACGACTCGTCCTCCGCCGCGCTCTCCGCCCTGTCGCGGCGCGGTTGGGAAGCCCCTGCTCTCCCCTGACCTCCACCACTGTTGAAAGGGCACCACATGAACCGCATCGGCATCATCGGCAGCGGAGCCATCGGCACCGCGATCGCACGTCTGGCCGTCGCCGCCGACCTCGACGTCCTCATCGCGAACTCGCGCGGCCCCGAGTCGCTGCAGGACCTCGTCGCCGAGCTCGGCCCGCGCGCCCAGGCCGGCACCGTGCGACAGACCGTCGAGTTCGGCGACGTGCCCGTCCTCGCGATCCCGCTCACCGCCTACCCGGCGCTCGCCCCCGACCTCGACGCCTTCGCCGGGCGGACCGTGCTCTCGACGGGCAACTACTACCCTGGTCGCGACGGCCGGATCGAGGCGCTCGACACCCTCGCGACGACCACGGCGGAGTACGAGCAGACGCTCCTGCCCGGCACCCGGATCGTCAAGGCGTTCAACAACATCGTCGCGCACCACATCCCGAACCTCGCCGGCTCCGCGCCTCGCACCGCGCTGCCGATCGCGGGCGAAGACGAGCAGGCCAAGGCCGTGGTCGCCGAACTCGTGCAGCTGCTCGGGTTCGACACCGTGGACGCCGGGACCCTGGCCGAGTCGTGGCGCTTCGAGCCGGAGTCCGGGGCGTACACGGGGATCTACGCGGCGAGTGCCGAGGGGTTCGCGGCGGACTACCTGGCGGATCAGGGAGCACCGTTGCCCGCGGAGCGGCTGCGGGACATACTGGCGGTGTCGCACCGGGCGGATGTGGCGAACCGGCAGTTCTGACGATCGCAACTCTTTGGGGGACCCTTGCGACGACGAGACCATCAGCTCCTCACTGCAGCAGCGGGCGTGGTCTGCCTCACCGTGGTCACCGGGTTGTCCGCATGTGCCGCGCCTGGGGGCGCCTCTGGGCCGCAGCCCGATGCGATGAGCGCAGCGCGGGCGGAGAACATCCTCGACGCGAGTACCGACCAGGCATGGCAGCTGGTCGAGTCTCGCCATCCGGGGCTCGAGCGGCCGGCAGTCGACCGCGTCCGGACCGTCTCGCACGCCGACTGGGCCCCGACGCAGGAACGGTGCATGACCGCGGCGGGGTTCCCGCAGGCGAGGGCGATGCCCGACGCGAGTCTCGTCTCCGGACAGGTCCCGGCGGAACAGTCCGAGCCGTTCGCGGTCGCTGAGTACACGTGCGGGGCCGAGTACCCCATGGCCGCGAAGTACCAGACAGCCTTCAACGAGTCCCAGCTGGAGTGGCTCTACCGCTACTCCACGGGCGAGCTCACGAAGTGCCTGCAGGACCACGGCATCTCGGTGGAGCGTGGCTCGAGCGAGCAAGAGTTCATCGACAGCGACGGGGCGTGGTCGCCGTACCGGTCGGTCGATCTGCCGCAGTCCCGGTACTACGAGCTCGTCACCGCCTGCCCGGAGATACCCGACTCGATCTACGGCTGAGTGACTCGGAAGAAGGGCCCCGAGACCCCGCTTGTCCGAGCTGCCCGCCGAGGGAGCCGAGGAGCGCGACGACGAAGCCGACGATCTGCAGCGGCGACAGCGCCTGGCCGAGGACGACCCACCCGAGCACCGCAGCGGTCAACGGACTGAGGACGCCCAACAACGCGATCCGTGCCGACGGCAGCGCCCGTGCGCCTCGGAACCAGACGCTGTAGGCCAGGGCCCCACCGACCAGCGTGAGCCAGGCGTACCCCGCGTACCCGGCGGCGGTCGGCTGCCACGGCCCGCTGTCGACGATCGGGATGAGCGGGGCGATCACCACGCCCCCGACGATGAGTTGCCACGCGGTCGAGGTCAGGGGGTGTGTGCCCTCCGGGGTGCCCCACCGACGAGTGAGCAGGAGCCCCAGCGCCATGGACACCGTGCCGAGTGCCGCCGCCCCGAGCCCGAGCACGTCGAACACCGCGCCTCCGCTGAGGGAGACGAGCGCGACGCCCACCAGGGCCACGACTCCCCACACCACGTGGGTGATCGCGGGCCGTCCCCACCGCAGGGCCAGGGTCAGGGCCACGACGACGAGCGGCTGGAGCGCACCGACGATGGCCGCCAGGCCACCCGGCAACCGGTCGGCCGCGACGAACAGCAGCGGGAAGAAGCACCCGATGTTGAGCATGCCGAGCACGAACGTCCGGAGGCGCCAGCCCCGCGGTGGGACTCCCGGCCGGAGCGCGAGCAGCAGCAGGCCGGCGGGGAGCGCACGGAGGACACTCGCCGTCATCGGGTGATCGGCGGGCAGGAGCTCGGTGGTGACCACGTAGGTCGACCCCCACACGATCGGCGCCACTGCCGCGCTGAGCGTGAGGCCGGCCGTCGCCGATGTGGATCTGGAGCGGTTGGTCATCTGCACACCGGTTTCCTTCAGGCTGAACTTCTCAACGTTGAGACATTATGGCCCCGATAGGCTCGCGTCAAACAGTTCAGCGTGAAGGAGTGCTCGTATGGAGGATGCCGTCGATCGAGTCCTGGCCCAGTGGGGCCAGGAACGACCGGACCTCGACGTCCATGCGATGGCGGTGATCGGGCGCATCGGGCGCGCCGAAGCGATCCTCGACCGGAGGGTCGGTGCCGTCCTCGCTGAGCACGACCTGCTGCCGGGCGAGTTCGACCTCCTCGCAACCCTCCGACGTTCGGGACCACCACATCGGCTGGCCGTCGGACAGATGCTCGCCGCCACGATGGTGACCTCCGGCGCCGTCACGAACCGCTTGAACCGGCTCGTCGCGAAGGGCTACGTCACGCGGGAGACCGACCCCGCGAACCGACGGAGCGTGCTGGTCACGTTGACCGATCACGGCTTGACGGTGGTGGACGCGGCGCTGGCCCGGCACGTCGAGAACGAACGGGAGCTCCTCAGCACCCTGAGCAGCGACGAGGAGCAGCAGCTGGCCGGGCTCCTCCGGAAGCTGCTGCTCGGACTCGGTGACGGGGCGGCCTGAGCACAGCCCGTCGTGCTGGCCGCACTCGGAGCCGACCTGACTCGCTCCGCTTCAGGCGGCGCCGTGGCCGCGGCTGTGGCCGTGCTTCGTCGCGTTGGCGTTGACGAGGTGCAGTTCGTTGCCGTGGCGCTCCACCACGGGCTTGTACCCGGCGGGCAGGCCGGAGACGCGGACCCTGCTGAAGCTCGAACCCTTCGCGATCCGGTCCGCCGTGATCAGGACGACGTCGTTCGCCACGGCCGTGCCCTTGGCGACGTGCACCCGCAGCGTCCCGCCGAACGACGCCGTGCCCTCGACGCGCAGGGCTGGACGGGGCCCGGAGACGCTCAGCGACAGTGCGGCGTGCGAGCGCTGCGTCAGGTCGCCGCCGATGCGGACCACCCGCGTGCTGGCCTCGGCGAGCGTGCCGGAGACAGTGGTCACCGACCGCTTGCCCAGAGCAGCAGCGGAGTCCGCGATCAGCATCCCACCGCGGACGACGGTGCCGCCGGTGTAGCGGTTGGAGCCGGCGAGGGCGAGGGTGCCGGTCCCCCGCTTGGTCAGTGAACCGTTCCCGCCGATGTCGTTGCGCCAGGTGTCGGCGGCGTCGAGTCCCTTCTCGGCGGCGTCCATCGAGACCGTCACCGCGCTGTCGAAGGCTCCGTAGCCGGACGCTGCCGAGAAGAGGTCGAGTCTCCCCCACCCTTCCGCGTCGTCCAGCAGGGGGTAGCCCGACGGCAGCGCGGTCGTCCGGAGCACCTCTCGGATCTGGGCGTCGCTGAGGTACGGCAGGCGGGTCCGCAGGAGCGCTTCAGCGCCCTTCGGCACCGTGGCGGGGATCGTCTTCGTGCCGGTCCGCGTGAACCCGTACGTCAGACGCCCGCGGTAGTCCTTCTTGTCCGCTGCGTAGTCCGCGTACCGATCAACCGCGCTCGAGCTGGTAGCGGCGAGCACCTTCTCCGCCTGCTGGTGCGCCTGCTGTTCGAGCTGCGTGTTGGCCGGGTCCTCCAGGATGGCTGCCGCCAGCGCAGTCGCCAGGACTCGTCCCCCCATGACGTCGAGCGGCGAGTGCATCCCCGCGACGATCCGGCTGTTGCCGATCTCCGAGCCGTTGGCGAGGAGCTCGGTGTACTTCTCCGGGTACGCGTACGCGAACGCCAAGGACGCGAGGTAGCCGGCGTTGGTGTGTCCGCTGGGGAACCCGCCGTCGGTGGCGGGCGTCGGGGACTTCTCGGGGACGAGCTGCGGCAGCACCTTGACGTCCTGGCTCTGCCGGTACGGCCGCGCGTACTGGTAGTACTTCTTCGCGTTGCTGGCAGAGGAGTAGTCGCCACGCAGCGTGTTCACCAGCTGGACGACGTCGCCGAGTTCCGAATCGGTGTCCGCCCACGAGCCCTTCGCATTGCCCTGGTCGACGTACTGCTTCGTCGTGGCGTCCGCCGGGATCTCGTCGGGGATCGTCGTGCCCGCGTTCGTCGCGGTCCGCACCGCGTCGGACAGGTCACCGAACCCCGCGATGGCCGAGTAGCTCTGGTTCCGTCGGTCGATCAGGTACGCCTCGTGCCCCTGCGCATCCGTGCGGGTCTGCGTGGTCCGCGCTGCCTGCGCGATGTTCGAGTCCAGGATCCGCTGCGCTGCGGCACTGGTTGCGACCCCGTTGTCCCACGACGATCCCGGGCTCCACAGGTTGCCGAACTGCGACAGCACCCCGGTCGCGGCGTTCGTCTCCGGCGTCGTGGCGGCAGGGGTGTTCGTCTTGTAGGTGTCCACGAAGTACCCGTAGGCCCCTGGACGCGGCGCGGTCCCCGATGTCGCCGCGGACGCTCCCACCGGAGCGATCAAGGACACGGCGCACGCCACCGCCAGGACCCCCAGCACCGTGCGGGCCCGACGACTCGGAACAGCGATCAGGAACCGGCGCATGGCGTTCTCTCCACTCGAAGCCTGGTCACACGACTCGGTGACACAGAGCAGAAGCGTGCCGCAGGCCCGTGAACCGGAAGTGGCAGGTGCGTGAACCGCCGCCGTACTCGCTGCTGTTGCTCACCACGGACCCCGCCGGGATCAACAGCGACGCCACGAGAGCGCGGCCTTCGCCTCCCCCCGAGGGGCCGGTTACGTGCCCGGGACGGCTGACGAGACGGACTGGAGGCGCGGTGCGGGCTGGCACCGCGCCTCCAGTCCGTCGGTCGATGGTCACGGGCGGGAGGGGCGGGGGTTCCCGATCCCGCCCCTCCCGCCCGTCGATCCGCCCGTGCCGTGCGGCGCAGGGCGCTCCACCAGACCCGAAACTGGTGAAGTCCTCAACGGCGCAGGGTGTCACGCGCCAGGACGGCGAAGTCGCGCAGGAGGTCGAGTTCCACGGTGCCCGCATCGCGTGGAGCGGGGTCGAACACGCAGACTGCGCCGACGCGGGTGCCGTCCAGGTCCTCCAACGGATGCCCCGCGTAGAAGCGGATCCGTCCCCGCCGTGCGACCTGCGGACGGCTCCGGTCCCATGCGTCCTCGATGACCGTCGGTCCCGAGTGCAGCACCGTCGAACGGCAGAAGGAGTCCTGCAGCGCTCCCGTCCCGCGTGGGAACCACACACTCGCAGCGGACCACTGCCGTCCCAGCGGCAGGAACGTGATCGCAGCCCCCCTCGTGCGGAAGAGTTCCGTCATCTGCTGCACCATCCGGTCGAGGGCGGCGTCGGCCGGTGCGTCGACGACACCCAGGCGACGGATCGCGTCGTACCGGTCCTGCACACGCTGCGGCGTCGAACGGAGCCACTGCGGACTGCCGGCTCGGGCACGTTGCTGCTCGATCAGCAGGTGCACGACCTCGACGAACAGCGGCGGGGTGCACGTGATCACGTCCGTGTTCACGCCGAGCACGACCAGGTCCCGTCGCGCCTGCTGCAGTGCGGTCACGAGCGCGGACTGGTCCTCCTTGTGCGCCAGCGCGAGCACGATCTCCGTGGTCGGCGCGAGGAGCGGTCGAAGCTGATCGACCAGGACGAGCGCTTCCTCGGCGGCACCGACGACCGCGGTGCTCGTCGTGCGGCTGTGGACGACGCTGCCGGACAGGCAGACCACCACCACGTCGTAGTTCGCGACGTGGAGACCGCTCCCGGCCGAGACCAGCGTCTGGCCGGACCAGCTCGACCACGGCACCGCGGTGACGTCGACACCACGTCCGGACCGTGCAGCCACGTTCTCCGCCATCGTCCGCGCGGCGTCGGGCAGCGACGCTCCGGGCGCGAAGACCGCATCGCCGAACACGAGGATCCGGTCCGAGTCCGCGCCGCTCGCCGACGCGGTGACGATGCGCGGCGCGGACGAACGGTCGGGCAGTCGTGGGGCTTCCAGCATGGTCATCGTCAACCTCCCTGTTCGACGCAGCTGCTCCTGGACTGCTCTGGAGTCCGGGAGCCAGCCGGGTGCGCGCCGACTGGACACGACCGTAGACAGGGCGGAAGACCACACGCCATCCGTTGCGCGCGGAGTCACCGTCGATCCGCGCGGGATCGTGTCCGGCGGAGGTGGACGCGGCCGGTAGAGTCGCGCCATGACCGGGGCAGCGACGGAGATGTTCGCCTCGCATCGACTCGCCGCCAGCACCACCGCCGACGAGGCCGCGGCCGCGCTCAGTGAGGTGTTCCTCCCGGTGCAGGTCACCCCGTCCGACCCCGTCCCGGGTCTGCGCATGCACCTGAACGCGATCACGGCCGGTCGGATCACGTTCGGCTACATGCGCTTCCGCGAGGCCGTCCTGATACGCACCGCGGAGCCCGTCGACTACCACCTCGACATCCCCGTACGGTCGCAGATGACGATGCGTGCCGCCCGGGGCACGCAGTTCCGGGGGACCGAGCAGACCGCCGGGGTCTTCATGCCGGCAGACCCGTGGAACTCGACTGCAGCGACTGGTTCGCGCAGGTCGCCATCATGATCCCGCACGGCGACCTGCAGACCGAGCTGGAGCTCCTGCTGGACGCACCGGCCTCGACACCGCTCGAGTTCCAGACCGAGTTCGACCTCACCACCGACGGAGGCCGCGCCGTCTCGCAGGCCGTCCGGCTCGTCGACGAGAGTTCTCGGCGGACGCCAGGCGTCCTCGCACACCCACTCGCGATCCGCAGTCTCGAGCAGGTGTTCCTGCACAGCCCGCTGCTCGGGCAGCCGCACAACCACTCCACGGCGCTCGACACGCCGCAAGCAAGATCCGGCGCCCGGTCGGTCTCCCGCGCCGTTGAACTCCTCCGCCACGACCCGGCCCGGCCGTGGACGGTGGGAACGCTCGCGTCCGCCGTCTCGACGAGCGTCCGCAGCCTCCAAGAAGCCTTCCGACGAGAACTCGACACCACGCCGACGGCCTACCTGCGGCGGCTCCGGTTGGAGCGGGCCCGCGAGGACCTCGTCACCGCTCGCTCGGACAGCGTCACCGTGTCCGACGTCGCCGCTCGCTGGGGCTTCCTGCACGTCAGCCGCTTCGCCAGCGCCTACGCCGAACGGTTCGGCGAGCTGCCATCCGCAACGATGCGGCGCACACGACGCCCGCAAGGGCACCTGGACCAGACACAGGAGCCGGCGGGCTGACGCACCGCTGGCTGGGGACGATCCTCGCTCGGCAGCCAGGCAGTCGGGCAGCCTCGGCGCGGAGTCGCGCGCTCAGGAGAGTGCACCACGTATACGCCGAAGCCACTCCCCCGAACGAAGACCCCCCCTCCGTGATTTTGGGTGCTCGATCTACGGAGTAGACGCGACGACCTTCAGTAGATCTCCGACGCGAATCAGGTCCACGTCTCCTAACGGCCGCTGACCGTTGAGGATTGCGCTTATCGTTTCATCCAGCTCCTCGAACGATCCAAGCGTTGGCGATGGGACGCCATCCACATCGAGCATTTTGCGCCCGAAAACCGTCCAGTAAAAACCATCAGCCGGTTCGTCGAGGACGATATCACCGGATTCGACGCCGTCCGCAAGTACGCGTAAGAGCTTCGGCAGTACGCTCACATAGGACATCATTGACCCCGCTTTTGGATCTTATCAATATTGTCATTGAAGGTTTTGATCTCATCGTTCAGGTGATCGATTCGACGATTCACAATCCGATTGTATCGTTCGGCATCCCCGTCCTTCAGCGCTTTCGCTAGGAAGCCCTTGTTGTCGTAGGCGAGCGGGTCAGCGCGATATGCCTTGAGCTTCGCCTCGTGCTCAGCGATTGAGCAGGCGATTACACCAACGCCGAGAGCGACTACCGCAGCGGAGAGCCAAATGACTGGTGCCCACTTGCGGAGGACCTTGCCTGTCTGCGCTTGCTTCTTGACGCTGGGGTAGTTGGCGCTCTTGCTGCCGCCGTGCCCGTATGGCTGCACCGGTGTGGCGTGATGGGCGTGTGTTGACGGTGCGGTGGTTGCGCCCTTTCACGGGAAGGGCACTGGCCCTGGCATTGGCTTGGGGCGGCTTCCCCCGTCAATCGCGCATTGGCTCGGTGGGCAGAGTCCGGTGGGGTCGGCGTTGGCGAGGGGGTTGCTACCGCTGTAGGCGCAGTACGGCGATGGGAACTTCCGATTTTGCGTCAAGCAGCAAATAGACGCTTCGAAGACTGACTGTGCCTCTCCCGGCGGGTCACACAGCGTTGCACACAGCCTCGGCACCGGCGAAGCTGCGGTCTCGGGGGGCCTGCGTGTCGGCGGCGCTCTCTCCAGTGGTGGACCTTCAGACGTGTTCGATGGTGAAATCGCTGACGTCAGCATCACGCAGGGCATCGCGACCACGGGTCAGCTTCGCCTCTTGATGAACCAAGGTACTTACGCATACGCCGACGGTGAGCGAGATCAGCCAACGGGCGGATGAGGGTTGCGGTGAGAGCGATTCCTTTACCGGGAGCGAGTGTGCGACATCAGAAGTTGACGCTGTCACCGCGGCGTTGAGGTCGGCACGTTCGTTCTTGCATCCGACACGACGATCCGTTCGAGCAGTGGTGTGGCGCACAGCGGGGTGGCCCCTCGGCGTGGAGACCAGCGCGAAACAGCTGCCGGACACGAGAAGAGCCCCCGGTCGAAACCGGGGGCTCTTCGTCGTGTTGTTGGCGGGTCATTTGCTGGTCTCCACGGCTCGCGTCGTTACTGGGATCCGGGCACGAGGAGACGCCTGCGGGAGCTGAGTTTCCCCTGCGCCGGAGCACATCTTCCCCTTCTGACGAAATCCCCTGGTCAGCAGGAGGGCAACGGCAGTGCTAGTTCGGGCCGCGACCTGTCGAGCGCCGAACGATTCAGTCTTCCGGGAGTGTCAGGACCCACCCCTCGTGGAACGCACCTCGTTCTTCGCGCTTCCGCGCACGTTCCTTCTCGACGTCCTCCCATGGGTGGGTGAGTTCGCCGGCGAGAGCGTGGAGGACTTCCAGCACGTCGGCAAGTTCCTCTAGGCAGAGGTTGTCACGGGCCTCGGCGGCTTCCTCTTGCAGCTTTGCGAGTAGCAGATGTCGTCTGCTTGATGGGTCGGACCGTCGCACTGGAACCATCCGACCTGCGTTTGCGAGAATTTCCGGGATGCGGTCGCGCACAAGCTTCTCCGGGCTCATGTCAGTGCCTTCACGAGGTCGGTTGGCGCGGTGTCGAAGCCCGGACGTCTTCGAGGTGTGTGACGGACCGAATCGACGGCGTCTCGGACCACGGACCACGAGGGGATGTCACCAGTGACGTCTACTGCGGGACCCCAGGTTGCCGGCTGAGCGATCGGCGGGGGCAGCACGATGGAGGCGGAATGCATTGCCGCTCGCTCGGCGTTGCTTTGCCGCTCGGGGTTGTGGCCCGGGAGGACAACCGTGGGGATGCCTGCGGTGATCATTGCGGTGGTGATCCCGTGCCCGCCGTGGTGGACCACTGCTGCGAGGTTCGGTCCTACTTCGTCAAGGTCCCACATCGGCGCGACTTCAGCAGCGGTCGCACGAAGCGCCTCCTCGAGGGCTTGGCTACTGGCCTCGTCGCCGGTTGCGACCAGTATTCGTCCTGGCCAGTCCGAGAACGCGGAGATGAATGATCCCTCGTCGTGTCCAACGGTTCGGTACAGGAGCACGTCGACTGGGTCGCTCGCCCGATTGCGGAGACGTTGTAGCGGCCCGGTGTACACCAGGTCGAGGTTCGCGCTGCGTGGTACGGGGTCGAGTTCCGGGGTACTCGGGATCGCGATGCGTCCGCGTGTGAACAATTCTCGAGCGTCGGTTTCGATGGCCAAAAGCCCGCATGTTTGAAGCATCGCGTTGATCGCGTCGACTGGCGCCGTCCATATCGGTGCGACGGTGCCGTCATAGGTGAACCCCGGTATCTGGTTGTCCTGGCACAACGTCACGAAGGGCACGCCCTCCATGAGGCAGGCGATGGTGAGGGACAGCCGGTTGTCGTGAACGACGCGAGAAGGCTGAAGCTCCCGCAGGTAACGCCTGTCGAGTTCGACTGATCGGCTGAGGAACTCAGGCGAGGACCAGTCGGTCCAGGGGTCGGCGTCGTCTGCCCACGCCGGGTAGTGCTGCACGCTTCGGATGCAGGCCTGGTCGACCAGGGTCTGGTGCGTGGCGTTCGCGTGAGTCAGGAGATCGACGTCCCAATCCTGCTCTGCGAATGCTGTTGCGATGTTCACGAGACGTGTGATGTGGCCGTTGCCACGGCCCCAGGACACGAGCCAGACCGACTCAGTCATCGACAGGCACCGCCAGTGATGCGGCGATACGCCGCACGAATTCATGCGACGCGCGGGCTTGCTCGACGGCATCCGGGAGTTCGGCGTAGTGCTCCCAGTCCGCCCGCTCAGGCGCACCTACTGCATCGGCAAGCACGGTTCGGAGGTAGTGCGGCTCGAGGTCGTGACTGATCGGAACGAACTGAATGCCTCGCTCGTCACCGATAAGCGCGTACCCGTCGGTCTCTGCTCCCAGCTCGGCAACTTCAGACCAACGGGAGACCGCCTCCCGTTGGCTGAACGGGACCAGATCTAACAGGCGCACATCGGTTGGGATGAAGTGGATGTGTGCGTGGTGGCACAGACGCTCTCCGGGCCGGCTGCGGATGCAGTGCCCTGTCCGGCCGTGCTCGAACACCACGAATCGGGTGTTGTCCGCAGTCAGCGTGGACGTGAGTGCGGCGTGGAGTCGGTCCAGTGTTTCGCTGACCTCGTCCTCGATGTCGGCCGCGGACGGGTAATGCGCTTCGGTGAACAACAAGAGGTGGCCGGGGGCAATCGGTGCTGGGTCTGAGCAAATCTTCCACCCGTCTGCCGCCCAGACCGTTCTTGGGTTATCGTCGCAAAAGACGCATTCGGGGTCGTAGGCGAGGGCGCTCATGCGGCAGCTGCTTCCTGGTATTCGTTCCTCAGGGTCTCAATGGCGCCGACCGCGGTTTCCACTTCGGCGGCGGTTGTCTGTGCCCCCAAACTCATTCGTACCGTCCCGGTCGTAAGTGTCCCAATGGCTTGATGCGCCATCGGCGCGCAGTGGAGGCCGGTGCGGACGAGGATGTCCCATCGCTCCTCGAGCTTCTCGCCGATGGCGCTGACCGGTGCGTTGTCGACCATGAAGGACACCACCGCGGTTGCCGGTTCAGCGGATGGTGGGTCGATGACGTGTACGCCGCGGAGACCGCCGAGCCCCTTCACGAGTTGTGCTCGCAGGTCGCTGAGACGCTGGCGACGTTGCACGACGGTGGCCGGCGTCACGTCCTTCAGTGCTGCGGCGAGCCCGGCCAGTCCCGGGCCGTTGACAGTTCCGGATTCGTGAGACCACGGGAGCCATCGCGGCTGATCCGGGCTCTCGGATCGACCCCCGGATCCGCCTCGTATGAATGGTTCGAGGTGCACCCCCTCGCCGATGACGGCACCGCCGACACCTTGCGGTCCTCCGAGACCTTTGTGGCCTGCGAATACGAGAATATCGACGGTGCTCGCGTCGATTGGGATATATCCAGCGGCTTGAGCCGCGTCTGCAACGATGAGCACACCGTTCGCGCGGCACAGTTCGGCCGCGCTGGCGATCGGCAACACCGTGCCGGTGACGTTCGACGACCATGTCATGATGACGCCGGTCACGTCGCCGTGTTGGAGGCGGGCGTCGAGCCAGTCAAGATCGACCGGCTCGGTCGCAGTTCGCGGAATCACTTCATGTTTCAGCGCACCATCGCGGTCGAGCGCGTGCAATGGCCTCGAGACCGAGTTGTGCTCGAACGCTGACGTCAGCACTGTTCCCCCTTGTCGGGCGAGGTGATGCGCCACCGCGTTGAGCTCCATCGTCGCGTTCAACCCGAAGATCACGCGATCCCGGTCGGAGACGCTGAACAGCTGTGCCACCTGAGCGCGCGCCGCGTCAACTCTCTCCTCGGCCCATCGGGCCAGACGATGCCCCGAACGGCCAGGGCTGGTGCCGGCGCGAACATAGTTCGCGATGTTCTCCGCTACTTCATCCGCCTTAGGAAACGACGTCGCAGCACTATCGAGATAAATCACTGGTATCCATTCTCCCCGTTGAGTGGAACTCGGAGGACGCTAGCAGCACTTCACTCGCGAGGCAAGCACCCCAGCTCACCCTTGCCATGTGAAAGCTGGTCAAGGTTGCGCTCTGCAAGTTCTCGCGCAAGGATGGCCGGAGTTGTCACGGGGTTGTGGCTACTGCGAGCGGAGGGGTGATGGGGTCCACGGCGCAAGAATATGGTGCGCGGCGAGCGCACAGCGTTCTGGGTCCGAACGTCTTGGTCGCGACCAGCGCTGTTTTCGCGGGTTTGACTGGGGTCGGCATTCCGTTGGCATTGAACGAAGCGGGCTTTGGCAAGACCTACATCGCAATGTTTTTTGTGGTCACGGCCGCGTTTGCTGTGGCATACAACCTTCTGCTTGTTCCACGGATCGGCAGACGCGGGTACGGGAAGCCATCACTGCTTGTCACAGCAGCAGCAGTCCCGGTTGGAATCTTGACGATCCGCTTCAGCGGTGGCAACGCCGGTGCGTTGCTCATTGGCGGCGCGCTGATGGTCTTCTCGAGCACGCTCGTTCCGCAGGCCATCGGCCGCGTCTCCGCGACGAGCGAAGACCAGAATGCGATCACCGTCGTCACCCGCATGCGACAGATGCTGGTCGGGGGCTACATCGTTGGGCTCGGCGTCTACGCCGCCGTCGGCTCGGCCGGAGCTGACCCGTTAATCGTTGCAGCAGTGGTCGCACTCGTCAGTTGCGCGGCCGCTCTCCTTCCGGGATGGTCGGGCAGAGCGACCCCCACCGCCGATGTCCCGGCACCGAACGTGGGGCGCAGGACAGGAGTTGCGGTCCTCGTCTCTGCTTTGGTTCTCGTGGGCTTGATGAAGTCGATCGATGTCCTGCGGGGCATCTATCTCCCACTTTTCGCCGCGAACCAGGGAGCCAGCCCGGCCGCAGTGTCGGTACTGTTCCTCGTCGCAGCATGCTGTGAACTTGTGCTTCTGCCCGTGCTTTCGAAAGCGAAGGTTCGGTTCGGCACGTGGGCGACCCTCGCTGGGGTGGCCTTGGCCGCTGGGGTGTCCTTCGCTGCCGTTGTGTCCGTTCCCATCTACCCGTCGATGGTGGGATCGCAAGTGGTGTATGCGGTGTTCGGGGCAGGATTTCAAAGCGTGGGGATGGTATTGCTGGCGGAAGTGACCGGGCGAGGCACTGGGCATGGGGCAGCGGTGTTCATGGCGGTCATGCAGGTTGGCACGGTGCTCGGTGCGGTTCTTCCCTTGGCTGTGCCCGGCTATAGCTCCGGCATCTTTATCCTGGCGCTCGTGACGAGCGTGCTGTGCACCGCTCTTGCCATCGCGGTTGGAACCGTTGGACGGTCGGAAAATCTCAAGCGCGTTCAACGACACTAAGGAGGACCGATGGCGATCCTAATCGTCTCCCCATATTGGCCGTGGCGAGACAACACCGGCGCGCCGCAGCGAGTTGGGATGTTGCTTCTCGGGCTGAGCCGCGTTGATTCGGTTGACTTCCTCGCGTACTCCGACCTCGGCGATCCGTTCGAGAATTTTAGGGAAGCGCGCGGTGTACGGACCCTACATTCTGGCATGTACCCGGGCCCGAACTCGTTCCGGAGGCGCCTGCTTGCTCGACTAGTTGGCCCCGAACGTGCTCGCATCGTTTCGGCACGGAGAGTGGTCCGTCGGTTAGTCCATGAACTACATGCGCAGGAGCAGTACTCGCTAGTTCTCTTCGTTCGCGAGATGAGCTGGTTCATCGCCGGAGATGCTGTCACCTGCCCTACGATCGTCGATGTCGACGACTTTGCAGAAGTAGTTCTGCAGCGGTGGCTCGACGTCGGGAAAAACGACCGGGGAGAGCCCATTACAACACGGGAAGCCGCGCGGATGCGCCGTCGAATTCGGGTTCTCCGGAATCAGCATCAGAGCGTCGCACGTTCCGGAACACGTCGGCTCGTTGTCAGTGCGACGGATGCGGCCCGTGTACCTGGCGCATCTTCCGAAGTGGTCCCCAACGCGTACCCCGCAGCGACCGCGCCAGGTGACCGCCCGTTGCAGCGTCGGCGCAACGTTCTTCTTTTCGTGGGGATGCATCTGTACGCGCCGAACGCGGACGCAGCAGGTTGGTTCGCAACGTCCGTCTTACCGATCATCGCCCGACAGGTCCCGGACGTAGAGTTCCGGATCGTCGGGCGCGCCGACGAGCGTGTGACCGCTCTGAATGCTCTTCCGCATGTGAGCGTCACGGGGCCCGTTGCCGACGTCGGTGACGAGTTGAGCTGTGCACGCGCGGCCGTCATTCCCCTTCGTGTTGGGGGCGGCAGCCGCATCAAGATCCTTGAAGCGATGGCCAGCTCAGTTCCGGTAGTGAGCACGACGATCGGAGCGGAAGGTCTTGACCTCCGGTCGGGCGAGCACGCGTTCATCGCGGACTCCGCTGAAGAGCTCGCAGCCGCATGTGTCCGCGTGCTGCAGTTGGATTCCGAGGTTGAACAGATGACCCGAGCCGCTCGTGAGCTCGCGCATCAGTACGCGCCCGATGTCATCGCTGACCGAGTCCGACGTATAGCGGGAAACGTTATGCGTCCTGCCGCCTTTTTCTCCGACGCAGGCGGGGGCCGGGACAGCCGCGTTGCCGAGGAGTAACTGATCCGCGCGAGCTTGGTTGGCCGGGGCAGCAGGTTTGATGGCCGCGTGGCTAGCCACCGCTGACGTTCACCATCTCACGAGCGCAGCGACGTTGTCTGGTTCGTGGAGCCGCGGCACGGGTTGAGGCACCAGCGGCAGTCGCCTGGTCCCCCGTACCAAGATCGGCCGATGAGCGTGCCGCGGGTGAAGTCGTCATCGACGGCTATCTCAGTGAAGCGAGCGTCCGGGTAACGAGGCCGGCCGCGGCACGATCGACACTTCATGAGCTCGCATGTTCAGGGCGCTGCCGAACATCGGCAACGGTGCCGGTGCTCCGTCGCGGCGTCTGGCGGGACGACGGCGGGACGTGGGTCGTACCGGTGGTGGGGATCGACTAGCTGCCTGCGTTCGTCGTTTGCGCCGCCAACCCGAAGCAGTTGAGAACACGAAGACGCTTGTCAGCATCCGTGCGCCGACAACGTCGTTACGGAGGTCAAACGTTCCGGCCCGCGAGTGTTTCTGGAGGAGTTCGGCGACGATCTGCATCTGGTCATCAATGTGACCGAGCGAATCCACTACATGCAGCTGGTGGTCCGGTAGCCATGCCATGGGCGTAGGGACGATCGGCGAGGACATCGCTGGATACTGTCGCACAACACCGACGTCGCGAAGAGAATCACGGCCGAACTCGCACCGTTCGCGACGGGACGAGTCTTCCCGCACTCCCCCGAATAGGGGTAGTCGAAGGTGTCTTCATCGACGCCCATTCATAGTACGGTTCTCTCATCTTTGGATTTCTTCGGCATCTGAGAAGGCTTCCTTAAGTCGATTTCTCGCAAGGCGACAGCGGGCCTCACCTTAGGGGCTCAGCGGTGACCACTGCACGCGGGAGCGAGCCTCCCGCGGTCAACGAGGCAGGCCTCCCCCGTCCCGTAAACCTCTTGCCTCTACGACAGTCCGTAGCGCGTCCCCACCGAACAACAGCCGCGGGTGTCCCCGCGAACACGCGGTTTGAACCAGAAAGCCTGAACCATGAGTCGAGAAGTGAACCTCAGCTGGGTCAACGACGCGATCAGCGCGGGCCTCAAGCTCTCGCCGGCTGAGCGCGACAGCGCATTGCGCCAGGGCACCGATCACGAGCGCCTCCTGGAAGCGATCGCGTATCCGGAGCGTTTCAATGCCGATGAAGAAACGCTATGGGAACACATCGTGCAAGGCGGTGGCCCATGGCCGACCCTTGTGAAGGAAAGTAGGAACTGGCGCGAACAGCACCTTGCATCAGTCGCTCGACGCATTCCCTGGTGGAAGCGTTCGATACTTAGAACACTGATGGGAGTCACGATTGTCATTCCCGGCGCTGTGGTACCGCTCCTGCTTCTCCAGAATCATTACGAGGAGGCTGCGAACCTGTTTCTGCTCTCGCCGTCGCTGCTCGCCACCGCAGCGTTGGTAGCCGCCACAAGACTTGCGCGAGCACAGCGGTGGTTCCTCCGAGGCTCCCTCGTGGCCCTCGGGGCCGGGTACGCCGCTTACTTCTTCACAGACCCGAAGATCGGCGCGTTCACGGCGGGTCTGTCAATTGGGGGCGTTATTTTTACGGTCCTCGTGGACGCCTGCACGGAGCAGTCACCTTCCCGGAAGCGACACAAGCGGACGGCGATTCGATGACGGAGCCCACTGTGCCTGAAGCGCCTCCACAGGCTGCGCCAGGCAGGGCGGAGCCTGGCACCACGCGTGAGGAGTTGCGCCACCACCTCGTTAGGAATGCAGTATGCGCGCTGGAGTCTCGGTCGCGTCGGAGCCTGACAACGCTGATCGGCGGAGCTACGCCTCGTCTAGTGCGCTACCGAGGTCCCGTACGGAATACCGCCACGCAACACTGAGGGGAGCCATCAGACGCCCCGCCATCGTCACGAGAGGTGGGTGCCGACGGCGCGTGGACGCCTTGGTACGGGGGCGGCAGCCCTTGGATGGGACGCCGCTTGGGAGCCCCCCCGGGAGCCCGCGTTGGCGCGCTGCGGACTACGGTCGTCGAGGCGTAAGAAACCGATTCTTGTCTGCAGCGAATGCGTCAACTGCGAGGAAGCCCTTCCCAAGCTCGTTTAACGTCATCTCGAGTCTCCAATCTTCGACTTCACCTCCGCCGTTCGCATATGGACGTAGCTCGTCTTTATCAAACTGCCCGCTCCAATCATCGTAGGACTGGGTCCAGATAGGGTATCCGTCGTCGTTAAGGACGCCGCCACCTTCCGCCCAACCTTCTTCCTTGGCCTGCACATAAGTTTCCTCGTGGAGAGAAAGATCTGCCCATGGAACGAGGGTCGGAAGTACGGTTGCGTACGGCGCGTTCCCTGGCCAGATTGCCCATTCACCGAGCGTCACTTGATCATTGCCCTCGGCATCGGATGAAATGACGCTCACTTCGCCGCGGCCGGAGGATTTGTTGATCCACTCGCGCGCGTCCAAAGTGAGCCGGCGCCCGGCTTGAAGCTGTTTCATCCAGGGCAGGGCCAGTCGAAGCTGCCGAAGACGAACTTCGTAGGGATTACCGTCTGCGAGTTGCGATAGTTCCACCGAAGAGCTACTTCCGAGCACCTTCGTGTCGGAGATGAAGAGCTTGCGCCCACCCTTACGGGTGTCGGAGAGAGTGCCTTCGCTGATTGCCTCCCAGTACGCAATCGCTGTTTCAAGGTCTACGCAGATAACGATGACTGGTAGAGCGTGGTCCGACCAGTACTGCAGGTCGTCTGCGTTCGGGTAAAACCACCAACCTCCGCCAGTAGGATGAAAGTAACTTGCGCCAGACTTGATTTGCGCGGCGATTAGGCGCCCGGAGACTTCGCCGCGGTTCACAACCTCGATATGCGCATCGATGCCATAGTCATCGCCCCACTGCTCGCGGAATATCCATTTCAGATCAGCGGTTACGACACGCTGCACCTCGGCGACCCCCATTCGTTCGGTTGTCGCGGAGTTCGGGCGCTGCTTCACCATAACGGCATCCTAGAAGACCCCGAAGCCCGTTGAGCCACCGACCAAATCGGACAGGCAGCCCTCGGGTCGCAAAACGCCGCATCACACTCGCTCTAGCGCTCGGACCTGACCTGCAGGGTTACGTGGCGAGGCGGTGCCTGCTCGTCGTCACACACAGACCGCCGTCGCGTCCATCGCTATTCCCCTCTTCTGGGGTGGCTGGGACATTCTCGACGGTCGGCGCTGTCTTCTATTGTGAGACGTGGGACCGACCGTGACGCTTCCTTTTACGAGGTTCTTCTCGTCGCGGCGGGGGAAGAGGGGTGTCTGTGGGACTGTTCGACTGGCTGTTAGGGCGCCGGACCCGTTCGGTGAAGCGTGTGCCGCCGCCGGCTGCTCCGACGAGCGGAGGTGCCGGTGAGCCTGCATTTGCGGTTATCGATGTGGAGACGACTGGTTTGTCGCCGCAGCGGGATCGCATCTTGGAGGTGGCGATCGTGCGCCTCGACGAGGCCGGCGCGGTAGTGGACGAGTGGGTGACTCGGGTTGACCCTGAGGGTCCTGTCGGTGCGACACATATCCACGGCATCACGCAGGCCGACGTTGCCGGTCAGCCGCGCTTCGCTGACGTGGCGGAAACTGTTGTCGCTCGCCTTACCGGTCTCGCTGTCATCGCGCACAACGCGAAGTTTGACTTGGCGTTCCTTCGGAATGAGTTGAGGGGCGCGGGGTGGAGCGTTCCGTGGATTGCCGCGTATTGCACGCTCGATGCCAGCTACGCGTACCTGCCGGACATGGATCGCCGCCGACTTGCTGACTGTTGCTGGGCGGTCGGGGTGCGGGTCGATGACGCTCATTCTGCGCTCGGTGACGCCCGGGCGGCCGCTGGGCTGCTCGGCGCGTATGTCGGCTTGAACGGTGGTCCCGACCCGGTATTGGTCGAAGCGCAGGAGCTTGCCCGGGGTACCCGTTGGCCGTCGGGCGCGGCACGGCCGCCGTTGACCCCAGCACAACGTGCAAACGGAGTATCTGCCAGCCGGCGTCCTCTCAAGATCACCCCGCCCCGTCCTGCCGGTCCCCCGTTGCTGGCGCAGCTCACTGCGATGTCGCTTCTCGAGGTGCTCGAAGAGGGCGCACCTGCTGGGTCGACGGCCTACCTGGAGATGCTGTTCGACGCGTTGGAGGACGGCGACATCTCCGACACCGAGTCCGAGGCGTTGCAGGAGCTGTGCGCGGAGTACGAGCTCACGTCGGCAGATGTCACCGCTGCGCATGAAGCGTTCCTAATGGCGTTGGCCCACCGGGCGGTTGATGACGGCCGTGTCTCTCACGACGAGCGTCGTGAACTCAAGAGCATTGCGTCGTTGCTTGGCGTCGCCGAGGCGAAGGTGAAACGGGTCCTCGACCACGCTGATGCAGCTCGTCATGCTCGGTTGAGCGCTGGGCTCGGCGAGCTACCTGACCCGTGGCCGCATGGAGAACCGCTCCGTGTCGGCGACCGTGTCGCGTTCACCGGCTGCGACGAAACGCAACGCCTACGACTCGAACAGCGCGCCGCGGAGTTCGGCGTTCGAGTGATCAGCTCCGTGTCCAAGCTGACCGTCATGCTGATCACCGACGGCTCCTTCGCCGGAGGGAAGCTCGCGAAGTCGCGGGAGCTCGGAACCCGGCATGTGCATCCGGACACGTTCGAGGTGCTGCTGCAGCACCTGCAGCCAGCGACATCAGCCTGGACGCCGTCGTCGACGCCCACGCCGCCGCCTGCACTGACATTGGTCTCGGGTCCGGGCGAGCCGGCCGACGTCTCGCCGTCGGTCGTCCGCGCTTGGGCTGTCTCCGCTGGCCTGGAAGTTGGCATGCGCGGACGTCTGCCGAAGCACGTCTTCGACGCGTACGCCGCAGCGCATCCAGCAGCAGTCCGTATCTAGGTTCTTCGGTGAACTGACATGACGTGGTCTGATTTTGCTTCGATGCTGCCCGCTCTCGCTGGCTTCGCCGCGGTCGCAGGGTTCATTCTGTCGTTGGTGAAGGAACGCCATCCCCTGACCGCAGTCGAGAGGCTTTCCAGCGCAGCGGAACGTATCCGTGCTCCGGAGATGCGGGCTCTCGTCGAGGACTACCGCGACGAACGAACCGTCCGCTGGGTTCTCGAGCAGCGCGCCCCGGCAGAACGTGGACGCTGGTGGGTCGGCCTCAGCTTGAGGATCCTTGCGGGCCTTGCGTTCGCGTTCTGGATCCTCGGCGCGTCGATCGCCCCGGCATCCGTATTGACCTGGGCTGCGTACGTCGTCGCCATCGTCCTCTACCTATTCGGAACCCTCGCCCTGTTCCTTCGGAAGCAGCGCCGGAGCGCGTGGATGGATCAAGCACGATCGTGGCGAGGTATCGCCAGGTACGAGCCAGCGTCGGTCGTCAGCCGGACGTGACGACCCTCCGATCACTAGAGCACATCGGACTCGGCGACTCAGTGTGCTTTGGCGCGCCCGAAAACAGGCCGCAGAGGCGTCGAGTCGAGCCCGCGCGCGTGCAGATCCTGCGCCAAGCGCCGAGACGCGGCCCGCAGCAGCCTCCGAAAAACAGAAGAGCCCCCGGCCGAAGCCGGGGGCTCTTCTGTTGGGCCAGACCTGCAAACGCTGGAGACCAGACCTGCAAATGACCCTGTGGCGGTACCGGTGGGATTTGAACCCACGGTGGAGTTGCCCCCACACATGTTTTCGAGACATGATCCTTCGGCCGCTCGGACACGGTACCGGGAAAGAGTTTACACGATCCGGGAGGCCCGTGATGACACCGCGGGTCGACTCCCCCTCCACAGGCGGTCGTCTGCAGGGCTCTCCCCACACCCACAGGTCCTCCTCGTCTCCGGCAAGACCGGCGGGCGTACCGTCCACGGCATGAGATCCCGCACGCTCATCGCACTCCTCACCTCCGTCGTCGGCAGCCTCGGCGTCGTCGGTGCCGCAGCCGTCGGCGCCCGCGCCGGCGTGAAGGGCCAACGGGCAGCGGCGCAACGGGTCGTCGACATGCTCCCGATCCACGCCGACTGGTGGCGGGAACGACAGCAGCACGAGGGGCAGCTGCTCTACGTGGCGATCGGTGACTCGGCAGCGCAGGGCGTCGGTGCGACCGCACCCGGCCGTGGCTACGTGGGGCTGCTCGCACGGCGCATCCGGCACCGTTCCCACATGTCGGTGCGCGTGGTGAACCTCAGCGTCTCCGGCTCGACCACGTGGGGTGCGAAGCGTGATCAGCTGCCGAAGCTCCGGCACTACGCGCCCGACATCTGCACGGTGTCGATCGGGGCGAACGACATCGCCGACTTCGACCCGGACAAGTTCGAGCGGAACATCCGGGCGATCTACGGCGCGGTGCCGTCGCACGCCGTGGTGGCCGAGCTGCCGTGCATGTTCGTGCCGGACCGGGAGCGCAAGGTGGCGGTGGCGAACGAGATCGTGCACCGGGTGGCCGACGAGTTCGGGCTGACGGTGGCGCCGCTGCACACGATCACGAAGCGCGTCGGGGTCCGCCGCACCTTCTTCAACAGCTACGGTGACCTGTTCCACCCGAACGACCGCGGGTACGAGGTCTGGGCGAGCGCGTTCGAACCGGCGGTCGACGCGCGGGTCGACACCGTGGCGGCGATCCGGCACTACCTGTCCGTGCGTGAGGCCGAGAACCTCGGTCGCGAAGCCGGGGCGGTGGCGAACGCCCGCGCCGAGCAGGACACCGACGGTGCCGAGGCACTCGACCACGCCTCGCGCCAGGGTCCGGGGCCGGTCGAGCGCCTGCGCCACCGGATGACCGGTTCGATCGCAGTGCCCGAAGAACGAGACCAGTCGGACGAGCCGGGCGACGACGCCGGTGATGTCGGCCGTACGGCCTAGCCTCGACGACATGGCGCGCCCGCAGTCTCTCTACCGTTGCACCGAGTGCGGCTGGACCAGCATCAAGTGGGTCGGCCGGTGCGGTGAGTGCCAGACCTGGGGCACCGTCGAAGACAGCTCTGCGGCGTCGGCGAGCACCCGCGGCACGTCGGCGGTCGCCGTCACCGGCGCCCGGGCCGCGCGACCGATCACCGAAGCCCGCGGCACCTCCGTGCAGCGCTGGCAGACCGGCATCGGCGAGTTCGACCGCGTCCTCGGCGGCGGCGTGGTGCCGGGCGCCGCGGTCCTGCTGAGCGGCGAGCCCGGCGTCGGCAAGTCGACCCTGCTGCTCGAGGTCGCCTCCCGAGCCGCAGCCTCGGGCAAGCGCGTCCTCTACGTCAGCGCCGAAGAGTCCGTCGACCAGGTCCGACTCCGCGCCGAACGCACCGGGGCGATGCACGACGACCTGTACCTGGCGAGCGAGGTCGACCTCGGCGTCATCATCGGCCAGATCGACCAGGTCCAGCCCGACCTGCTCATCGCCGACTCCGTGCAGACCATCTCGTCGAGCTCGATCGACGGCATCGCGGGTGGCACGTCCCAGGTGCGCGAGGTCGCCTCGACCCTGATCCGCATCGCGAAGGACCGCGCCCTGCCCGTCCTCATCGTCGGCCACGTCACGAAGGACGGCACGATCGCCGGCCCGCGGCTCCTGGAGCACCTGGTCGACGTCGTCTGCCACTTCGAGGGCGACCGGCAGACCGCGCTGCGCTTCGTCCGGGCGCTCAAGAACCGCTTCGGCCCCACCGACGAGGTCGGGTGCTTCGACATGGGCGGTGACGGCATCCACGAGGTCCCCGACCCGAGTGGCCTCTTCATGTCGAAGAACGCCACCCCGGTGTCCGGCACCTGCGTCACCGTCGCACTCGAGGGGCGCCGAGCGCTGCCGGTCGAGGTACAGGCCCTCATCGTGCCGAGCTCGGCTCCGCAAC
>Ga0265780_10002525_pt1 | contig 24710 bp, 21 predicted proteins | sample P1T30metagenome_FD_192432 | JGI IMG/M metagenome (GOLD analysis project Ga0265780, IMG submission 192432) | Plant litter microbial communities from East Loma Ridge, Irvine, California - P1 T30 | ecosystem: Environmental > Terrestrial > Plant litter > Unclassified | place: USA: California... | reverse complement strand
CGTTTGGGATGTGGTGTTACGAGAAAGACGGAGGTCGGATGTTCTGGCTACCGGGTAGGTATCTACTTGATCGTTCCAAAGCCAATGGTATGTATCCCTTTACTGCAAAGCTATCTAGACCGTCCAAAAAAAACGTAAATGAAATCAAGACTTGCATCCAATAACACAGCCCCGAGTCCATGCTCTGCTCCCTCCTGACGTGACGCTAAGCTTACACTTACACTTACACTACCTAGCCAGCAAAGCCTCCAGCCTGGATACTCGCCTTTACCCCGAGCTTCGATCTACCACCTAGTCCAAGTAAAATTCAAATCTCGGAAGAAGTATCAAAAGGAAGCAGAAAACGCATTCAAGAGGCTACCGCAGCTAGTACGCTACAGACACAAGATAGACATCAAGATTCTCGCAAAGCAAAAGGAGTAAAGTAAGTAACTTGAGCACGCGATGCAAAAGCAAATTAGATATATACACCGCACGCATCTGCAGAAGAGGCCGACTCCAGACTGGATGCGGCGGAGAGACGGACATTTCATTCTTGGCCAAGGCACACACGTCGATTAGAGATTGTGGGATGGAACACGAGTACAAGTCATCGTGTGTAGATTGTTTGGTGCGAGACGTTTGGCGCATAGCATAGCATACGGCTACATAGTGCCGAATTACATAGCAGCAAGATGCCATGACTGGAGTGACGATATCGTAGGTATACGGCACTATGAGTGCATACGATAAAGAAGTCGAGCCTTGGAGATCATTGACGTGAATGATGCAAGGCGGACGGTAGGGGACAGAACACGGCAGTAGCAGAATGAATGTGCTATGGTCAGAGAAATGAGATATTATTATTCGACACTATGGATCAGAGGCAATTGGCATGGAATCCAATGCGAAAGACTGGCTACATGTGATCATGACCAGTGATGATCAGGAGGCATGACTAATCGCCGACGAAAACTCGCGCAATCCGCGGACCCGCCGAGCATTGTTTAAAGTTCAATCACTGCGCACACTTGTTAGCAGATGCTCAAAAGAGTTGTAGCTGCAACGAAGGAGTGTGTGGTAGGGATCAGACATCCAAGGAAGGTATTCGCGCTCATCGCACATCGGTTGTAGGTTCAATTGATGGCTAGCGTGGAAACTGCGAATGTGGAAATGTTTCATCATGAAATGATGGGGGGTAATCAGAGGGTTGTACGAACCTGAGTCAAAATGCACGTGGCGGGTGCCTGCTGTTAGCCATGTCGGGATACGCTATCACGCGTCATTCGTAGCGCATCGCAAAGTCTTCGTGGATTATGCCGGAGGTTGAGCAACGCGTGCGTCAACATGCGTCCGATTGTCGCGAGTCGGGAGGGTGAGCAACCATCTGTACGGTGTCGAGGAAGGGCTAAGAGAATCTGTGCAACCAAGGTCAGCGGATTGCACCAGCTAGGCGAAGCGATGCAACGTGGAGATAGGGTTGGAGGTCAGACGAAAGTACTGGCAAGTAGCAGGCGCCCTGCGACAGGCACCCGGATGGATAGGATATCTTCAAGGACGACTCAGAAAGAGAAAGAAGTTCCATGAGTGTCATCATACCAGCGAGGAAGTGGAGGGAATTTGACGTACCTAGTCATGGCTGCAGCTTGCTCACTACGTTAGTGGATATGAAAAACAAACAACGCAATCTGCTGTAGGCGGGCGCAAACTCGATGCGACCCGAGGCGCGATGCGAAGGCGTGGAAACGCGCGTTGTTGGTTGCTGGTGGTGAGAGAAAAGTCGGCGAACAAAAGTTCGAGGTTAAGGAATAATTTTAGCGCTGCCAAGATTTCCTGATCATGTGATGGCTATTTTGGGATTGGCGTAGAAGGCTGGTGATCGCAACTCCTGTTCCTGCATCACGCCGACGAACTGAGAATTATCTGAAAATCGCAGAAATCGTGTGCAAGTACTTCTGTAGTTGAGAATATTCGCGAAGCACTGTCGCACGCCGCAGGTGTTCTGTTACGGACTTGTCAGAAAGTCAGTCGAAGCACCGGGCTGATTGCGACGCCCAGCCTGGCCGCAGGTTCCTTCTGTGCCCTGCCCCTTCCCACTTCGGAGGTGTGCCGATCCCTCCAACCTTCACATCCTCCCGCCGCGTCGCTGGCACTCCTCCCCCAGCTGCACCTCCCGCCGCCAGTGGCTGCACCGTCGCATACGACATCGGACGACCACACGTGACGGCGCATACTGCAGCCCTCCCCCTGATACTCGTGCTCCTCCACAGTCCCGTGGTGGGTCGGATGCGACGCCCCGACAAGACATCGCGCCATAACTCGTTGCGACACGCCTCAACACCACGCCCCGGCCATCGTCGACTTTTGCGCCGCACGCCGCACGGCTAGGATCTCTGCGGGCGCAGTCCTCATCTCCTCTGCACGCGCGCACACGCACTCCCACCGTAATCAGACTCTACGCTACGAGATCATACGCTATTTGATTATACGTACCTCGACTCCACCACCAATCGCGCCCGTCGCGCCACGTTCGACACGTCGGATTGCTGCACCAGATATTCGCGCGCGACGAAACGACTTGCACTCCATACCTGCCAGACTGTGTCTTACGAATTTGTTCTGGGCCCGCATGCATCGCGGTCGGTCGCACGCATCCACCCCTTCACCCTCTCGAGTACTTGAACTCGCGGAAGAACAGCCAAGATGATGACGACGAGCTATCCAAACCACCAAGGCATGCCCCAGCAAGGCATGCCTCAGGGCCACCCCATGGGCGGTCCGGGAGGCCCGAACCCAGGTCACCAAATGCATCCTGGTATGCACCAAGGCGTGTCAGGTCCCAACGGCCCCGTGAGCCAGGCGGGGCCCATGATGGGCATGCAACCCGGCATGGGAGGGCCAAACTCGCATGCGATGCAGCACTTGCAGCCGCAGCAACAGCACATGTTTGCGCAGCAGCAGCAACATCCCGGCGGTATGAGTGGGTATATCAGATCGGTCTAGATGAACTTCAGCTAACATGCAACCCAGTGAATCCTGCCATGATCCAGCAACAAAGAAATGCTCAACAACAGGCCTACATGCGCCAGCAACAGCAGGCAGCAATGCTTCAGCAGCAGGCAGGCGGCATGGGCATGGGCTTCCAGAATGGCATGCCGAACATGCAGAACATGACTCCACAGCAAATGGCGGCAGTGAGAAGTCAGATGGCGCAAGGTGGCATCGTCAACCTTCCCCCGCACTTGCAACTCGCGCAGCAACAGCAGCAGATGGCAATGCAGCAGCAAGGAGGTGCCCAACACCAACAGGCCATGATGCAGGCTCACCATCAAAACCAGCAGCAGCAACAGCAGATGCAGCAGCAACATCAACAGCAGCAGCAAGCACAAGCAGAAGCTGCTGCCCGACAGGCGAACGCAATAGCCATGCAGCACGCAAACTCACAACAAAGCAATCATAGTCACAATGCCAATCAAGGGCCTCCATCAACATCACAACCTCAGCAGGGACCTCTACGACCGCCATCTGCCATGAGCCATGGACACACCTCACCAGCTCCTCCCCAAACACCGCAGCAAGCTCCACCCCCACAACAGCCGCCTCCTCAGCAACCGCCACAGCAGTCTGGCCCACAACCGGGACAGCAGACACCCGCCCCCGCACAACCTCCAAGCTTACCGCAGCAACCCAACCAGCAACCCCAAAATCCAGCACAAGCACAACAGCAGCGGAACCCAGCCATGGTACAACAGGCGCAAGCTCAGACTCAGGCACAGGCAGTCCAAGCGCAAGCACAAGTGGCCCGGAACATGGCCATGATGAAGCAAGCACAGCAGGCACAGCAAGCACAAGCGGCAGCTGGTGGCAACGGGACTCTCAAACTCATGAACTTCGTGGACCAAATAGGGAAGTACACAGCTGAACCCGGTTCAAACAACGTGGAACGATGGCAGTCTTTCGTGGATAAGTTTTTCAACGAGAGCGGCGCCTTCATTCACTGCGTCATGAACCAGGCGACGCAAAGGACCAAGCAATGGGAAATTGTGTATGCTGCTCTACCTCGATACTTCTACACACTTTTCAACAACACCGATGTCATCAACCTGCAAATCACCCTCGACGGAGCGACAGAAAAAACATCGTCTCCGGAGCTGAAGGTTACTTGCGATCGGGCAAAGTTCATCTACACCTACAAGAACCAATGTCAAGTCGTCTACACGGGCAAGTTGACAGCGTTCTGGTCAGGATCCGACAAGATGGAATGGTTGCAGTTTGAAGGCGAAGCACACCAACAATACATACCGCGATCTGTCCTTGAGCAGCTGTTCCACCAGCCATCGCCCAACCAGATGAATCCCAATCAATCACCACGGATGAACAAGACGAAGCAAAAGCTGCAGCAGCAAAGAGCAGCAGAGCCTCCTGAGCCATACCTGCCTGTATCAAAGCTGCCAACGGCTGGCGTCGGGGATTTTGGCCTGCCCCCAGTATTAATAAATTACCTCGAGGTCAGTGGACTGAATATGCGAAAGAGAAAGGTGCACAGCATAGATGCTGACGACGGCAGATTTACGAAACGATGAACAACATGACCAGCCTCATGGGCCACTATCTCGAGCACCCTGACCTGAACACCGTCCAAGCCCTCACCTCTTGGAACAACATGATGTCCAGCACCAACCCAGCCCCGATGGGCCAGCAAAATCCCGGCCAGAACCCCGGACAGCCAGGCCAAATGCAACAGCCTAATGTGCCACCTGGAGTCCGGCCAGGTCCAGGCCAACAAGGCACCCACATGTTCATGTCCCCTGCCATGGCAAACTCCCTCCTTCCCCCCAACGGCGTAACCGGCTCGCCGGGCATGATGCACACCCCGTCGCCCAACTCACACTCCATGGTCAAGCAACAAAGTACGAGCTCTCACACCGCAAGCGTAAACACCTCGCCTAACATAAACAAGCGGCGTAGAAGCACGGCGAAGATTGACCTGGACGACGGTGAGGGTATGAACGGCACGAAAGTCAAGCAAAGTCCGAGGGTAGGGGGCGGCAAGCGCATGAAGGGTGGTGGCTAGTCTCCGCCAGTTGAGACGCCTTCAGACGAGAAGCCTTCAGTCAAGACGCAGGCCAGTCGAGACGCAGCCAGTCGAGACGCAGCCAGTCGAGACGCCTCCAATCGAGACGCCTCCAGACAAGTCACCCCCCAAGCCAAGCGACACATGGCCGCGCGCCCCGAGCTCGACGACTCCTCTCTACCCACGCATCAGCCCATTGTCGGTCGACCTAATACAGCGCTTAAATCTTCCCCCCAGTGAGATCTGCTCTACGTGTGGCGGGCACATTCGCGCATGCATTCTATTATATCCGGCGCGGCGTGTATAAACCTTGATCTTTTTCCCTCCACTATCTTCCATCCTATATTGTTCCCAGGTCGATTTGCGGTTACCAAAGTACCCCCACTTTCATCATTGTCTATGGCGCTGTGCTTGTTTACGACCACTCGGTCTGGGCGGACGTTTCTGCCTTTCTCATCGCTCATGTTCTTGTTGGCGTTTTTCTTAATCGGGGGCATAGTTGTGCGCATAGTCCTTGTTCCTTGATTCATACAGCATTTCTACATAATCTCTTCGATTGTACATTATGGCTGGCTAGTGGGGGGGAGAGAGTACTTTTGTTGTGTTGTGTAAAGACGAGAGGAGAGGATTGCATTGGAAGCTTGAGGTGGGAGAAGGAGATGGAGGAGGAGGGAGATGAAGGTGCAGATGAGAGAAGATATTTCTGTATGGAATTCAAGATGTCATGACTTCTATTGTTACACACGGCACACGCGTGACTTTGAATTCTCGCTCGTAGACTTACGCAGCTGGACCGCGACGAACGGCGTGCTGATGTTGGTACTACGCGCCCCCGTTTCTGAGACAGTCTGCATTTCTACGTGTGACGAGGCGCATGCTACTATCAAAGGCGTGTTAGTAGCTTCCTGGGCTAAGTCTGTATAGTTTGTGAGTTTGCTTACGCAGGGCAGTAATTCGCGTTTTAGTATTGCATCGGACTTGTTGGTAATTTTCTGCATGAATAGATTTAGGTATCCTGCAATATATCCTTACGGACAGACTCCTGGACTATAGAAGGAACTGATGAGAATGACGTGCAGTCGATGGATCGCTTGGGGTCCCTGTGGGGCTGATGCTCTAGACAATGGACTCGCTAGCTCCCTCAGATATCAGATATCTGCCTGCGCATTTTGGATCAAAGGCGGGTTTCGTAGCTAAGGCTGGTATATGATTGTTTCGTGAGAGGACTTGCGTTGCTGAAGCGATGTAAATGGGCATCTGATCCGAAGGAGTTAAAGAGGTAATTAGCATGTGGAGGTTCATTCAAGGCAAGGGAGTTGGAGTAGTACCATTAGGTATGGCATACATGGGTGGCTGGAAATTGTTGCCAGTTAGATGACGATTATTCATGTGGCTTCGCGGGCACTAGTAGAAGAGGCGATGACTTCTGTAAGCCTAGCTTCATCCGGCGAGTATTGTGTGTTGGCGATAAGAACTACGAGACAATATGTTTAGCGTATAGGTCGTGACATAAGGGTGTGGAAGTTCTCCAAGATGGCGATGGCTGAAAGAGCGTGAGCGTTAGTCGTTTTGTCGCACACAGTCTGTTCTGAAGGCAAAAACAACTTCATTATTGCTAAAATAATATGCGCACTCTCAAACATCATACCATCTTACTATTAACTTAAGCTCAAATGAGTCTCTAAACCAACGTTTATAGAGGTGTAAGCTCCGAGACGTCCACTCTAACGTCTCCCAGTGATACAAAGGTAAAATCGTCATGTTCGCAATACTTTAACGGCCAGTCAATTGGTCTCCTCTTCGGGTACTCATGATGTCCTATCGCGTGCCGTTCACCTCCGTCTTCACAATCTCAAATAACTCACACCCTCGGTTCCGCGTCTAACTCAGCCAGCGATTCAAACTTGCTCAATTTATGCTGGCCTTGTTTGGCGTACATGAAACACTGCACTCATCGCTGTACATCTTCAAAGCACACTTCACTTTCAGCGATACAAAGTCATCGGACGGAGTATATCCGAAGCTTTGACGCGTTGTCCTCTTGTATGACTCCGTGGTACATGTCGGAATTCGATTCTCATTGCCCCGTCATCGCCACAATTGACCAACGCGCTAATACCCCTCAGACCGACGACGTCTTCACGTCTTTCGGTCCTGCGTCCAACTCAGCCGGCGGTCCTGGCACCACGTGAATAGCCTTCGAATCCAACTCTCGCGTTTCACCAACGACCTCCGCTTCACTCCTCCATTGTCCACCTAGATACGATTTCTGCGCTTCTTCCTTGACCTCAGCCTCGCTCCTCCATTGACCGCCCAAGTACGTCTTCCTATCTCGGTCTCGATCCCCAGCTTCCATTTCTGGCGTACTATTTGCGGAGAGTTCGGCGCCAGCGTGGGCACGCCTTCGCTGGCCTCTTTTTCTGAGTAGTAGAAGCGTGGCGGCTACGAGTCCGAGTATCAATATGAAGACGATAGCTGCGCCTACGCCGATGCCGGCTTTTGCGCCGGTGCCGAGTCCTCCAGAGTCTGAGGTCGTTGTTTCTTGGGGTAAATTGGATGAGAGCCCAGGCACGGGTGATGTGGCGACAGCTCCAGAATTTGTAGGAACCGCAGTAGGCGTGAAGGGAACACCAATTCTTTTAGCCAGCGAAGCAGCATACGCAGGCGGGAACTTTGACAAATCTTCAGCTTCCCACCCGATCCATATTGCGTCTGCACGCGCCCAGCCATTCGACACCAAAGTAGCGTTCGTCTTTGTAGTGTACGCAAGACTACCGGACGACAGACTCGAAGGCCACCAGTACGCGCTGAAAACCTCGTTTCCGAACGTGCTAACAGTGAGCGGCGCGAACGCTGTCAGAGGCGTGTTGAAGGAAGAGTAGCACGTGTACCCAGCACCGGGTGGCACTGTCATGCCCCTAATCGACGATTAGTGTCTGCGAACATGATCATGGCGTTGGGATAGGAGTACCGTGGACAGCAATACGCATTCCAGTAAGTACTTGAGCTTGGTCCATTTGTCAGACGGACCTCAGTCAGCGAGGCGATGTACCGATCCATTGGACAAACGCCTGGCTTGTAGTATTCTTGCCCCAACAACGGTTGACAGGCCAGATACTCAGGGTCGCCGATGTAGCTCTTTGAAATGTACGGACTGGTGCTGTAGACGTTTGCTGGCGAGACTCCGGGTGACGGCAGAACCCATCGTCCGCTGCAATCAGGTTTCGGCGTGAAGATGGTGACCAAAGACGGCAGATTGAGATCGCCCGTCTGGTAAGAGCCCGTGAACTGGAGTGTGGAAACGGCGACATCTACAGCGGACGGTAAGGATGGCTGTGGAGTTGACAAGGACATGTTGCGAACGGCTTGCAATATACATGCGCGCCAACGCCAACAAGAAGTTCAGGCGTCGTCAGCAGGCGGGTCGTTCTTTTGAATATTATTAAATTGCTGTTGGCATCAGACCAAAACCGACAGACCGGGCGTTTACCCAATCCACTAATGCTTGTGTGTGGCACAGTTCACACCAATCATGGAGGCTTGTTTTTCAAGCTTAGCTGCTTTCGGCGCTTCGAGCACGATGCATGTATTGTGGTTGTGGCTATCAGGATTCTATCCTTGGAACGATCTGGGCGCATCGTTAAAGGTTGCGTGCGGCGTGGTGCTTATTAAAATGGATTTGTTTTTAGAGAACAATGGCTGGCGATCGTTCACGAGGGAATGGGATCGGTGACCAAGGAATATGAATTCATCGTTCGTGATGCCGATTTTTGACTATGTTGGTTCCGCTTGTTGGAAATAAAGCATCGCACTTCATCAAAGAGGGCTAATTTTGCTGCGCTTGCTTTTGTTTCAGAGTCGACCGCCGACTCAAGATTGACTTCGCCTCCAGCTTCCACGCGCCGTATCACTAACGACAGTCTTGCAGGCCCCATCATGGTCCACGACCATCTCTGGTAGATCGTTCCCAGGCGCCTGTACATGTCCATGCTTTCGTCGTCGTTTGACACACAACAACAAGAGAGCAAGCCCGATGATGGCAGCAACTCCAGCAACCGCGCCCACTCCGATGCCTGCCTTTGCGCCGGTACTGAGTCCACCTGCGCTCGACGAGAATGCAGAGTCTGTCTCTCTGGGAAGATATGATGAGGCTCCAGGAACAGGCGATGTTACAGCCGTAGGATTGATCGGTAGCGCAGTAGGTGTAAATGACACTCCGATCTTCTTCGCCAGCGACGATGCGTATGCTGTCGGGAATTTTGATAGGTCCGTGGCATCCCAGCCAATGTTGATAGCATCCGCCATTGCGAGTCCAGATGGCACAAGAGTCGTGTTTGTAATTGTGGTCCATGTATAGCTACCAGTAGAGACCTCCCCGGCCCGATAGTATGTCGACCACCAGTATGCCTTGGTGAGTGAGCTTTCACTGTAGGTTCTACGTACAGTGTATGGCGCGAATGCTAGGAGAGGTGTGGAGATGGAGCTGTAGCATGTGGCCCAGTCGTTCTTGGGTACTGTCATACCACTATTCGCATGGCAATTAGCGTTGGTGTAAATAACAATGGTTCGTGAATGAATTTACCTCGGACAACAATTTGCGTTCCAGTACGTTGTTGAACTGCCGCCATGCGCCCGACGAACTTCATCTGCAGTGGCGATCGAATAGCCATATGGGCACACTCCAGGACTGTACTAGAGGTGTATGTACGAAGTCAGTGTATGTCTCACATACAGTTCGTATATGGAACTCTCTTACGTATGACATGGACAAAAGTGGCTGGCAAGAGAGATATAACTCATCGATGTTATACGCATTGGTGTTGTAAGGGCGAGTGCTGTACACTGTGACGGTGGATTCTCCTGGCGTCGGTAGAAGCCATCGTCCTCGACAACCTGAACCGGGCGTGAAGAAGGTGATTAATGATGCAATATTGAGGTCACCCGTTCTGTAGGAGCCAGTGCCATATAGTGTAGAAATAGCAAAGTCGGATGGTAAGGACGGTGGTTGTGTTGTCAAGGACATTTCGTGATTGTTTGCGACTGACTTGCGCGCCGGCAGTACAAGATGAGCCACGCTGCACGTATGGCGCGTCAGGCTGACCATCCCCTTTTGATCTCTCCCGTAAATTGTTGTCCAAGCAGGTGCGGTTGAGAGCACGTCCAGGTATCTCGCTAACGCGTCGCTGTGGCACAGTGCACACCAATGACAGCATTGTTCAGCCGAGTTGGTTTTCGAACACTAACTGCTTTTAGCGCTTGAAATCATGGTGCATATGCAGTGCTCGTGGCATCGGTACATCATGCTTGCGATAATTTGGGCGCAGGGGTGACCGGGTCTACGAAGGTGGTCGTATTTCTTGTGTCAATCTTCAGGACACACTGAACGCCAAAGTCGTTGACTAGGACGATCCGAAGCCCTTCGTAGCCGATGGGCGAAAACGCATCGTTGGTAGATAACTTCTCAGCCGTGTGTACGAAGCAATTGAGCTGGCTGCAGCAGTATTTGTGCAGTTGAATCGACATATTTGATATCAGCCCTTGTCTTGAATGATCGGAGCACGACGCGGTCCCTGGGTCAGATCCAGTGCTTGCTTTTTGCCTTCGGCCAATGTGGCTTAGCACAGCCTTGTGAAGCCCCGGCCCAACAAACCTGACAAGTTTGCTAAGACACAAGGTCTTCCGCTCTTCGATACACTTTCATCAAGTTGACCAAAGTCTGCTCAGAATCGACTAGGGTTGTAAGTTCCGCGCGCCTGAACGTCGACCGTGGCCCGGTTACTTAGAATTGACCTCGACACCCGCTGCTTCATCCGTCCTCGCCGATAGCAATTTTCTCAAACGATGCTCTTCGCTGACCATCTCAGGCAAGTCGTTTCCAGGTGTCTCAGCAGCGCGTTTGTGCTTCCCCCGCTGCCTGATGCACAAACATAAGATCGCGACACCGAGAAGAAGGATGAAGCCAACGGCAGCACCTACGCTTTTGCGCCTGTGCTGAGACTGGCTGATGTTGATAGACCAGTCTCCTTGAGTAGATTCGATGCTGAGCCGAGGAATGACGTAGGTGTGAAAGGGATGTTGAACTGCTCAAGTCGTGAGGGCATCATGGTTCCCCAAAACAAATGCCGTGTTGCCCCGAAATCCGGGCCGTTCGAAGTCCATAAATCCGTCACCATCCATCTTCCCGTTGCGTTGAAAAACGAGCGATCGCGACTTTCAAGCAGCACACAGCATCGTGTCGATGCCTATCCCCATTGACTTTCCCTCGTCGTGACCCGCGCCGCACGCGTGATCAGCCTGCATTGCATTTCGGAAGCGCTGCACTGTGGCACAGTAACCACTAACAAATTTCTTTCACCATCCTTTGGGAATAAGATGATTGGGGACTCGGGAGGCACAGTGCGTAGATGATAGTGATCTCCACTACTCCACCCCTGTCTGACCAGGTCCTCGGGTCCGGCTGAGACATGGAGCATTGATCTTGATATTGATGTGTTGAGATGGTCGGCGAATGCGATGACGACTGCGACTGTTGCATTGATTCGCAGTTCCATTGATTCGCAGTTGCTGATTCAGCCCGTTGACGAACACAGACAGATATTGTCATCACCCGTGAAGGCTTATAGACGGGTTCTGAGCCTCTAACCCAAAGCACGATGCAGCTCTGAAGTATTCCGACTTTCTTATTACATCGAGGTGTGCGTGGTGTTTTTTGGCGTGGGTGTTGAGTGAAAAGTCGGACGGCCGCAATGCTGGGATGGGAGTAGACATTGCTGCACTGACTTTCTAATTCTCTTTCGCCCGTAGCCTCTACCCATCCACTCAATACCGCCCAGTATACGGATACGACCCACTCAGCTCAACCGGCTGCCCAGACACAACATGCACCGGCATCGAATCCAGCTCACTCATACGCATGCCATCATCGAAGCTCTCCTGCTCAACTGGCCGCGCTCGATGGTACCACTTGTTCTTCGCAATAGCTGCATTGCCTTCCATTGCAGGCGTGGTCTCGTTTGGATACGAGACCACTGCGCGATTGCGCCGTCGTAGACGGCGGATTATGAGGGCCATGGCGAGGAGTGCGGCTAGTACGGCAGCGCCTGCGCCGACGCCAACGCCGATGCCTATTTTGGTGCCGCTGGAAAGGCCTTTGGAACTTTCGTTTGGATTTGAGCCCGAGTCTGAGCCTGCGTTCGCGTCGCCAGTCTGTGTTGCTGAGTCTGTCTGCGACACACTACGGGTAGCAGCTGCCGATGCGGGTGTGGCGGTCGGAGTGAACGAAACACCAATCTTCTTCGCCAGCGACGTTGCGTATCCAACAGGAAACAGCGACAGGTCTTTTGCTTCCCAGGCGACATACAGGGGATCTGCGATTGCTGTACCTTTAGACAGCGTAGAGATACTCGATATCGTTGACTTGTCGTTGATTACTTGCTCGTAGAAGGACGAGGAGACACCGTTGGTATACGTTGTAGTCACAAGAGCGCGGACAGGAAGAGGTGTAGCGATTGAGCTCACGCACATGGGCGCTGCACTGCCTTGAACGGATTGGATACTGATTGTGAGACCGCTGTTGAGAGTTAGCGGATCACTTGCGAGCGTTTCTCGTTATGCGCACCTCTTGCAGCACTGCGCTTGCCACATTGTCCGTGTCCCAGCCTCATACTTTGTGATGTCCGCGATAGTCTGGCCATCGGTACACACGCCGGGACTGTAGTGAGGGCCTCTCAATCTCTCGGGTAGGCAAGAGTAGTATATCGGGTCGACTGGTGGTTGATATCCATCGCGAGAGTACGTGCTCCAAGCAATCCCTGTTTGTTCAGCTGCGAGCCAGCGATTGGAACATGAAGCTGGAGGCGTGAAGATCGTAGTCAGAGCGGGGACGGTCGCAGTCGCTATGTACTGTGGGAGGCTCCCAACGGTGGTCGTGATGCCGGACATGGTATGCTTGGATGATGTGCAACAGAACCGGAGCGGTCAAGGGATCGCCCAGTCATCATATTAGTTTCCGCCCGTAAGGCTGCCAGAAAGGTGTTCAGCCCCAATGCCAAACACGCGATGTCGAGGAGCGCTTGTACACTTCGAGCATTAGTGCCTATCAGCTCGAGGGCGAAGCCAATAGAATTCTGCATCGCGACCTTGCTCGTAACGACCGACCATCTGACGAAGCAGCGCACTCATAGGTATATGTTTCAAGACCGTCCGCCATCGCACCTGCACCCTGATCTGTTACCCCTCTCATCATACAGGCGATGCAAGATCGTGAAAGGTGCCAGACTCCAAGGTGGTGGGGAACGCCACCAATGTATGGGCGTTCTGGGCTGGTGGTGGCTGAAGCGAAACGCGAGTAATACGGCGACCAGCCGGTGTCGCGCGGATTACGTGAACTCCGAGCTGAGACCTGCAGCGCGCCATCGATATTGTTGCCTGCAATGAAGGAGGCTAATACCGCTGCGAGGACACACGATGCGTATACCACTGGATGCGTTATAAACGATAACATGGAGTCGATAAAAATCTGTTCCGCGCCTGTTCCACCCTACTTGTAGCCTTCAACTGGCAGTGAGCCAAATGCGTGGATTTTTATTTTCGGGTTTCTGGAACGGAGCCTCTCTCCTCATGTTGTGCTTCGGCCTGACTCTCTTCCTGTAGGCCATTCCGTTCAAGTGCGATACCGTGAAACAAGCTCAACAGATCTCTCGATGCTACATCTTCGTCCATCTCAACGATCAATGAGCTGAACGGCAAATTGACCACCTGACGAAAGCGTGATTCGATATGAGCCATGACAGTGCCATAGTCATTGGTGGTCTGATCCGATGACAAGACGAACCCTCTCTTCAGGATTTGGTCCTTCAATGCTTCGAATCCGGTGAGAAGTAAAAGGAACTGCAAGTCGTCTGTCGCTCCGCGACTTGATAGGCTCACGAGATCTGTTATGTGCGACTCCAATCTGGTTTGCATCTCGTGAAGCGACGCATCTGCAGGGCTGCCGTAGTCGCGCAGATCGAAGCAGTACGCAATTGCGAGTGCATGCTGTAGTTCTTGAAACGATGGCCACATGTTATTGCCTCGATGCGATGCTTCCGTCAAGCAGATACCAGCTGTACCGATCTGCATTCGTCGTTCATAGACACGACTGGGATGGATGAACGCTCTCGCTCTGCAGATATCTGCAGGAGAGGGTGGGTCAAATCTTGGGCTCTTTGTTCGCAGTGGTAAGACGTGGTCCATCTGCTGCATAAAGCTTTACTAGGTCAGTGTGGATCCCAGACAGTCATATGTAACTTACTATCTTGCCCCTCTGTTGTTGCAGTATATGTTGAGGCCTCCACCTGGTATAATGTCGACACTGAAAAGCATATCCAGAACGACCGAGGTTCCGTCGGATTCAAAATCACGCCGCAGATGCACCACCTCTCGATGATCGCCTCGAGTGTCGACATCCGGTTGATGCAGCCTTCGTACTGCGCTCCACCAAAGAATCGCACAGGCATCCAATGTTTCGTCAAAGGTAGGCCTAAGCTCCGGTGGCGCATCCGTGTATTTGAGCAGGACCGAGACATGCTCAGTACTCCAGTCAGGCGTGCCCTGCTTGATGATGGCGCACATCAAATCCACACATACCTGGCCCATCTTGGTGCGGTATGGGGTCCAGTACTGTGAGTAAGGATGGCTCTTCATGGGTCCAACTCCATTGATGACACTGTCTTTAGCGATTCCACCGTCCCCTACGAGGTAGATGTTCTCGTACTTCAGAGCTGCCGACACAGGCCCGTGTCGTTTTCTCAAGGCTTGCTGAAAAGTGCCGCGGAAGGCACGCTCGTAAACGTTCGTGGAAAACACGTTACGGTCGAAATCGAACACTCGAGACATTTTCGAAAGATTGTCCGTGATCTTGCTTGTAAAGGATGCAGTATCTCGCTGGACATACAACGAGACTGAGTCTGCTTGGGCGCGTCTGAGGGTTCTTCGTGTTTTGGTGGCTTCCAGATGATGATGTTGCTCAGAAAGCGTATTGCTGCACAATCAGCACGGAACGACCAAGTGTTGGCGAAGAGGTGGATAGTACATGTACTTACCAGTTGCACGCAGTGAGAAGCAGCGTTAACGCACTCGTCTGCCGTTCTATCATCTTCTGTATGTTCTCCGGTCCAGCGCTACCAAAGATGATTTTGAACTTTTGTCGCACCTCAAGTGACTTTCCACTCGATGCATCGAGCTCCAAGAAAAAGCTCTCAATCTTGTTAATGAGCAGCTGGCAGCATTTGATCGAAACGTCGAGATCCATGATCAACTGATGGTGCGCATCGCCCAAGCCTCGCTCCATCCATTCCCGGATCTTGGTGCTTGCCGCTCGCAAAGCAATGAGCTGCGAGGCCATGCTAAGTAGTGTGAGTTCTGCATCTTCCCATTTGGAGACGAGGTCGTTGATAAGCGAGACGACCTTGCCAATAACATCGACCAGGTTGCAGATGGCCCCCAGGCTGCCGATGATGGCGAGCGCTTCTGCCATAGCTGTCGATTATTTACTTCCTTTGCATCGCTGAGGCGATGGTGGTAGATTAGGGCAATCAAATTCCATGGAAGAAGACAAGAGCTCAAAAGGGACAGCAGAACATGACTGTTTGTAAATCAAATCTCGTGTTGAAGAGACAAGTGGTGGGGCGTCAGCAGCAACAGCTTCAGCCACCCCAGAAAGGCTCAGCCTTGCTGCATCTCTGCACATGATCGGCAGTACAGGCTGAACGCACCATCACTGCCGTGTGCTGAAAATGAATGAAAAGACAGGTATAACTGCGCTTGGAGGAAAGAGATGATAAAGAAAAGGCAAAAGTGGCTACTACGTCCCCCCACTCTGAAGAAGGCACAGTAGTCTTGTACTGAGTCTCACCAAAAGCGTGTCATCACCCGCTATGAGCTTATCCATTCGCTGCATGTGAGGTTCATTGCATGCATGTGGGAGAGATGAAGATCAAGCTGCGCTGCGGCAGAACGCTAGAGCTAGAGCGCACAGGCCAACCGGCGTCATGGCACGGAAGCTCCAACCCACCAGACCAGACATCCAAGATCGTCAACCTCACCGCAGTCGAGGAATCCTAGCACCCACGGCAAGCTAATCTCGACGACCACCTTCACGAGCGACCCCTCCTGCTCACTACCGCCACCATGTCTGCCACAATAGACCCCCGCATGATGTCGGTCCAGCCGCGGATACGATACAACACCATTGGCGGTATCAACGGTCCATTGGTCGTCCTGGACAATGTGCGTAGCTCTGGGCTGTGGAGTCAAATGCATTAGAAGCTCATGGATGTTTTGCATAGGTCAAATTCCCCAAGTTCAACGAGATTGTGTCATTGACACTGCCTGATGGCACGGAGCGCTCTGGGCAAGTCCTTGAGGCTCGAGGTGAGCTATCGCAAGCTGAGTGTGAGGCATGCACTAACAGTATGAATAGGAAACCGAGCCATCGTTCAGGTACACAAGCTATTCAACCTCTTATACGCTTCACACACTGATTGCGATCCAGGTTTTCGAAGGCACAACGGGCATTGACGTCAAGAAGGTAAATGCTGATGCTCTGCTTGGAAGAGGCATATCTGACAGCTGCAGACCAAAGTCGAGTTCACCGGCCACAGCTTGAAGCTTGGTGTCTCCGAGGACATGCTGGGACGTATCTTCGACGGCTCAGGAAAGGCCATCGACAAGGGCCCCAAGGTGCTTGCGGAGGACTACCTCGACATCAACGGCAGCCCCATCAACCCATATTCGCGTGTACGTCAGCAGTCTCTCTCTGTGCATTCCGGAAGCTGACAGCACCAGGTGTACCCCGAGGAGATGATCTCGACCGGTATCTCTGCCATCGACACCATGAACTCGATTGCTCGTGGCCAGAAGATCCCCATCTTCTCCTCCTCCGGTCTTCCCCACAACGAAATCGCCGCGCAGATTTGCAGACAGGCTAGTCTTGTCGGAAAGCCAACAAAGGGCGTGCACGATGATCACGATGACAACTTCTCCATCGTGTTCGGTGCCATGGGTGTCAATTTGGAGACAAGCCGCTTCTTCACTCGCGACTTTGAGGAAAACGGCAGTATGGAGCGTGTCACCCTTTTCTTGAACTTGGCCAACGACCCTACGTAAGGCTTCCTACGCCTTAACATTGATCGCAACTGACTCGTCCTAGCATCGAGCGTATCATCACTCCCCGTCTCGCCCTCACCACCGCCGAATACTACGCCTACCAGCTCGAGAAGCACGTCTTAGTCATTCTCACCGATCTTTCGTCCTACTGCGATGCGCTCCGTGAGGTCTCCGCTGCCCGAGAAGAAGTGCCCGGACGTCGTGGATACCCAGGTTACATGTACACGGATTTGTCCACCATCTACGAGCGCGCAGGACGTGTTGAGGGCCGCAACGGCTCCATCACCCAGATTCCCATTCTGACCATGCCCAACGACGGTATGAGCTTATTCCTGAGTGATCGCTTCCAGCATGCTGACCTCCACAGACATCACACATCCCATCCCCGACTTGACAGGCTACATCACGGAAGGCCAGATCTTCATCGACCGTCAGCTTGACAACAAGGGCATCTACCCACCCATCAACGTCCTGCCTTCCCTCTCACGTCTCATGAAGTCCGCTATCGGCGAAGGCCGCACACGCAAAGATCACGGAGACGTCTCCAACCAGCTGTATGCCAAGTATGCCATTGGTCGTGACGCTGCCGCCATGAAGGCCGTCGTCGGTGAGGAGGCCCTCTCCGCAGAAGACAAGCTGTCACTTGAGTTCCTCGACAAGTTCGAGCGCACCTTCATCGCCCAGGCCGCCTACGAGTCTCGCACGATTGAGGAGTCGCTGGACCTTGCGTGGTCGCTGCTGCGCATCTACCCCAGGGAATTGCTCAACCGTATTCCCGCCAAGGTGCTGGATCAGTACTACGCGAGGAGTAGCAAACGCGGGGATGACGAGGACAAGAAGAAGTCTGGCAAGGACACGAGGGATGGCGAGAATGGTGACGGCGATAATTTGATTGATGTGTAGACGATGTGGGTTGAGCTTATTATAGATCGTTTGTGATACGCCTTGTGAGCGGCATACATGTCTTTGAGTATATACGAACTTGTCCTATCGATGTTGTGTGTGCTGTTCGTGACGGATTTCAAGTCGCAATGCTGTGTTGCATGCCCACTGCTCATGATAAGTCGGGGCGCCCACAAAGATCTATTGCGCAGTGTTGAAAGTTGACCTCACGATAGCCCCAGACAGCGACAACATTGCAATCACATGTCTTTGGCAGAGCTCGAGTACTCTGCCATCTCCCAGGTCAAGTTTTCAGACGCCTCTTGACACTATCATCACTTCTTACAGTGCGCTCTTTCCTCTCACGACCTACATTTCTGCCACATCTCACCCAACCCAGACATCCACAACACATCCAAATCACTCATCCAACCGCTTCATAACACCCTAACTCCATCCAACCCTCCCCATCAAGTCCCTCCCATCCCCAAAATCCCACTCCGTAATTTTCTCTTCTTCCTAGGTGAAAGTGACTTCCGTTTGCCAAAACAATCCCAACAACAACACCGTCTCAGTAGCTACCACACACACAAAACAATCACAATTTAACACTATCAATTTTTCACCTTTTCCTTTTCCTTTTCCTTCTGCAGCACCAACACACCAACAACAACGACCACAACAACAAGATGCCGCTAACGTGGGACGACTTTGCGCACAATGAGCATGTGAAGCATGTGAAGAGGGAGGGGACGAGGGTTAAGAGGTAAGAATCTTGCTGGTGCTGGTGTGAGAAGAGGTGTGCGTGAGGGCTCGCTACCCGTTTGGATTTTTGATGGTGATTTTTTTTGGTGGGGGTGCGGTGCTGTGGGAAGTTTGGGATTTGGAGGGAGGAGTGGAGCGGGTTTGGAGAGGAAATGGGTGGGGGGTTTGAGAGGTGAGTACGAAAGGAAAGGAAAACAAGGTGGATTGAGTGGGACTGATGGGATAGATACGTGAGACTGCACTGTCTACCTTGCATTCGTTCCGCATACAACGGCCAGTCCTTCTCAATCGCGCCGGCCGTGCTGAGATCGTTGAGCTCGTTTGCTGCGTCCTCGGACTTCGCCTCAGCTTGCGTGCCGTGGGAGATGCGACGCCCAACGCCATCAGGTTGTTTCTTGGCCTCCCTGTTTCGGCGCAGCCACGTCTTTTTTCGGCGAGCAGGCGCTCCAATTACGACTGCAAGAATATCGGGATACGAGAGCCTGGAAGTCCTCAGCAAGATGCTTGCGACTTGATCTGGCGGCAATCTCAATCGCTGACTACGACGAGCCATACAACATGCACCAGAGCAATCGCTATTCCGACTCTGACCGTCTACAACGCGACGCACAATTCCGCGCTATGACTACCGCAGCGACTCTGTCATCAATCACGCCACGCCAAAACCCCACTCCAGCCGCTTCTCAGTAGGCTACGCAGCCCGGTAGAACCAAGGGAACCACCACCATACGCCGAGCTAGAGGCCCTCAGGATCTTTTTCAGGGATGTGCAGGGACTCTGCAAAGTGCTGAAGCACAACAGGAGCTTACAACAGACTAACACACGACCGCCTATTATGGTTTGACAACAGACAGGACAATGCTAACCGTGACCAGTGAAGGGGATTACGGCGGGTTGTTCTTCTCGGCCGACATCCCACCGGCAGAGCAGGAGGGCCTCGCCCACGAGATCGAGGCGTTCGACCACGCCTCGATCGACCGGCAGTTCTCCTGCGGCCAGTGGGATGGGCGGCCGGTGGGGGCGACGGGCTGCGAAGCGTTCGTGGAGAAGAGGTGGCACCAGGAGCCGCACTTCACGGTGCAGCTCCGGTTCCGCATGCAAGGGGGTTGGTACAGGAAGTACGCTGGCGCCCACGTCTACTTGGATGTCTCGGAAACCATCCTCGTGGATAACGTGGTGTACTTCTGGCAACAGGGGTGGGAGGGACGGTGGGAGAATTTGGAAGTGAGTTTTTGCTTCGACTAATGGTGACTTGTTAGTGTTTTGCTGACGAAGACAAGTTCCGTAAGGAACAGTCGTGGTTCTGGCCAGAGCATGTGCGCAAGCCGCCTTCTGGCCCAGTGCCGACTTACCACGTGAGTATAGCCCGTTTCGTTATACGAGGGCTTTTTCTTCATTCATTTGCTAATCGTCTTCCATGCAGGATCTCCTCCTCTCCCGTCCTAAGCCCTGCGACCCCTTTCGCGACCCTCCTCCACTTCCGCGTCCGACCCTAGCAGTTCCTTCCTCCGGGCTCCCCTTGTTTCGCCCTTGAACGTCTGCTCGGTATGTGTATAAAACTCCCCCAGCTTGCCCCACATCCAACTCCGTATGCCCACAAACGGCTGCTCGCCCGGCCTCGGATTCATCGGGTCCTGCGCGAAGTCGTGGAAGAGCACGCCGTAGACGACGATGAAGGAGATAAGACTCCACGTGACGATCTTGACGCGGTTGTTCCACTCCGGGTTGACGGCCTTGTACTTGACGCGCCGCTTGAACTTGCGCTCGAAGCGGAATTGCTGGCGCTCTGTGAGGGCTTGCAGGTTGGGCGGCCACTTCTTGCGCGCGGGAAAGCGATTGCGTGCGAAGTCGAAGGGCGGGAGATTGTTCGTCGGCCGGTTGAAGAGGCGCGCCCAGAAGCCGACCATGGTGTTGGGCGGTCGATTCGCGTGTGGATGTGCGGATTGGGCGACTTTTTGGTGTGGCTGCAGTTGCGAGTCCTTGACTAACGTTCTTTCTAGAAGCCGACGCACGCGCCATGTCGAACTCTTGGCGACGCACAACTTCGACGCTATGACTCCCCACCAACACCCCACCCCATTTGCTTCTACACTCTCTTTCCTACTCATTATCGTATCGGCATCATGACGGAAGCATCAGTACCAAAAGATGCGCCCAAGGATGCCGTAACTGCAACAATAGACCTGCTCAAGCCGCAAGAGGCTGAGTCAAAAACACTCAAGATTGAAAACACCGACAAGCGCGATACCCTCATCGAGGCCGAGAAGCGATACCAGCAGGCATGGCAAGAGCAGGGAGTCTTCAACCCGGATGCGCCGTCCACTGACGAGGAGCCGTTCGACACCACCACACCTGACCAGCTCCACGAAAAGTACCCCAAATGGTTCGGAAACTTCGCCTACCCATACATGAACGGAACCCTGCACGCCGGCCATGGCTTCACAGCATCAAAAGTCGAGTTCACAGCCGGCTTCCAGCGCATGACAGGCAAGCGGACGCTCTTCCCTCTGGGCTACCACGTGACCGGCATGCCCATCAAGGCATGCGCAGACAAGCTCGTCCGAGAAGTGGAGATGTTCGGCCAGAACTTCGAGCGCTGTCCTGTGGATGATGTCCTCGACGACAGTACATCCGAGCCACCTGCGCCCACACAAGCTGAGACCAAGACCGACATCACCAAGTTCAAGGCGCACAAGGGCAAGGCTGCCGCAAAGACCGTCAAGACTAAGTACCAGTTCCAGATCATGCTGGCGCAAGGCATACCTGTCGAGGAGATCCACAAATTCTCAGACCCGGCCCACTGGATCCAGTACTTCCCTCCTCTGGCCAAGCGAGACCTCACCAACTTTGGCGCACGGATAGACTGGCGGCGGCAGTTCGTTACCACGGATGCGAATCCATACTACGACTCGTTCGTGGCCTGGCAGATGCGCAAGCTGCTCGACCTGAAAAAGATCATCTTTGCCAAGCGATACACCGTGTATAGCCCCAAAGACGGACAAGCATGCATGGACCACGACAGGCAGTCAGGCGAGGGTGTCGGCGTCCAAGAGTACACAGCCCTGAAGATGAAGGTCGTCAAGTGGGCAGATTCGGCGAAGGAGCTCGAGAGCAAAGTACCCCAAGGTGCCAGCGCATACTTCGTCCCCGCCACTCTGCGACCAGAAACCATGTACGGCCAGACGTCGTGCTTCGTCAGCCCGACCATCGAGTATGGACTGTTCAAAGTCACAGATACCGAGTACTTTGTGTGTAGTCAGCGTGGCGCACGCAATATGTCCTACCAGCCCGGCATTTTCCCCAAGTGGGGCGAGCACCCACAGGTCGCCAGCTTCAAGGGCAAGGAAGTCATCGGTACCATCGTCAACGCGCCTCTCTCAATCCACAAAGAAGTGTATATCCTACCTATGGAGACCGTCAAGGACACCAAGGGTACTGCCGTCGTGACTTGCGTGCCCAGCGACTCGCCCGATGATTACATCACGTCATTTGATCTCGCCAAGAAGGCAGAGTACTACGGCATCCAGAAAGAGTGGGTCAAGTTCGACGACATCCTGCCAATTATCGACACACCTACATATGGCAATCTTTGCGCAAAGAAGCTCGTTGAGGACATGAAGATCCAGTCGCCTAAAGATGCAGCCAAGCTCGCGGACGCAAAGGATAAGGCATATAAGGAGGGTTTCTACAAGGGCAAGATGGTCTACGGCGAGTTCACGGGCAAGTCCGTCGAAGAAGCCAAGGGCCTTGTCCGCAAACAGTTGATCGACTCTCGTGACGCTTTCGCGTACGCTGAGCCAGATGGCAAGGTCATCAGCCGAAGTGGCGACGACTGTGTTGCTGCTCTGCTCGACCAGTGGTACATGAACTACGGCACGGCAGCGAACGGTGGAGACGGCGAGTGGGCTGAGAAGGTCCGATCACACATCGAGGGCGACCTCAACCTCTACTATCCCGAAGCCAAGAACCAGTTCCTCCGCGTTGTTGACTGGCTGAGCATTTGGGCCTGTGCACGATCGTACGGTCTCGGAACGAAGGTGCCGTGGGATCCATCCGTCATGGTCGAGAGTCTGTCGGATTCTACAATCTACCAGGCTTACTACTCGTTCGCGCATCTGCTACACAAAGACATGTTCGGCAAAGAAGTCGGTCCTCTCGGCATCAAGCCCGAGCAATTCACTGACGACGCATGGGACTACGTTTTTGGTCGACGAGATCGATCTGACCTGCCGCAGTCTGACATCCCTAAGCAGTCGCTCGAGACGCTGAGGCGGCACTTCGACTACTGGTACCCTCTCGACATGCGCACCTCAGGCAAGGATCTCATCCAGAACCATCTCACCTTCAATCTCTACGTCCACACCGCCATATTTCCCAAGGAGAACTGGCCGCGCAGCTTCCGTGTCAATGGCCATCTCATGCTCAACGGCGAGAAGATGAGCAAGTCGACTGGCAACTTCCTTACCATCGCCGGCGCAGTCGAGAAGTTCGGTGCAGACGCTACCCGCATTGCTCTCGCCGACGCAGGAGACGACATCGGCGACGCCAACTTCGAGGAGACCGTCGCAAACTCCAACATTCTCAAACTCTTCGAGCTGCGCAAGTGGTGTGAAGAGCTCGTGCGCGAAGCCATCTACGTCCCCTCCGCCGCCGCGTACCTCGAGTCGCGCTCCAGCGAGAAGACCAAAAACACAGACGTCATCCAGCGCCAGTCCGGCAGCGAGATGTTCCTCTTCGACAAGATGTTCGACAACGAAATGAACCTACTCGTCCACGAGACCTTCACCCACTACACCGCCACATCCTACAAACTCGCCCTCAAGTCCGGTTTCTACGACTTCACATCCGCGCGCGACTTCTACCGCGAAGCCACACGCGCCGCAGGCATTGGCATGCACGAAGACCTAGTCAAGAAATTCATCAAGCTGCAAGCCCTCCTACTCACGCCCATCGCGCCCCACTGGGCAGAATACATCTGGCTCGAAGTCCTCAAGAACGCTGAAACCGTACAGCTCGCTCAATGGCCTCAGGTCCCCGGGTCCGACGCTAGTCTGACCGCCGCCCGCGAGTTCGTGCGCAACACGCAGTCGAATATCACGTCCGCGGAGGGCGCGGCAGTCAAGAAGATGGCGAAAGGCAAGGCGAGCGCGTTTGATCCGAAGAAGGAGAAGAAAATCACCATCTTTGCGGCGGGGGAGTGGCCGGCGTGGCAGAAGAAGTACGTCACATCACACTCTCACACAGTACACGCTAACAACAGATCTACCAGATACATCGACATCGTCGCCCAATCCTACCCAAACACCGACATCAAGTCCCTCTCCAAAACAATCGACAAGTCCGAATCCAAGAAAGCTATGCCCTTTATCAACGGCCTCAAACGCCGCCTCGATGCAGGCGAGTCCAAGGACGCTGTGCTGGACCGCGAGCTGCAGTTCGATCAGTTGGCTACGTTGCGCGCGATGATACCGGGGCTCAAGCAGACGGTTCAGAAGTGCAGTGCTGTGGAGATTGTGAGTGTGAAAGAGGGTGGGAAGGAGGGCGTTGTGATTAGGGAGGATGGGAGCGAGGGTGAGGTGAGGACGGAATTGAATGTTGTGGCGGCGAATGCGGAGCCGGGGAATCCGAGTTTTGCGTTTGAGAATGTGGAGGGTTTGGCGGTGAGGTGAATGTGTGATGGCGCGGAGGACGACAGGATGATTTCGACGAAAAGTTCTACGATAGATGATGATGTGTCGTTTTTCCGGCGCATATATTAAGCAATGTTGGAAGGCTCACTAGTGAAAGGAAATAACGATAGCTACGAATGCATTCTGTACGATGTTGGTTGACTTGTTCTTGATTGCTACGTGAGGGTGCTACG
>Ga0265780_10002524_pt1 | contig 24714 bp, 16 predicted proteins | sample P1T30metagenome_FD_192432 | JGI IMG/M metagenome (GOLD analysis project Ga0265780, IMG submission 192432) | Plant litter microbial communities from East Loma Ridge, Irvine, California - P1 T30 | ecosystem: Environmental > Terrestrial > Plant litter > Unclassified | place: USA: California... | reverse complement strand
AGCGGCGGCACAGCTTCAGCAATGATATGTCGCCGGTCGAGTACGAAAAGCAGTATTTTCAGCGGCTGTCGAGTGTCTAGAAAACTCAGGGCGATTCAAAGAGAAGAAGCTGGATATCAAGTACTAATGACCCGGATATTGAAGATAGGAACGCCCTAAACCTGAATGATATGTTTGATCAGAATCCTATTTTGAAGCCTAAAGGAAAGAAAAAGCAAAGCCACCCTACCGCAATGGCTCAGGTCTATCACATGCTTTAATCTAACGATTCCGGGTAATGCGCTAGAACCCACTTCAAGGCCGAGGATGTCGAGGCTGATGTGTCATTTTGCTTGAATTATCCCAGTTGTCGCGCATATCAAATATTGCTTGCGCCATAAGCGCTACCGAAGGGCCCGAGGGGCTAGACAGTAGTTTGGCTATCAGTTTATTTCGGCCACTCTGAGGAAGGTTGAACAGGTTTTTCATTAGCTTCAATGCTTCCTTCGGCGGGCGGTCGACCAAGACTTTCGCGTTTTTAGGATCTAGGTTCGCCATAATCATCAACGGCATGCTGTTCAAGTTGTCCAATTGATGTATGTCGCTCTCCAATATCTCCGCAAGCCTCCTCGAAGACGACGATGTCGCCGCGCTCAAATAATCGGCAAGTATTTGCGCAGGCGCTAGCGGATTTGTCAACACTGGATTGCACATCTGATGCGCCTTCCGGACGTGCGCTTGCTGCAATACTTGACTAGCACTTAACCTCTGTGCCCAAGTAAAATCCCATCCATTATAAGCATAGGGAATATCAACACCATTATTTGCGAGCCCCTTCAGCATGCCTTGCTGGCTGACGTTGAATCCGGATATTGCACCTGACTTACCGCGTTCTTTTATTTCAAGAAAAATAACGATTGTATCCAAAGCATAGATACCAACGTCGTAGGGTTTTCTTCCGAAATCGTTTATAGTCCTGGCTTGCCCCCCCGACGGCGGGCAAAGTACCCGGATGTCTTCTCGAGGGATTCCAATCCCAAACTCGGATGAGGTGAAAAAGTACTGGACTGCGTCGATGATTGCGTGTTGGATTTCAGCTTCGTGTTTGGACATGGATTGCCACATTAGAGGTCTAGGGGTCCTGCTTCTTGCAATGCCGTAAGGTGGAGCCCGGCATGGACGTGCTGGCTAGCCAAGTCTAGCCGACTGGTAGTCAAAATGCCAAGTTCGATGATGACGTAGCAGTACTGCTCAATCGCCTTACTGAATCGCCATGAGTTTGTTAGACCCGTGCGGGTCTTGATTGGAGTTCGCCAACCTTAAAGGGATGCGAACTCCGGTAGGCTCCAAACGCAATGGCGTAGGTCCGTACAGACCTTTGCTTGCGGCCTCTTAAGGCAAGGATGGGAGCCGATCACAACTCCGCAACTTTGGATGCTGCTGCACGGTCGGTCATCGTCATGGCAGAGTTTTGCTAAGGAAAGCTGACCTTTAGCGCCAGCTTCGGTTAACAACAGGCCGGCTTCGATCCAATCGACTATCACTCTTGAGCGGCCTTAAGGCTACCCTCCTCGGATCGTTTAATCTCAAAAAAAGAGCTCGCCGAAGCGAGCCCTTTTCAAAACCACAAAAATATAATTTCCAAACGGAAACCCTACTCCCACTCGATTATCAATGGATGAACTAACCTCTTGATTTCGTTGGCTCTTCTGACACGGATGCTGAACGACACCATCGACGATACCATGACAAGCGAACGGTTGCCGTCCAGCTAACCGCCCGTCGAATTCCGATGCTTCGTACTCGTAGACGAGCGGCGCGGCACGCCTTCGAGACCGACAGGGTTAAGCTTCCGCTTCGAATCCGGCAGTGCCCGCCCACCTATCCTATAAGGAATGCGGATTTTTCGGCTTTACCCACGCACTTACCCCCGCGAGAAGATTGTGAATCGGTGTCAATAAGAGCCCAGATTAATGCAGGGACGCGACAAAAGATGTCGCGCCGGTCTTCAAATCGACAGGTTCCCAGTGGACTTACGAGTCTTCCTGAAGCGCGGTCACAGCGATTCGCTCATGTGCCATGGCGTGCGCCGGAAGCGCAGGCGGGCCATCCAGCGGCGGCGCCGATCCAACGAACTGCGATATCTCCAGCGCCTCTGCAGACGCAGCGGATTTGCCGACAACGATCACGTTGTCGGCCACCTTATGCTCCGTTGCGGCGCCCTTCCCCGCCACCGCAAGGTCGACTTTCAGGAACTGGATGATCGCCTCCGGCAACGGTGGCATGCTCCCTCCGGTAGGGATGGCGTCAACATCTTCGCTCTCGCGTACGACACCGGACCCGTCCTCATACCCCTCCTCGTCGATGTCGCTCGCGTTGAAGTCGGGCGTCCCCAGCAAGACTTCGAATTTCTGGGCGCGGGAAAACACAACGTCGTACTGGTACTTCTCGTAGTTATTTGCCAGAAACGGAATGCCGATGTGAATGCGCGTGCCCCTGGCGGGATCCGCCAGGGAGTTGACCCGGTCGAGACGGCCGATGCGCTGTTCGAGCTTGGAAGGGTTCCAGGGCAGGTCGTGGTGAATGATGTCCGCACAGTGGCGATGAAGGTCGATTCCCTCCGAGCCGATCGCGGAACATACCAGGATATCCGGCAGCAGCGGAGAATTGAAAGAAGCGCACAGTCTGGCGCGCAGGTCCTTACTGACGTCACCGGACAGGGTGCTGACATGCTTGACGTCCTGGCGCAGGATGCCGCTCCACATACTCCTGCGCTTCGAATCGCGCTGGTCGGCCTGGTTGATCGAACCTTCTTCCGCCGCGAGTCCCTCGATAAAACGCTGGATCCGCGCGAGCATCGTTTCGCCATGGCCCACGTCCATGCTCGCAATGCCGGCGCTGATCCGCTCGAAATGGGTCTTGTACTCGCCGACCGCCTCATACCGCACGATCAGGTCTTCCCGCAAGGCGACCCGCCTCAGGCCCACCATCAACTGCAGTACGATACCGGCGAATGCCTGCAGAGGCGTTTCCTCGTGCTTGCCATTCAACAGGCGGGCCGCTTCGGCGTCGAGCAGGTCCCACAAGGCGCGATGGAAGGCTGCGCGCGGTTCGGCGCACCACAGATTCTGGCGCTCGCCGTATTGCGCAGCCAGTATACGCTCGACCTCTGCCGTACCCTCGTCCTCATCGATGTCGCTTGCAGTCCCGGAACGTTCGTCGCCCGTCTGGCCGCTTCCGTTGACATAGGCCTGCAGCAACCGTGTCCGGGTCTCGCTGTCGCCTGACGTTAGTGCGCCATACAGGCCCGTGAACATTTGCATGGCATGCGGCCAAGCGTCCGTCACGCGCGCATTGAGAGCGGCCGTCTGCGCCATCAGGTACACGTCCAGCAGGCGAATGATACGCCGTGCGCCAGGCTTGATGCCGGCATGGGCGAGGCAGGTCTGGATGAATCTTCCGGCTGCATTCCGATGCCGGCCCAGTTCCGTGGCGAAAGCATCAGACTGTCCGGCAGCGTCGCCGAGCGAGATCCACCAGAGATTGTCCACCAAGTCGGCGCGCTTCAAGAGGCTGGTGCGCTGCATCGCATCCTGGCCGCCCTGCCGGGTCTTGTGGTGCGCATCGATTCTTTGCGTGAGCAGGCTTTCGATCTCGTCGAGCGTGTGAATTCTCTCGCAGAATATGAGCGTTTTGCGGCCCTTCACGAAATTGTCGAATGCCCGCGTCACGGTCGCCTCGACTTTCGGATGGACCGTGTTCTTCAACACCTCGGCAAACATCGCCTTGTAGCGCTGGTGGGACGAGTTGGTCCTGCGCGCGCTGGCGCCATGCAGATAGGCGGCGGTGCTGGACGACATGCCGCCCAGCAGACGCGCATTGGCCTTGCCGGTCTTGCGGGTTTCGCGTTCGGCCAGTTGCCCCACGCGCATGCCGATGAAGTTGACCATGGCCGCGTCTTCGCCGGCATACCCGTTGCTTGGGTACAAAGTCGGACGCGGACGTCCGTCAGGGTGCCCGGTGTGGAAGTGCTCGCCGATCCGGAAATCGCGCTTGTCGCGCGGCTTCGTGTGGCGGATCACGACCCGGCGCAAGGTGGCTTGCAGCTTTTCGATCGTCTCGCGGTAGGCCAGGAGCGCCGAAGCGAAGCTTTCCACCGCCTCGTCCGGGGTCCCGCCGCTTACGATCCCACGTGCAATCGCGCGGATCCGATCGCTGTCCGGCGCCTCCAGGAAGGCCAGAAGCGCGGGGCTGTTCCCGACCGTCGACAAAGCCTGCCAGGCGAGCGCGAACTTGTTGCTCGCATCGAGGCAGGCGCGCATCAGCCCCGCTTTTGTGTCGAAGACGTGGCCCAGGACTTGAGAGGCTCTGCCGTCCCGGCGCACGACGTAATTGAAGACACGCTCCATCTCCCCTTCCTCGACCTGGAATGGCGTCGCCGACATGATGAGCTTATTGGGGATGGAGGGCGCATACTGGGCCCTGAATGTCTCCGCGTTATACTTGCCGCCCTTCCAGTTGTGCACTTCATCGACGACCGCGAGTCCGATATGTGCCTCCGCCAGCTTCTCCTGGAAGACGAGATCGCGGACTTCGTTGAAGAATTTGCGGGCTTCTGCGGCAACCCCATGCGACCCGCCGGCCTGCAGCTGCGGGCGCAAAGCGCGCCAATTCTCGGACACGTCGGTGCGCTGCAGGACGCGCTGGGTGGCACCGCGCAAACCGTACATGTCTTCAGAGCTTGCCTGCAGAACCGTATTCAGGTACTCGTCCCAGCGGCCGTAGCGCTCGTGCTGTCTGAGGATGTTGGCGTCCTCGAGCGCGCGCACGATGCTCATGGTATTGGCGGCGCGCAGGCGGGTTAGCAGAAAGCCGAGCACGAACTCGGAAAACAGCCTGTTCTCGGCTTCGTCGATCCGTGGCGCGCCCAGCACGCTCATGTTCATGACGTAGACGTTCGGTTCGAACCGGTCCTGTTGGCCGGCAAACTGTTTGAACAGGTTGGCCAACTGCCAGGTTGGGCTGCCAAGCACTTTCAACTGGCGGAATTGTTCCCGGAACCAGTCCTCGTAAGCAGCATGCTCGCTGTCCAGAAATTCACGGATCGCCGCCTGCGAATACCTGGCGGTGAAACGCAGGTTCGCTTTGCCGAGGACGTCGAAGCCATTCACGATCGGCCACAGGCGCGGCTGTTTGCCGAGAAGACCGCGCGACCTTGCCCAGCCAAACAGGGTGTACAGGAAAGGATGCAGGGTGCTGTCATCGACGCGCAAGCGCGCCGAGTCCTGGTAGTCGTGGAGGTTGCGGAACAGCTCCCAGTAGCTGTTGACGTTCAGCGGACGCATGTCCTTGCGGCGTGCACCGGACGCGTGGCCGTTCACATATTTGCCGTTGAAGCTGCCGATTTCCTCGATCCATTTATGCTTGAGCACATGGCTGGGCGGCGTGATCAGAAGAACCTTGCGGTCGTTCCCTTCGCTCTGCATGAGGTAGTCGGCCATCACTGCCAGTGCCACATAGGTCTTGCCCATGCCGACCTCGTCGGCGAGCAGCACGGCGTCGTAATCGTCGTCGAAGCGCGTGGCGATGGCGTGTGCGGTCGCCCGCTGGCGGCTCCAGTCGCCTTGCACCGAGGCGCGCTCTGCCTGGACCTTGACGATCTCGTCGAAGGGGACGCTGCGGTTCATACCAGTTCACTCCTGCAAAACTCGAGATAGGTTTTCAATACCGGCGGATCCGCGGGACGCGGCACCAGCGATGCGCCCAACCGGCGCGCAAGGCCGCTCATGGCCGGCAGCCGTGCTCTCAGCGAATGGCAGAACAGCGCCAGTTCGCCCGCTTTGAAGCAGTACACCTGCCCGCTCAGGGAACTGCGTGAAGCGTTGCGCTCCGCTTCGAGCAGCTGCGCGTAGAGCAGCAGGGGCTTCTCGACACGCCGGGCCAACTCCTCCTGGTACTCCGCGAGCCCGGCGATCTCGGCGACCCTCTGCTCGAACACACGCTCCACTTCGGAAAACAGGCTAAGGTGCCGCTGCATTGCGATCACCACATTGCTTTCCCGGTCGACCGGCGGATCCGTTCCTTCCTCGGTGTCGGGCGTTTCGCCCGGGATGCGCTCACCCGGGCCGGTCCCGCCAGCATACTGGGGGTTCAGGTAGTACAGCAGCCAGTCTTCGGGGTTTGCGAACAGTTGCAGGTCTGAATACTTGAGCAGCTCCGCCGCGTGATGGAAAGGCAGATAAAACACCGGTTCTTCGAAACCGCGCCGCACGAAGCGAAGATTGCGCTTTCCCAGCAGGGGGATCGCGGAGTCGTTCCATGCGATCGGCTGCGACAGCGCCCCGTCCGGTACGACCGGAGTGTCGCCCCAGCGGATCTCGTAGTCACGCAGGCGCGCCGGGTCGTCACAGCCGAAATGGAAGACTGCGGTCTTGAGCCCATCCGTGGAGCGCAGTTCGATGTCGCGGATAAAGTCGAGCTGGCCCGACGCATCTTCGTACAGCACATCTTCTTCGCACTCGGCAGCTTCGATCCGCTCCTGCAGCTGCGCATACGAGCATGCGGGCGACGAACCGAGCGCCCGGACGACAGGCGCAGCGACCGCTTCGGGCGTACCCTTCTGGACCCATGCCAGGCCGAGCTCGTGGTTATCGCCGTTCCAGGCCTTGCTGGTGAAATTGGCACTGCCGATGTACACCAGATGACGTTTGCCCTCTCCGCAAAGAATGAGTATCTTCGCGTGCAGTTTGCGCGTGATATTGAGATTGCCGGTTGCGGCCCCCTCATTGGCCGCCGCGATGCGCGTAAGTTCTTCGCTGCTGATCACCTTGGAAATCAGGTGCAGGCGGCGCGTGGCCGCGTGCATTCCGTAATGCCGCTTGCTCAGCGCCTCCACGTTCTCGGCATCGGTGTGGATGGCGACCTCGGGAATCGGTCCCAGCTCGTCGTGCAGCGCGTCGGCCAGGAAGCTGCTGCCCTGGTCGAAGAACGGCGAGACGACAATCAGCTTGCAGGGCGGTTGGTCGGACACCTGGCGCCACAAGCGGCCCAGTTGCTGCAGCCCGGATTCGCCCTGTGCGTAACCTGACGACAGAAGCGCATAGGCGTCGCCACCAGCCACGCGATCGCCGGACATCTTCCATTGTTCAAGGCGACTTTCGATCGTAGCGACGATGCCGTCCAGCGTCGCCGAGGACGCGGCCTGGGGCTGGTTTGCATAGCCGCTGCGCAGCAAGTCCACGAACGAATGCAGCAACCCGGGGTTGGCGCGCTCGCGCGCGCTCCACTGGAAGTCCATGAAGACTTCGCGGTTCGAAAACAGGCCGGTCTGGGTCAGGTTGAACGATCCGAGCACCAGGCGCACGGCGTCCCGGGTAACGATCAGGTACGCCTTCGAATGATGGCAGCTGTACGCCCTCGCACGCACCGGGATCAGGTCCAGAAAGTGAGGCAGCTTGTTGAATTCGCGGGTTTTGCGCGCGTCATACAGCACGAGCGGCTGGCATGCGGCGATGAATCGCAGGTGATTGGTCCGTAAATCGAACTCGTCGTCGAGCCGGCGTCCAGCAATCAGGTTGATCAATTGCTGATCGTCGAATTCATAGGTCATCACCACGATGCGTTCGATCGGATCCTTCTTCGCGTTGGCTGCGACGTCGGCAAAGATACTCTGCAGCGAATCGAATTCGCCTTTTGCTGGTACGGGGCTCATGCTGCTCGGGCGTAATCGTGATATCGGCCGGCGCGCTGAAAATGCCAGTCGCGCCGGTGTTGAAACGCAATCAGGGCCAGGCGCGCGCTGCGGCTCCCCGCGGATTCGAGTGCGCTGCGCCGCTCGCCGTAGCTGCGTAGGTCGAATTTGTCGCGCACGCGGATCTCCCCGTCTTCCATGAAGGGCAGGCTTCCTTTGGACTTCTGATGTGCAACGTGATGCGCATGGATCCGCTGCGCCGCATTCTGGTAATTGCGCACATCCGTCAGATCCTGGAACAGGCCTTTGCTGTCGTTGAATGCCGGCGTTTCAACGTAGGCGCAGGCGGTCGCGTGAAGCGCAGCGGCCAGATCTTCTTCAAGATCGGTGAAAGGCAGCGGCCTGTTGCCCTTTTCGGCGCACGACAGGTACTCGCGCTCGAAAATATGCTGGACGAGCCCGACCAGCCTCTGGAACAGCTCGATCTGGGTCAACTCGGCTTTCAAAGGCGCATAGCGGGCACGCCATGCCTCGAAACCGTCGGCGTAGGACGCTGCGTCAGTCTGCCACTTCTCGTATTCTTCGACAGTTAAGGGCTTTTCCCACAACGACCGAACCTGTGGAGTGCGCTCGCAGTACTCGCCGATCAGGCGGCGCCACACGTCCTTCTCAGCGGGATCCGGCGACGCCTCGGTTTCGAACAGGACGGCAAATTCCCCGAATCGCGACAGATCCCACGGATCGCCGTTGCGCCAGGAATCCAGGGCAATGCGCAAGGATTTCCCCTGGCGTTTGCCGAATGCTGCGGCGAGCTCATCCCCACGCTCGGTCAGCTGCTGCCCGGATTTATTAAGAATGCCCCAGGTGATCGACGGACTGGAATAATGGCCGAGCGTGCCGTAAGCGAGACTTGAATAAATCCGATCGGTCTTCTTAATATCGTTCAGGGATAGCGAGCCCCGATCACGCATCAGGGCATTGTATTTCGTGATATTCAGGACCGAGGATGACGCCGCGTCCGACGTATGCAGCACGCCCCACAAAATCTCCGCGCGCCGAAACTGCAGCGAAAATTCCTTGTTTTTTGGATCGATTCCGCTGTCTGCCAGCGCTTTGTAAATCAGTGCCAATACACCGTGATATGCGGGGAAATTTGACAGGACGGTGAATTGCTTGAACAGTTTGTCCTGCAAGGCGGTGTAGGGAGACAGGAGACCGAGGGGGTCCATCATCATTCCCTGCCGCCCAAGTATTACGTATTCTGAAAACTTCATCTAATGCCTTGTCTGGCTGTTGCGCACCGAGATTCAACCGTCCTCAATCGAATCTCGTCACAATAACCGACCGCGCCGGCCCAGCAAAATACTTATAAGCAATATCAATGTCCTAATAGCCGTGGCCGTGGTTGTTTGGCGACAGCCTGGTCAAGTCGACGACCCCGCAGCCGTATCGTCCACGCGTCATTTCGGCCCGCATCGTAAAGAGAATTCATTAGCTGCAATAAAAATATTGCAATGCGTAATGAATCTATACAAAATGCTTACTTCATGGCTGACCTTGCTATCCTGGATTGAGAATTACCCGCAGTCGAAGTTCCTCTTCTAGTTCGCCGCCTGCTTACATGTCTGGACAGTCGGTCACGCTGCCGCCCTTGGCCGGGCCTGGTCAATCCATGTTTCGGAGCTCACGGTGAAATTAACCAATGAACAATTAAAGGCCGTCGAACTCTTCAAGACGTCGAGTTCGCTCAAGATCAATGCGTTCGCTGGTACCGGCAAGACCTCGACCTTGGTCGCGATCGCCAAATCGACGTCGAAGAGTGGTCTCTACCTGGCTTTTAATAAAAGTATTGCTGCAGAGGCTTCCGCAAAATTTCCGCGGTCCGTGGACTGCAGGACGACGCATTCGTTGGCCTTTCGGACGATCGCAGGCAGGTACCACGGGGATATGGCAAAGCTTACCCAACCATTGCATGGCAATCGGGTCGCCCATCTTCTCCAGATCGAAGAGATGGTTGTTGGCAATATCACGTTGACGCCGAGGTCGCTCGCGTACCTGACCGCGAAGACCGTGCAACGATTCTGCCAAAGCGGTAATGACAAGGTCCTTGTTCGCCACGTTCCCTTGACGGGCAAACTGAAGACGCTTGACGCCAAGTACCGCGAAGAGTTCACGGAATACGTGAGTAAGCTCGCGGCGCATCTCTGGGACCGGATGGTCGACCCAAAAGATGAAGCACCGCTCGGCCACGATGGCTACCTCAAGCTCTGGTCCCTCTCGGCGCCGCGCCTGGACTACGATTTCATCCTGCTGGACGAAGCCCAGGACACCAACGAAGCAGTGCTCAGTGTCCTGCGGCGCCAGGAAAGCCACCTGACGCTCGTCGGCGACCGGCACCAGCAGATCTACGAATGGCGCGGGGCCGTCAATGCAATGGCAAGTGTAGAGACAGATGCCGAGGCGGTGCTTACCCAATCGTTCCGATTCGGCGCATCCGTGGCTGCGGCGGCGACGTCCATCCTGAGGGTCCTGGGAGAGTCGAGAACCGTCCTTGGCGCCCCCACCAGGGACACGAGGATTGCCGCGGCCGGAAAGACCGGCACGATCCTGTGCCGAACCAATGCCGGCGTTGTTACCGTGGTGATCAATGCGCTGGCTGACAATCGCCGGCCGCACGTCGTGGGCGGCGTCGGTGACCTGATCCAGATGCTGAAAGATGTCAGCAAGCTGAAAGCTTCGATACCGCCCGATTGTCCGGAGTTTTTCGGCTTCAAGGATTGGGCCGAGGTCGTCGACTTCGCCAAATCGGACGAAGGAGAGTCGCTCCGGTCGTTCGTCGGCATTGTGACTGCCTATGGAGAATCGACTCTTATTGCCAAGCTGGAATCGGTATCGCGCGAGGAAGATGCAGCCGACCTCATCGTTTCGACCGGGCATAAGGCGAAAGGCAGGGAGTGGGATTCCGTGACCCTCTTCTCCGATTTCGAGCCTCGCCTGAGCAAGGACGTCCCCCCGAAGCCAGTGCTGACCCCGGAGGAGGCCAGGCTGCTGTATGTTGCCGCAACAAGGGCACGCAAGCTCCTCGTCGTGCCGCCCCTGCTAGCCGAGAAATGGAACGTGCCGCCGACGCCGACGGCTGCGCTTGTCGCGGTGCCGCCCTCCATCGTCACCCCGGCAAAACCAATGAACCCACGCCCGCCCCTACCCTCGTTCGCGCGGGTGCTCACGCCACCGCCTGCTGTCTTGCAGGGAGGGGCTCAGCCGCACGCTGCCGCTTCCCTGCTGCCCACCCCGATGGAAAGCGCGGCTTCCCCTCAACCTGGCCTGCTCTCATCACTCTTCTCCTTCCTGCAGGGGAAACAATGACCCTTTCGGCTACTTCGGGCAACGTTGCATTGTCTGCGCCTGACGGCTTACGGTCCCGGGCAGTGGACTCGGACGCTCCCCTACTGAATGTCAAGTACAGCAAATGAATTATGATGGACTGGAGTCATTGGGCCGCGAGCGGCTGTCGAGAAATTTCTACATGCGCGAATTCCTGTACAGCGAGATCGCGCACTGGAATGGCCTGCGCAATATCCCCCACCACCCGGACGTGGCCTTGCGCGTCGGCCGCCAGCTGTGCGCCGAACTGCTCGAGCCGCTTCAGCAGACATTTGGCAGGATTCATGTCCGCTCCGGGTACCGCTCGCCTGAAGTAAATGCGTTCGGCAATCAGAATGGCCTCAATTGCGCCACCAACGAAAAGAACTACGCGGGGCATATCTGGGATTACCCCGATGCGAACGGTCATTTCGGCGCCACTGCATGTATCGTCGTGCCTGCGCTTGTGGACCACATCGATCGCGGCGGGCGCTGGACGTCAATAGCGTGGTGGATCCACGATCACCTGCCGTACAGCTCGATGTGCTTCTTTGCCAAGCTGGGCGCCTTCAACATCGGGTGGCACGAGAAGCCGGCACGCCGCGTCGATAGTTACGCAAAACCGCTGGGATGCCTGACGCGTCCCGGCAAAGCCAATTACAGCGGCAGTCACGAGCACGAGTATGCCGACCTGCTAGCCGGACTTCTTGCATGACTTTTCGATACCGTCTACGATTGGGTCCAACGGTTCAAGGACGCCGACCTCTCCCACCCGACAACGGGCACGGTAAAACTCCTGCAGCACCCACTTCTCACTCGATGTTTTGTTCGAGCAATGGGCACAGAATGGTAACGGGAGACACTGTTCACACGTGTGCTCATGCGAGGATAAAGCATGTCCATACCTATCAGTAAAATCGAAGCGACAGCGATCGCACGATTTCTCTCGGCTACCACTTCCCATATCGATGGCACAAAGCTATCCCACGCATCCTGCCTCCACGTCCTGGCGCGAGCATATGGGTATCGCAACTGGAATGCGATGCAGCCAGATGTCTCCGATATTCCGGACGTAGCGAAATTCGACGACGGTTACGGGTTCGGAAGAAGTGGGGCACGCCGGTTCGCGATCGCCAGCGTTGATGTGCAGGGCCGCGAGCGGTCATTCATGCAGTCAGCCATGACACGAGCACGCCCAGCATGCAGACGCTGGCGGCCGAGCTGGCGAGGTCTGTCTCACAGGCCTCGAACTTTCGAGGGACGAGCCTCCACTACACAAGGCCTGATCCCGTATCGCCACCGCCGTTGGGTGATGAACGCAGCGCAGCAACTTCGCCCGTGGTCGCCACTTCCAATTCCGGCGAAGTGAAGATTGTGTTGTGATGGCTTCGCGTTGTATTTCATCGCCCGGTTGACAACCCTGGCAGGATCGTCGAGCGCACGGGCTTCGAGCACTGGCCGACGTACTACGACCGCCCCCCACAGACTGCTTCCTCCATGCCTTGACCGGCGAGTCCAGGGCGCCGAGACAATGCCTGTATATTCCGATCAAAGCATCGCCGCCCTATCCGCGGCGCCGCCAAGCCTACTATCCACTCGTGCTGACCGAGGGTAAAACTGGCGGTGACGAAGCCGATTGGAATGGCGGCCTCGATCGCATGCTGGCGGTGCGCCGCGCCTATCTGCTCAACCGCCAGGCCGACCTGTCGAACCTCGACATCGCCGATATCGTCGACTGGCACCGGCGTAGCGAACCTGACCCGAACGAAGAGCCCGAAGCCGAGATCTATGGGATGTCAGAAGACTGAGCGTCCCCCTTAAAGGAGAATCATATGTTCACGCACAAGGTTTCATTCTCGCGTTCCACGAGCCCGATTTCGGTCGACCTGCTGCGCGCATGGGAGCGCTCGGAAACCAGGCCTGAAGGTCAGACACGCGATGACGCGCAGCGCGCACTACACAGGTACGAATGCTTCCTGCTGCTCGTCGCCGCCCACCCCGGCATCCCCCAGGCTCCGACCAGGGATATCGATGAGATGTGGCACCTGCATATGTTGTCGCCGAGAGCGTACCACCGCGACTGCATGCGTTTGTTCGGGGACATCCTGGACCACGACGGCGGGTTCGGCAAAGGCGAAGACGAGGCCGCACTCCTCCAGGCAACGTTCGAGCAGACCTCGCGCATGTGGTAGGAGATGTACGGCGAACCTTACGTCGCCACGCCGGATCAACAGTCGACCAAGTGCTGGCACGATTGCGTCGGACGCTGTTGGCATGCCTGCTCGACCAAGCCGGCGCACACCGCAATCATGGCTTGAGCGAGCTGAGCATGGAGCCGGACGACTTGGCAGGCATCGAGGCAAGGCTGGCCGACGACGGTTTCGCCGAACTCAGGCTCCACACGGCCACTGCGGCGGCCGCGCTGGCGCAGCGGCTGGGGCCCGTGCTGCTTGTGACCGAGGCGCGGGTCGGAGACGGCCGCACCTACCTCAGCTCGGCTGATGGCATTCCTGCCCATACCGACCACCCTGCCGCACGCCTGATCCTCTGGTACTGCCAGCGTGCGGACGACAGTGGCGCTGGCGCCAACCTTCTCGTGGATACCATGAGCGTCATCCGGGCCCTTCCGCCGGCAGTCGCGATCACGATGGCAAGCGTCGAGCTAGGCTATCCCGACCTGCACACGCTCTCCCCTTCCGGCACGCATCCCCTTTATCGGCCACTGGAAAAGCAGGTCTTCTACGCGCCCTGGCTATGCATAGAGCCGCGCAGCGAAGCGCTTCTCGCCTTCGAAGCCGAAATCAGAAAACCGGAACACCGGAACACCGGCACCAGATTCTGCTGCAGGAAGGGCAAGCGCTGCTCATCGATAACCACCGCATGCTGCACCTACGCGACGAGCTGCGGCCGAACAGCCCACGCTGGCTTACCCGCTACTGGATCGGGGACGGATGATACGGCCGTTGGCTTAAAGATCGTCGTCAGCGGCGACCGTCCAGATGCGCTTGAGCGGCAGCTCTGCCTTCACCTCGGCGCTCAGTGCGTCGTAATTGGCGAACAGCTGCTCCAGCAATTCCTTTCGGCCCCACAGGCGCAGGCGGAAGAAACTGCTGGCCAGCTCCTTTTGCACATTGCCTTTGTATCCGCCCAAGAGACAAACAAGCCTTCGCTGGCATTAAACTTGGTCATCGCGCCCAACAGCTTGTCGACGGTTTCGCGGCTCTCCGGTGCCGAGCCGGACTTCACTTCCACGCACAGCCGCTGGCCGCCGAAGCCCATTGCGCCGTTGGCTGCCAGGATATCGGCGCCGCCGTCCGCGCCCTCAGGACTGCGCCAGGTCGTGTAGCCCTGTGCCTGCAAGATCGATTCCACCAGCCGGGTCAGGCCGAGGCCCTTGAAGCGGGCTTCGATCAAGCGGGCAATCAGTTCCTGGCCGGCTTCCTCGAGGTCCGGCGCGCCATCCTCCCCGGTCGGCGCGTCGGTCGAGACGGAGCCAGGCTGCTTGCCCAGCACGTCCGCCGTCTTTTCCGGCGCCCAGCCGTGTTCGTACATGGCTTTCAAGCGCGCCTCGGCGTTGTTGCGCTGGATCCGGCAAATGGTCATGAAGGCGCCGAAGCTGTAGAGCAGATCCTGGCCGAAGTGCGAGCGAGGGATGGCCTCGCCGATCCAGCGCACCGAGCGGCGATGGAAAAACGGGTCAGGACCGTCGGCGCAGAATTCGTAGCCACCGGTGATTTCTCCGATGTACACGACAGGCTGGGACTTCATCGGCATGACGACCCAGTCGCCCTGCTTCATCACCCGGGCGAAGGGCCAGACCTAGCTGACCCAGTTGAGGATCGTTTTCGGCTTGTTTTCCGGGTAACGATCGGTCATCAGGCTGACGAAGGTCTCGCGCGTGTCGACGGTGTCCAGGTCTACATCGAGGCCGTCCCAAGTAACGTACACGCGGTTTTTCAAGGATGAACTTCTGTTCATATTCGCCACGTGAGCCGGCGCGTACCAACCAGATTGCCATTGCTTAGTCCCTCTTCCTGTCTTGCTTGCGGCGGCGCCAATAACCCGCAGTCGCGGCGAATACCCTCGAGAAAGCTGAAATTACTCTGTACTGACATCCATCCCCCAAGCAGATCCAATGTGGGCTTTTTGCCACTTTGTAAGCCACCTGCTTCACCCAGAAGCCTCGAATCGGCTTGGAAACCGCAAAAAGTTCTTAGTAAGGAATCTTAACTTGGAGTATTGTTTATTGCTATAAAAATTAGATTTCGCACATAATATCGGTGCGCAGCTTCCATCTCAAGACTTCAAGATGTCCAACACTTTCCAAGAACTGATCAAGCTGGGCGTTCCCGCGTTGATACTTGCACTTTTATTAACACTATTCATACGATTCATTCAGCAGTACCGCATCCCGGCAGGCAAGCTCTCGCATGACCTGAAGGAATGTTTAGGGCGACTGGCCGATATCCGGAAGCTGCCACCGGCGAGCGTGCGCACTGCGGCAGCTGAGGTATTCGCAAAGAGTCCGTTCTCTCACCATTGGAGCGAATTCCAGGAAACGCTGCATGATCAAGAGCGCGAGATCGACGGGGAGCGGGTCGTGTATCAGACCCGCGCCACGGTGCCGGCCGCTTACTATTTTTCGGCACAAAGCGTAGTAGACACGCCTCTGCGCGCCGAGTATTTCAGGCACCTTCCCGGCATCCTGACCGGACTGGGCATTATCGGCACTTTTGCCGGTTTGATGCTGGGGTTGTACGCGTTCGATCCCGGCACCCCCGAAAAGGTGCAGCAGAGCGTAAGCGGCCTGCTCCATGATGTGCTGTACGCGTTTTCCGGATCCCTCTCCGCGATCGTGTGCGCAATGCTGGTCACGCATATCGAAAAGAAGTGGCTGCGCATCTGTTATGAGGACCTGGAGAAGCTCACCGACGCGGTTGACAGCCTGTTCAACGCCGGCGTCGGCGAGGAATATCTGGCCGACCTCGTCCGCAGCAGCCAGGAGAGCTCGATTCAGACCAGGATGCTCAAGGACAGCCTGGTAACGGATCTGCGCGAAATGCTGCAGAAACTCATCGAGACCCAGGTGCGCGAAAGCCTGAAGCTGGCTGAAACATTGAGCGGGAGCTATCGCGAATCCGGCGACCTCATGGCTTCCCAGATCAGCCAAAGCATCGAGTCGAGCTTCCGTGCACCGTTGGAAAAGATCGCCGAATCGGTCTCGACCGTCAGTGGCGACCAGTCGAAAATGGTCGGCTCGATGCTGCAGGACGTACTGGTCGCGTTCATGGCCAAGCTCGAAGGCACGTTCGGCCAGCAGTTCCAGGGCATGTCCGCCATGCTCGAGCAGTCGGTCGGTGCCATGCAGCAGATGCAGGCCGGTTTTACCGCCCTGGTGAGCGACCTGCGCAGCGCCAGTGAGGCGTCGAGCCAGGCGATCTCCCAGCAGTTGGCGCGGACTCTGCAAGACATGCACAGCAGCCAGGACGTCATGCAAACCTCGTTGAACCGCATGGTGCAGACCCTCGAGTCCGCGGTCGAGAACATGGGCAGCCAGGGCGTCGAGGCCGGCGGCCGGATCGCAGCCCAGCTGGAGCGCATGTATGCCGAAGGCGAGGCGCGCCAACAGAAAATGTCCGACCAGATGGAGGCATTCGTCCAGCAGATGCAGGACAGCGTCGGACGCGGACAAAGCGAGACCATCGACGCCATTGCAGGCACCGTCAAGCAGCTCGAAGTCCAGATGCAAACGATGGTGGACGGAATCGGCGAATCCATTACGCGGGCCCAGGAAAACAGCCTGCGCAGCGTCAGCACTACCTCGGACGCACTGACTGCCCGTGTCGAGCAGATGTTTGCGACGCTCGATAAAGGCCGCCAAGACATGGACCAGTCGGCCCAGGCAGCCTTGCAACGTTTCCAGGAGCAGGCGACGGGCGTGCTGGGCGAACTGGGCAACCAGGTACGTTCCCTGGTCGACCTGGTCGAACGTGAGCGCCACGCGATGCGCCAGACCGTGGATGCATTGGGCGGGCAGACTGAACGCAGCCTTCAGGGTATGCAAGCCGGCGCCGACAAGATGCGCATGGCGGCCGAGCGCTTCGATACCGCAGGTGGCAGCGTCCACGCGGCCTTGCAGGCCAGCACCGACATGGTCTCGGCGCTGCGGGCAAGTTCGTCCGAAGTCTCGGGCACGACGCGCGACCTGGCTACGATCGTGGCCGACTACCGTGCGAGCCGCGACGTGGCGGCACAGAACATGCAGACCCTGCAGTCGGTGGTCGAGACCGCACAGCAGGAAGCCGGCCTGCGCCAAAAAGCAATCGGCGACCTGATGCGCCTGAGCGAGCAGATCCAAAGGCTGAACGCCGAAACCAACGAATACCTTGCGCAGGTTTCGCTTGTGGTCGGACGCAGCTTCGATGAGTTTGGCAGTGGGATCGAGCGGACCTTGCAGAAGACGATCGGCTCGCTGGATGCTGAGCTCGACAAGGCCGTGCGATCGCTGGCCGGCGGCGTGCAGGAAGTCGGAGAGAAGATCGACGATCTGTCCGACGTGCTGGGCAAGGCAATCCCTCGTGCAGTGAAGGCGTAACAGATGTTTGGTATGCGCATGGGGGCTCAGCGTCAAAGGCCGGAAGGCGAGAAACCGTTCTGGATATCGTATGCGGACCTGATGACTGCCTTGATGATCCTGTTTTTGGTTGTCATGGTCGCGTCGCTGGTGATGATGACGAAGCGAATCGCGGCCATCGAACAGGGCGAAAAGGCCAGGGCCGCCGATATCGCGAAATTATGCGAGCGGCTGCAGATCAAGGCCGGCAAGCTGAACCCCAACATCGTGGTCGACTGCCGCGACAACCGCATCAACTTCGGCGAAGCGGGCCGCTTCGGCTACAACGACTACAAGCTCAGGCCCGACGGTCAGCAAGCCCTGCGCCAGGTCGTGCCGCTTGTGATCGAGGCTGCGTCGAGCGAAGAAGGCAAGAAGTGGTTCAAGCAAATTCTGATCGAAGGATTCACCGATACCGATGGTTCTTATCTGTACAACCTGCACCTGAGCCTGCAACGCTCGGAATGGGTCATGTGCACGATGCTGGACGACCGGTACTCAGCGACCACCGGCTTGAGCGCAGCACAGAAGCAGCAGGTGCGCGAGCTGTTCCTGGCTGGTGGCGTCTCGTTCAATAACGCGAAGGACAGCAAGGAAGAAAGCAGGCGCGTGGAACTGCGTCTGCAGTTCTACGGGCTGAAGGATGCGACGGCCACTTCCCGTCCAGCGATGTTCAATGCCACCGGGCCCGAGAAATGTCTCCTGAATTGAAAGCGGGGCGGCTGGGCTTGCTGGAAGCGCTGTCGCAGGAATTCTCGCGCGCTCTCAGCCGGTTCAACCGCGACAGTGCAGGCGTGATGCTGACGGTCGATCCGCCACAGAAACTCAAGCAGCAGGCGGAGAGAGTGTCCATACTGTTCGAACAGGGAGCGCCTCCCGCGCCACCCTTGCAGCAGCGTCTGCAGGCGCTCGCACGGCTGCGGCAGGGCGAATCCGGGCTCCAGCGCCGCGACTGGATATTGATCACCTGGGGCTTGTGCGACGATTGCGGCAGCTACGGCAGACCCATCGATGAACAGCCGCTCTTCGACGCCGTGATGACGTACACGCAAGGCTGGATCGAGCGCCGCGACGTACCGCGCAAGGGATGGTTCGGGCTCCTGAACAGTTATTTTTCTTACGACCTCGACGAGTCGTCGGTGAGTCGCAACTGGCTCCGTCTCAGGGGCTGTCTGGTGGACACCATGCCGATCCTGATCGACAGCCTCAGGCGACCGAAGGTATGGTCGCGCATGCTCGACCAACACAGGGACATTTTCACGGACGACGCCGGGCGCTCCATGCGCCAAGTCGTCTTCTATGGATCTCCCGAGGAGCACGAACAGCTCAACGATGGCTTGCCGATTCCTGAGTCCAGCTGGCTGTGGCGGCGTCTGGTTGCCCATCAGATCGAATACCTGAACGGATTGGATGATGCGCAGTTCGTGCGGGCGATTCCGGCGATGGTCGACTTCCTGCGTAAGAAGCCGCTGTATGCCGATGACCTCCTCGCAGCGCTGCTCACGCGCTATTGCCAGTCCGGCCAGCGTGACGAGCCGCACGAACTGCTAAAGAGCGAATCGTTTTCGCGTTGGGGCAACCCCCAACTGCGCGGCACCGCGCGCTGGGCCAAGGTGCAGCCACCGGTGCGAGCGATGGTACTGCGCTGGTTCGCCAAGGCCGATCTCGAGCACTTCTTCAGCCTGCTGCAGGGAGACGGCCAGGTCGACCAGGCGCGCCTGCATTATTGGCGCCGCTTCGTCGACCAGATGTCGTACACGCGCATCGTGCTCGGCTCTGATGCGCTGGCCAATCAGCACCCGGAGTTCCGCAACTTCAGAGCAAAGAATGCCAACCGTTTTTCGCACCTGACGGGCGGCGCCAGCCACAACAACGCATTCATCATGGGCATCAATGGCCAGTACTTTGTCGAGTTCTCGGGAACTGGCAATGCCTGCTATGCCTACCACGAAAACGAACTGCCGTTCGAGCCCGACGCCAAGGTCTTGCACTCTTCACGGGACCTGAAGAAAAAGATCGGTAGAAGTTGGGACGACACCCAGAATACCATCTCGCACCACAGCCGTTGGGAGCCGAAGGCCGACGATTTCCTCGCGCGCCGCGGCATTCGTCCCGGGAACCCGGCTTCCCGCTCCCAAGTAAAGGTCGAGAACTACCAGCCCGGGTTTTCGACAAGACGACAAGCGCCCGCCCAAGTCCTTTCCCCGGCACCTGCGGCTGCCAAACCGGCGCCTGCCGCACCCGTGGCGGCAACACCGGTGGCGGCCGCACCGATTGTGACGCCGAAACCAGCCGCAATACTGCCTTCGGCGCCTTCGGTCAACGTCATCGTCGAAACCGCCATGGCGCTCGCAAGCACCTACGGTACCAAGGTGCGGAACAATCTCGACAAAGGCGGTGCTTTCTGGGTACTGACGAATAACCCTGGGTCCCCACTCGGCCGCAAGCTGACTGAGCTCGGCATGCGCTTCAACCCCGGCAAAGGATTTTGGATACAGTGAGCTTTTGGAATACGCTACGCGGCGTGCGGCCGCAACCTCAACAACCTGAAGTGGCGGCATCGTCCACTAGACCTGCCTTCGACGATGAAGGCGTCTTGTTCCCGGCCGTCACCGATGCCGATCTCACACACGCCCAGGGCGAGCATCGCGTGGCGCTGGCCTATCTTAAGCAGCTGGAGGAAGAGGGATTCATTACTCCCCTCGTCGATCGTTGGCTGCTGCCTTGGGAGGAGGTCTATCAGCTTCTCGCCTTACCCGAACAGAAGCTCAGCATCCCCCTGCTCCACTTGCCGCCCGTCCGTGCCTTCCGCCCGATTTTGTCCAGTTCGGGGAGCCTGTCCGATACCGAATTCAAGGTGACGATTCAGGGCTGGGAAGACGACACCGGAAGTGTCATCCGCGGCCCGTTGCCGCGCCAGGGTGCGGTCTTCACCCAGGGCGACCAGCAGGCCCTGCTGCCTGAGCCGGTATGGAGACTGGTGAAGGCCGTACAGGAGCTGCATCGTGCCCAGAAACTTTCGCCGGGCGAACGCACCAATCAGCTCGGCTGGTCTACTGTCAGGAAGTTCGCTAGGCGCGCACATGCCCCCATGGATGGCTTCCTGGAGCGGACGGTCGTCGTACGTCCCGAAGCGTTGCGGCTCAAGCTGAACCGCCAACTCATCGGTGATGAGCAGGTCGTCGAGGTCATTCCCGAATTCGAGGACCAGCCCGGTGGGTGGCTCGCGTCCTTCGATCGCCAGCAGTTCGTCGCCGACCGCTATGTCATCCCCTCCTCCAACGGGGGCATCACCCATGTCCTGCTTCCACCGGAGGTGAAGTCGGTTCTGGACGAAGTGCGCGCCATGCCGGGACGCCGTGTCGCCGGCGAGAAGGCTTCGCTGTTCCTGAAAAATCCGTTTGCCTTTCTCGGCCCTGAAGCCGTCAAGGTCCTTGATCCGGATGAATACGACCAGTCCCTCGAGAATGCCGGCATCTTTTTCTATCACTTTGCCATCCGGCCCGTGTTTGCCGAAGGTGGGAAAGTTGCTACGGTAGAGCTTGTCCTAACCGCCCCGGCGGAGAACCTGGCGCCTCTGGTCCAGGATCTCGGCGATCCGATCACCATGGGCCAGTTCATCAATGAGGTGGGCGGCAAGATGCTCGCACAGTTGCCTTGCGCGTGCTGGAAAGGCTATGAGCTCGATCTCTCAGGTTTTTCGCAGCGCGATCTGGTCGGGCTGGAGAACCTCCAGCAGCGCTGGATGCAGGAGCTCTCCGGGCAGGACCTGAGCCGCATCCTCGATCTCGACCAATATGGCGACCGCGTCATCGGCATCGGACCAGCCGAAAGGGTCACGTCACCCTACTTGCAGAAGGCATCTTCCGAGAACTGGCTTTCTGCCGATCTGCTCAATGAACTTGGCATGGACGGCGCACTGCTCAGCAAATGGGATACGGCGAACCAGGAACACTACGAACAGTTCAAGACAAACATTCAGTCTGCAGAGCAAACCGGCAGCCCGACGGCCCGACTGCCCGGCGCTGAACTCGATATCGAGCTCCTGACGGCGCAGCGGATTGCCACGCAGTGGGGCGAGAAATTCAAGCAGGCCTCAACGAGCAGGGACGAACCTTCGAGTGAACGAACCGTGCTGCTTGTGGCCGGTAACATCGACGAGATGGAACATGGCCACAACCGTGGCGAGACTATCCGGATGGGCCTTTCTGCCAATGCCGATTTGCCGTCGTCACTGAAGCCTTCGACGGTTCTGCGCGAGCACCAATTGAAAGGAGTCGGATGGCTCCAGCACCTGTACGCACTGTCGCCGCGCCTGACTTCTGGCTGCATCCTGGCCGACGATATGGGTTTGGGAAAAACGCTTCAGCTCCTGACGTTCATCGCGTGGTGTATCGAGAAGGAACCGGATGGGTTGCCGATCCTGATCGTTGCGCCGGTCTCGCTGTTAGACAATTGGGAGCGCGAAATGCGCAATTTCCTCGATCCGCACGTTGCCGGCGAAGTACTTAAACTGTACGGGCACTCATTGCTCGAAGCACGTACCCATAAGCGCGATATCCCTGCGGAAATCCGTGCGCGTGGGATCCAGAACCTTTTGCGGTTCGGCTGGCGCCAGAACAAGCGGGTCATACTGACGACCTACGAAACCTTGCGCGACCAGGAGTTTTCACTCGCGAGAGAGGAATGGGATGTCGTGATCTGCGACGAGGCGCAGAAGATCAAGAACCCGGCCGCGCGTGTCACGCAGGCCACCAAGGCGATGAAGGCGCGCTTCCGGATCGCGTGCACCGGGACGCCTGTCGAGAATTCCCTGACCGACCTGTGGTGCCTGTACGATTGGATCCAACCGGGCCTGTTAGGCTCGCTGAATGAGTTCGGCCGCCAGTTCAGGCGTCCGATCGAAACCAAGGAAGGTGATGATCAGGCGGCTCTTCAGCAGCTGCGCTCGATCATCGAGCCGCAACTGCTGCGTCGTACCAAACAGGACGTTGCCAAGGATCTACCTGCCAAGATCGAAGACGGTGCTTGCAAATCCTTGCAGATGAGCTCCTTGCAAAACCGGCTCTACCGTTCCGAGATCAAGTCCTACCATGATAAGCGCGCTCTGCAGGAACAGCTCGGCAGCCAAAGCGCTGCCATGCTCGGCTTGCTGCACACACTGAAGCTTATTTGTGCGCACCCGCACGCCGTACGGCCCGAAGGACAAGCCCTCGAGGTTTCACCCAAACTGAACTGGACGCTAAGGAAACTCAAGGAGATCCGCGAAAAGGGTGAGAAGGCCATCATCTTTACCGAGCTGCGGGATATCCAACGCACCCTTCAGTTAGCCGTTTTTGACGAATTCGGCTTCAGGCCGGAGGTGATCAATGGAGACACCAACGCAAGCAGCGAACGGGGGCCCAGCCGTCAGAAACTCATCGACGCATTTCAAGCAAAGCCTGGCTTCGGGGTCATCATCCTGTCGACCACAGCGGTCGGGTTCGGCGTCAATGTACAAGCCGCCAACCACGTCATTCACTTCACCAGACCCTGGAACCCTGCCAAAGAGGACCAAGCGACAGATCGCGCCTACCGAATCGGACAGGAGCGCGACGTCCATGTGTACTACCCGACGGTCGTCGCGGATGGGATCACGACTTTTGAACAGACACTCGACCAGTTGTTGAGCCGTAAGCGCATGCTTGCCATGGACATGCTCAACGGCAGTGGCGATATCGAGTTGGCGGAATTCTCGGCGCACTTATAGGCCTGGATGGGATCTGGTCGGATTTTGGGTATTTTTTGAACTTCTAGGCGAGAGCCGTCGCCAGAAAGGAAGGACCACATGGAGCTGACGAAGGACATTCTTGAAGACGTCTTTCAAATTGCACGCCAAGTCAAGGCAGGGGATATCACTCTTACCAAAGGAAAAGCCGACCTTGTACGTGCTCATGGATTCAACCAGAACTCGGCAACGATGACACTTCGCTCCTTGATTCATCTGCACAGGGGCGAGCGTTATCGGCGGGCACTGACGATCGGAGCAACAGACTACTTCCTCTCCAGGATACGCGAAGAAGATGGCGAAGCAGGATTGCAGACAGCGCTACGGGGGCTATCTGCTCATATCGACTATCGCGGGTCGACCGGCGTGAACGTACCTGGCCTGCAAACCGTTCTCGCGAAGTACAGCAAATAGTTCAGTCGCACCTGCCCCTTCGACAAAAGCTCGCGCCCGTACGTGAATTTATCGAGCGCGAGGGTCGGCTCCCCCTATGAGCAAGCCATGTTTGAAAATTCCCGCTTTACGGCCGCGTTGTACTTTGCCATTTAAGACTTGGCACATTCCGATACCATGATTGATAGAGAGCGGCAACATGGTACGGGCATGCTTCAACAGCGACGGCCCTTAATCACTACCATGTCTGATACCAGTGAAATCTCATGCTTGGTACTACTTGCACATACCGAAAACTGTTCAACAGAAAATAAAAAAGCCGTTGACCATTCTACACAGATGATCAACGGCTCATCAGATTCCGGTTTGGAATCAACTACTTAGAGAGCTTCCGTCACTCCCACTCAATCGTCGCCGGCGGTTTCCCCGAAATATCATAAACCACGCGATTAATCCCGCGCACCTCATTGATGATCCGGTTCGACACCTTGCCCAGCAGCTCGTGCGGCAGATGCGCCCACTGCGCCGTCATGAAGTCCAGGGTCTGCACCGCGCGCAGCGCCACCACGTATTCGTAGGTACGCCCATCACCCATCACGCCCACCGATTTCACCGGCAGGAACACGGCAAACGCCTGCGACGTCGCTTCATACCAGTTCACCGGCGCCTTGCCGGCGTCGATGCCCGGCACCATCGGCGCCACGAACGGGGTCTTGCGCAGTTCTTCGATGAAGATGGCGTCGGCTTCGCGCAGCATGTCGGCGAATTCGTGCTTCACTTCACCCAGGATGCGCACGCCCAGGCCCGGGCCCGGGAAGGGATGGCGGTAGACCATGTCGTGCGGCAGGCCGAGGGCGACGCCGAGCTTGCGCACTTCGTCCTTGAACAGTTCGCGCAGCGGTTCCAGCA
>Ga0265780_10002523_pt1 | contig 24723 bp, 23 predicted proteins | sample P1T30metagenome_FD_192432 | JGI IMG/M metagenome (GOLD analysis project Ga0265780, IMG submission 192432) | Plant litter microbial communities from East Loma Ridge, Irvine, California - P1 T30 | ecosystem: Environmental > Terrestrial > Plant litter > Unclassified | place: USA: California... | reverse complement strand
TGCGCCTGCATCTGCGTCCGGCAAGGGTTCCAGGCGCGGCTCGATGCGTCCGGACGGCGCATAGCTGGGCTGCGCGGACCCGGATGGCGCCCGCTCGGCGGTTTCCAGCGGAACGCCGGCGGCGGCGGCCAGCGCGGCGCCCGGATCGGCGACGGCGGCTGCGGCGGCATCGGGCTGGAGCGGCGCAGCATCCGCTCCGGTATCCGGCGCGGCATCCAGCTCGGCATCCGGCTGAAAAGCAGGCTCAGAAGCAGGCTCAAAATCAGCCTCGGAAGCAGGGCGCCTTGCACTGCGCCAGACCTGCGGCCCGCCCGGCGCGAACGGAGCGGCGGGCGCCGGCATCGAATGCGAACTCAGTGGCGCAGGTTCAGATGCAGGTTCAGCTTCAAATGCAGGTTCAGGCGCCGGCTGCGCGCCCGCTTCCGCCGCGACGCCGGGCAGGATCCCGAACGGATCGAAGGTATGGGTGAAATCGAGGGTATGGACCGGTTCGGACGCAGTGTCCTCCGGCGTTTCCCGCGGCGGCGCAGCGTCGTCAGCGGGGCCGGCAGGAGGAGAGGCAGGGGGAGAGGCAAACGCGGCAGGCGCCGCCACCCTGGCTTCCAGGTCGACCAGGTGGGCGTTGCCGTCAAAGACGCCCTGGCAGGCCCCGCAGCGCACGATGCCGCCGCGGAGCTTGAGCTGGTCCGCGGCGACCCGGAAGGTGGTGTGGCAATGCGGGCACTGGGTGGCGAGCGCCATGCCGCTCAGGCGTCGATGTCGCCGGCGGCGGAGCGTGGCGCCGGAGCGCTGTCGCTGCCGAGCTGCCCGTGCAGGGCGACCCAGCCGTCGAGCTCGGCCCAGACGCCCAGCTTGATGAAGGGCGCGTAGGCGGCCGCCACTTCCTCGGCCTGGCGCGCCAGCACGCCCGACAGGATCAGCGAGCCGCCTTCGGCCACGCGACCGGACAGCATCGGCGCCATCAGCTTCAGGGGGCTGGACAGGATGTTCGCCACCACGATGTCGAAGCGCTCCTCGCCATGCTTTGAAGCGACGAAGGCATCGGGCACGTGGAAGTCGATCTCGCAGGCGTTGCGTTCGGCATTCAGCTTCGCCGATTCGATTGCCTGCTCGTCGATGTCCACGCCGGTGACGCTGCCGGCGCCGAGTTTCTTCGCGACCATCGCCAGGATGCCCGAACCGCAGCCGTAGTCCAGCACCGTCTTGCCCGGCTTCGGATGGGCTTCCAGCCACTCCATGCACAGGCGCGTGGTCGGATGGCTGCCGGTGCCGAAGGCCAGGCCCGGATCGACTTCGAGGATCAGCGCATCGGGATCCGGGGCTTCGTGCCAGCTCGGCACGACCCAGATGTTCTTGCCGATGTGGATGGGTTCGAACTGCGACTGGGTCAGGCGCACCCAGTCCGCGTCCGCCACGCTGCGCGTGGTGAACGTGGGCGCATCCTTCAGGCCGATCGAGGCGGCCGCTTCCGCGACGATGGCGGCCTGGTCGGCATCCTCATCGGTCAGCGCGACCACGCGGCTGTGGTCCCAGGCGGCCTGCTCGGGCACCATGCCCGGCTCGCCGAACAGGGGCTTTTCGTCCTCGGTGCCTTCGTCGGCATCCTCGACCGAGACCGACAGCGCGCCCGACTCCATCAGCGCGTCGGACAGGGCCTCGGCGTGCTCGCGGGCGATCTCGATGACGACTTCGGTCCAGCTCATGCTTCCGCCTTGGCGCCCAGCGCGCCGTCTTTCGGCAGGTCCGGCTTGTGGGCCAGTTTCTGCTCGAGGTAATGGATATTGGTGCCGCCCTCGATGAAGCGGGCGTCGACCATCAGTTCGCGATGCAGCGGGATATTGGTCAGGATACCCTCGACCACCATTTCCGACAACGCGATCTGCATCCGGCGGATCGCCTGGTCGCGCGTGGCGCCGTAGGCGATGACCTTGCCGATCATCGAGTCGTAGTGCGGCGGCACGTAGTAGCCGGCGTACGAGTGCGAATCGACGCGGATGCCGGGGCCGCCCGGCGGGTGCCAGCTGGTGATGCGGCCCGGCGACGGGGTGAACTTGAACGGATCCTCGGCGTTGATGCGGCACTCGATCGCGTGGCCCGACAGCATGATGTCGCGCTGGCGGAAGCGCAGCTTTTCGCCGCAGGCGATGCGGATCTGTTCCTGCACGATGTCGATGCCGGTGATCATTTCGGTGACCGGGTGTTCGACCTGCACGCGGGTGTTCATCTCGATGAAGTAGAACTCGCCGTTTTCGTACAGGAATTCGAAGGTGCCGGCGCCGCGGTAGCCGATCTTGCGGCAGGCTTCGGCGCAGCGGTCGCCGATCTTTTCGATCAGCTTGCGCGGGATGCCCGGTGCCGGCGCTTCCTCGATCACCTTCTGGTGGCGGCGCTGCATCGAGCAGTCGCGCTCGCCCAGCCAGACGGCCTGCTTGTGCTCGTCGGCCAGCACCTGGATCTCCACGTGACGCGGATTTTCCAGGTATTTCTCCATATAGACTTCAGGATTGCCGAAGGCGGTGCCGGCTTCGGTCTTGGTCATCGCCACGGCGTTCAGCAGGGCCGCTTCGGTATGCACCACGCGCATGCCGCGACCGCCGCCGCCGCCGGCGGCCTTGATGATGACCGGATAGCCGACCTTGCGCGCGATCGTGATGATTTCCTTCGGATCGTCGGGCAGGGCGCCGTCCGAGCCCGGCACGCAGGGCACGCCGGCGCGGATCATGGCCTGCTTGGCCGAGACCTTGTCGCCCATCAGGCGGATCGATTCCGGACGCGGGCCGATGAACACGAAACCGGATTTCTCGACGCGTTCGGCGAAGTCGGCGTTTTCCGACAGGAAGCCGTAGCCGGGGTGGATGGCTTCGGCGTCCGTGACTTCAGCGGCGCTGATGATCGCCGGCATGCTCAGGTAGCTCTTGGCCGATTGCGCCGGGCCGATGCAGACGGATTCGTCCGCCAGCTTCACGTATTTGGCGTCCTTGTCGGCCTCGGAGTGCACGACGACCGTCTTGATGCCCATTTCGCGGCATGCGCGCTGGATACGCAACGCGATTTCACCACGGTTGGCGATGAGGATTTTTTCAAACATGGTAGGTTCGGTGTTTCTGTGAGTGCCCGGCCGGTCGGCCGGGGAACGACATGGATCGGAACGCGCGGCCGGACGGCCGCGCAGGACATTAACCGATCACGAACAGCGGCTGGCCGAATTCGACGGGCTGGCCGTTCTCCACCAGGATCTTGGTGATGGTGCCGGACATGTCGGCATCGATTTCATTCAGGAGCTTCATCGCTTCGATGATGCACAGGGTATCGCCTTCCTTGACGGTCGTGCCGACGTCGGCAAAGGCCGGGGCGCCAGGCGCCGAGGAACGGTAGAAAGTGCCGACCATCGGCGACTTGACGACGTGGCCGGTCGGTTCCGCCGGCGCCGGTGCGGCGGCCGGGGCCGGTGCGGCCTGGACGGACGGTGCGGAGAATTGCTGGACGCCTTGCTGCGGCACCATCATGAGCTGATTCTGCGGGATTGCGGAGGATTTGACGATACGGACCTTGCTTTCGCCTTCGGTGACTTCGAGTTCAGCGATGTCGGATTCGGCGACGAGGTCGATCAATGTCTTGAGTTTTCTTAGATCCATGTGAAACCCCTTGGAATTATTTGTTTGTGAGTATGCGGTGCGTAAGGTGCTGCACTATCCGCAATGATGCGTGAAGTTGACGTAGATTAACGCTGTTTCAGCACAAAGTCGATGGCAAAGCGATATCCATCAGCGCCCAGCCCGCAGATCACGCCCAGCGCGATCGACGATAAGAACGAGTGCTGCCGAAATTCCTCACGCTTGTGAATATTGGAGATATGGACTTCAACAAAGGGGATATCGACCCCGGCCAGCGCATCGCGCAGCGCCACGCTGGTGTGGGTCAAGCCGCCCGGGTTGATGACGATCGCGTCCACGCCGTCAAAGCGAGCGGCATGGATGCGGTCGATCAGTACGCCTTCATGGTTACTCTGGAAGCAATCGATGCTGGCACCGGCTGCCGCCGCCTGCTGCTGTGCTGCCTGTTCGATATCGGCCAGCGTCGTTGCGCCGTACACCGCAGGCTCGCGCGTTCCCAACAGATTCAAATTGGGACCATTGAGCAGCAGTAGCTTTTTCGCCATAGTGAAATCGTCTGTTTGCCCGAAAGACAGGCATTTTGCCGCCAACGTTACAGGTTGGCAAGCGATATAGCGAGTGTAAAAAGAAGCGAACGACCGTTCGTCAACCCTTCAGGCCAGCCAGGTCGGTACGCAATTGATCGAACTTGAGGCGGCCCAGGTAAGTCTTGCGCACCTGGCCATCGGCGCCGATCAGGACCGTATACGGCAGGCCGCCGTTCGCATTGCCGAGTTCGCGCGCCAGGTCGGTCGCACTCATGCCGCCCACGTACAGCGGGTAGGCGATCTTGATCTTCTTGGCGAATTGGACGAGATTGGCCGGCGAATCGATGCCGATGCCGATCACGTTGAAGTTCTTGCCGCCATCCTTGGCCGCCAGTTCCGACAGTTCCGGCATCTCCTGCACGCAGGGCGCGCACCACGATGCCCAGAAATTCACCAGCAGCGGCTTGCCCTTCCATTGCGCCAGCGCCTGCGGCTTGCCGGCCAGGTCGTTCAAGGACTGGGCATACAGTTTGGTGGCAGCGGTGTGCGGACGGCCGTCGGTGGCGGCATAGGTGGTCGTCACCGGGCCCTTGGCATCCTGCCTGACGCCGGCGATGGCGCCGAGCACGGTGAAGGCGGCGGCGAGCACGACATAGCCCGCCAGATGTTTCTTGTTCATTTATTCTGGGCTTTCCTGGTTGTCGATCAGGGCGCGCAGGCCGGCGGCATCGATCCGCTGCTGGCGTCCGTCGGCGCGCGGCTTCAAGGCGCCGCGCAAATCGTTCATATCGTACAACTCGGCGTGTACGACTTCCTTCTTCCAGCTGAAGCTCACCATCTCGACCGGGTCATGGCGCGCTCCCTTAAAGTGGGGCATCTCCGAGATATCGATGTCGACATTGCGGTTGAGCAGGTAAATCTCGACCTCCTTGGCGCTGTCCGCGAACAGTTGCAGGTGGATGTCGTCATGTTCGCCCGCCGTTCCGCTCAGTACCGCGCCGGTCAGGTAGGGGCGGAACTCGGCCAGCTGCTCCATGACGTCGAGCGCGGTCGCGCGCAAGTGCTGCAGGCGGGCGGCCCGGGCCGGGTTATGGAACAGCGCCTGGTAGCGCCGGACTTCATCCTCGACCTGTATGTTATCAGGCAAGACGTTCGGCGCGGGCCGGTCCACGCCGAGCACCTGGCGCGCCGCCTTGGCCTTGGCCGTGCCGTAGTCGGCGCCATCCTGGGCGATCATGCGCGCCGCCGTCGCCGCGATGCGCGCCCGCAACTGTTGGAGGTCATCATTTAGATTAGGCATCATGTCTAGATCATACTCTTGAACGGAAAACGGCATCGCGTCGGGTAGAATCGCGTATTCGTCCGTTTCCAGCTTGATTGCAAAACCTTCCATGCACATCCACATCCTCGGCATCTGCGGCACCTTCATGGGCGGGCTCGCCGTCCTGGCCAAGGAGGCCGGCCATCGCGTGACCGGCTGCGACGCCAACGTCTATCCTCCGATGAGCACCCAGCTCGAAGCCCAGGGCATCGAGCTGATCCAGGGCTACGGCCCGGAACAGGTCAGCCTGAATCCGGACCTGTATGTGATCGGTAACGTGATGACGCGCGGTAATCCCCTGGTCGAGGAAATCCTGAACCGCGGCCTGCGCTATGTGTCCGGCCCGCAGTGGATTGGCGACCATATTCTGCGCGACAAATGGGTGCTGGCCGTGGCCGGCACGCACGGCAAGACCACCACCTCCTCGATGCTGGCCTGGATCCTGGAAGACGCGGGCTATGCGCCGGGCTTCCTGATCGGCGGCGTGCCGATGAACTTCGGCATCTCGGCGCGCCTGCACGGCGATACGCCCTCGGACTTCTTCGTGATCGAGGCGGACGAGTACGACACCGCCTTCTTCGACAAGCGTTCGAAGTTCGTGCACTACCACGCCAAGACCGCCGTGCTCAACAACCTGGAATACGATCATGCCGACATCTTCCCGGATATCGGTGCGATCGAGACCCAATTCCACCACCTGGTGCGCACCGTGCCGGGCCTGGGCCGGCTGGTCGTGAACGGCGACGAAGCGGCGCTGGCCCGCGTGCTCAAGCGCGGCTGCTGGAGCGACAAGGAAAGCTTCGGCGCCTCCGAAGGGGTGAACTGGAGCCTGGTCGAGCATCCGGGCGGCGCCAGTTTCGACGTCCTGTTCAACCAGGAACAGCAGGGCACCGTGCACTGGGAACTGACCGGCAAGCACAACCGCTATAACGCGCTGGCCGCCATCGCCGCCGCGCGCAGCGTCGGCGTGGCGCCCGCCCAGGCGATCGAATCGCTGGCGCGTTTCCAGAGCGTCAAGCGGCGCATGGAAGTGCGCGGCGCGGTGGCGGGCGTGACGGTGTACGACGATTTCGCCCACCACCCGACTGCGATCGCCACCACCGTCAGCGGCCTGCGCCAGAAACTGGGCACGCATGCGAGCGGCGCCGCCGGCCGTATCCTGGCCGTGCTCGAGCCGCGCTCGAACACCATGAAACTGGGCGCGATGAAGGATGCGCTGCCGGGCAGCCTGAAGGATGCCGACCTGGTGTTCGGCTTCGGCAGCCAGCAGGCGCTGGGCTGGTCGCTGGCCGACGCCCTGGCGCCGCTGGGCGCCAACGCCCACAGCTTCGACCAGATCGACTACCTGGTGCAGGCGGTGGTGCAGGCGGCCCGGCCGGGCGACCATATCCTGGTGATGAGCAACGGCGGCTTCGGCGGCGTGCACCAGAAACTGCTGGACGCGCTGGCAGCGCAGGCATGAGCACTGCGCAGCACCGCCTGGCCGGCACGCCGGTCGGGCATATCCTGTACCTGCACGGCTTCCGTTCCTCGCCGCGCTCGTTCAAGGCGCGCGTGGTGCAGGAGCGCATGAAGGCGTTCGGCCGCGCAGGCAGCCTGATCTGCCCGCAACTGCCGGCCTCGCCCAAGGCGGCGATGGCGCTGGTGCTGGGCCTGGTCGAACGCCATGGCGAGGACCTGGCCATCATCGGCTCCTCGCTCGGCGGCTTCTACGCCACCTGGCTGGCCGAGCGCATTGCCTGTCGTGCCGTGCTGGTGAATCCCGCCGTCGATCCGCTGGCGCGGCTGGAACAACACATCGGCGTCACCACCGCCTGGCATTCGGACGAACCCTTCGAATTCCGGCGCGAATACGCCGATGAGCTGGCGGCGCTGAAAGTGGCGCACATCACCCGGCCCGACCGCTATTTCCTGCTGGCCGCCACCGGCGACGAGGTGCTGGATTACCGCGATATGGTCGCGCACTATGCCGGCGCCCACCAGCACATCATCGAAGGCAGCGACCACGCGCTCTCGGAGTTTGAACATTATGTCGACGAGGTGCTGGCTTTCTGCGGCATCCGGGAGCAGGGCGGGGCCGGATCGGACCGGGCAAGTTGAGGCCGGCATCGCTGCGCCAGGCCCGCTGGCTGGGGCATCCGGATGGCGTGCGCGCGCCGGCCGCACTGCGCGACTGGCTCGTCACGCCCGGCTCGCTGACCGCGCGCCTGGTCGCGCAGAGCAAGAGTTTCCGGGTGCAGAAACTGCGCCAGTCCGGCAATGTCTGCCTGGCCGACGAAGCCGCGGCGCTGGCGCTGCCGCGTCCCCGCCGCGTGTGGGAACGCGAAGTGCTGCTGCGCTGCGACGGCCGGCCAGTGGTCTACGGCCACACCGTGGTGCCGCTGGACGCCACCGCCAGCGACTGGCCGCTGTTTTCCGCGCTGGGCGAACGCTCGCTCGGCACGACCCTGTTTTACGATCCGCTGGTACGGCGCGGCCAGCTCGAATTTGCCCGCATCCGTCCCGGACATCCGCTATTGGCGCGCGTGAGCGCCGCGCTGGCCGCGAACGATGTCCCCTTCGATGCAAATGCCATCCATTATGCCCGGCGCTGCGTCTATCGCCGCCGTCAAGGCCTGCTGCTGGTCACCGAGGTATTCTTGCCTGCAGTGCTCAAACTGGCCGCCACCATGAAGAACACGAAATAGATCGATCGATATGAACGTATTTTTTGAAGAATCCGGCGATTTCAAGGTCGGCACCGTGCTGTCCCAGGCAGGCGAGGCCTACCAGGTCGAGATGCCAAGCGGGAAGCGCACCAAGGTCAAGGCCAAGGATGTGATGCTGCAGTTCGAAAAGCCGGACCCGGCCACGCTGCTGGAGCAGGCCAAGGCGATCGCCACCGACGTCGATCTCGAATTCCTATGGGAAGTGGCAGGCCAAGAAGAATTCGGTTTCGTCGAGCTGGGCGCCGAATACTTCGGCCATGCACCGCTGCCTTTCGAAGCCGCCGGCCTGGTGCTGGCCCTGCACGGCGCGCCGATCTATTTCTATAAAAAAGGACGCGGCCGCTACAAGGCGGCGCCGGAACAGTCGCTGCGCGCGGCCCTGGCCGGCATCGAAAAGAAAAAGCAGCAGGCCCTCGTCCAGGCCGGCTACGTCGAGGAACTCAAGGCCGGTACGCTGCCGGCCTCGATGCAGCCGCTGGTGCAGCAACTGCTGTTCAAGCCGGACAAGAACAGCATCGAATTCAAGGCGCTCGAGACCGCCGCCAGCGAACTGCAGACCACGCCGCAGCGCCTGATGCTGACGACCGGCGGCATGGCCTCGGCCAAGGAACTGCACATGTCGCGCTTCCTGTTCGAGAACTTCCCGCGCGGCGCCGGCTTCCCGCCGGTGACGGTGCCGTCGGCGCCGGCCGATTTGCCGCTGGCCAAGGTGGCCGCGTTCTCGATCGACGACGTGACCACCACCGAGATCGACGACGCCTTCTCGGTCGAGGAACTGGCCGACGGCACGGTGCGCGTCGGCATCCACATCGCCGCGCCGGCCCTGGGCATCCGCCCCGACGACGCCATCGACAAGATCGCGCGCGCGCGCATGTCGACCGTATATATGCCGGGCGACAAGATCACCATGCTGCCGGACGAGATCGTCGACGCCTTCACCCTGGCCGAGGGCACTGACTGCCCGGCACTGTCGCTGTACGCCGTGCTGGATCCGCAGGAATGGACGGTGATCTCGACCGAGACCCGCGCCGAGCGCGTGCCGATCAAGAACAACCTGCGCCACAACGACCTCGACGAACTGGTCAACGAAGAGACGCTGGAAAGCGGCGCCGGCGACTATCCGCACAAGGCCGAGCTGGGCCTGCTGTGGAAGTGGGCGCTGAAGCTGGAGGCGGGCCGCATGCAGAAGCGCGAAGCCTTCGGCCTGAAGCCCGAGCAGGCGAATCGCGTCGACTTCAATTTCTACGTCGAGGACGACGTGGTCACCATCCTGCGCCGCAAGCGCGGCGCGCCGCTGGACAAGATCGTGGCCGAACTGATGATCTTCGCCAACAGCACCTGGGGCAAGCTGCTGCACGACTGCGGCGTGCCGGGCATCTACCGCTCGCAGGGGCCGGGCGCCGGCGGCTGGGCCGCCAAGATGCAGGTGCGCATGGTCACCCACGCGGCCCCGCACCAGGGCCTGGGCGTCGACCAGTACGCCTGGAGCACTTCGCCGCTGCGCCGCTACACCGACCTGGTCAACCAGTGGCAGATCCTGGCCTGCGCCAGCCACGGCGTGACCGCGCCGCTGGTGGCGCCGTTCAAGCACCGCGACGCCACCCTGTTCTCGATCGTCTCGGCCTTCGACGCGGCCTACTCGGCCTATAACGACTTCCAGCAGAACATGGAGCGCTACTGGTGCCTGCGCTGGCTGGGCCAGGAAAACGCGCGCCAGGTCGAGGCCGTGGTACTCAAGGACGAGGTGCTGCGCCTGGTCGAGATCCCGCTGGTGATCCGCCTGCCGGGCATGCCGCAGGTGGCGCGCGGCGCCCAGGTGCGCCTGGACATCGTGCGCTGGGACGAGGTCGACCTGGCGCTGGAAGCGCGCCTGCTCGAGGTGGCCACTCTGGCGCCGGAAGCGGCGTCCGGGATGGACCTGGACGAGGAAGAAGAGAGCGGCGATACCGGCGAAGCCGCCGCAGCCGAGAGCGCGGAAGCGGAAGGCAGCGTGACCGTGGTCGATCCCGAGACGCAGACCGACGTGCCGTCGGAGCCGCAGGAGCCGCAGGCGGCGGCGTGATGAATGGCGTGGGCGGCTGCGCCGCCCACGCTTGGACGTGACGCGCATATGCCTGGTTGGACAGCCTGTGCCCGCCATCCACGTCTGCGTTGGCGCCATACGATTGCCATCCGATCAACGCCCTTGAATTTGCAACAAGCCCTTGTTGCTTCCAAGATCGATACTTTCCCGCGAACCTCGCAATCCCGCCTTGCCGCACGGTAGAATGGGGAGTTTCATGACCTCAACCGTCCCATCCAGCAGCGCGTGAACACCCTGATCCAGAACCGTCCCCTGATGATTGCCATCGCCTGCTCGCTGCTGGCGCATGCCGGCCTGCTGGCGGTCCGCTTCGCGGCGCCGGACGCGTTCCGGCTGCAGCCGGCCGATCCTGGCCTGGAAGTCATCCTCGTCAACGCCCGCCACCAGCGTGCGCCCCTGAAGGCCGAGGCGCTGGCCCAGGCCAACCTCGACGGCGGCGGGAACGCCGACGCCGGCCGCGCCCAGTCGCCGCTGCCCGACCTGCGCAAGATCGAGAACGGCGACAGCATCAAGGCCCTGCAGCGCCGCATCGCCGAGCTCGAACAGCAGCAAAAGAACATGCTGACGCGTGCGAAGGCATCGCAATTCAATGCCGCGCCCGTGGCCGAGCAGGCCAGGCCGGACCGGTCGCGCACCGGTGCCGACGAGGTCGACAGCACCCACGCCATCGCGCGCATGACTGCCGAGATCACCCAGCGTATCTCGGACGAGAACAAACGCCCGCGCAAGACCTTCATCAGCCCGAGCACGCGCGAGGCCGGCTACGCCATGTACTACAAGGCGATGCAGAAGCGTGTGGAGGAGACCGGCACCCTGAACTTCCCGCAGGACGGCGGCAAGAAGCTGTATGGCGAACTGGTGGTGTACATCCCGGTGTTCCAGGATGGCAGCATCTACGAGAAGGAGGGCGGCCCGCGCATCGAGCGCAGTTCCGGCAATGCCGCGCTGGACCGCGCCGCACTGGCCATCGTGCGCCGCTCCGCGCCCTTCGGCAAATTCCCGGCGAATATGCGTTCGACGGACAAGGACGACCTCTGGATCGTGATCACCCGTTTCAGGTTTACGCGCGAAGAAAAGCTGCAGGCCGAGCTGCGTGCCAGCGATGCGTGACGCACGCCGTGAGCTTCTTCAAAGACATATCCAAAAACCGGGCTCCGACCCGGCTACGACCCTGGCGACATGACCGATAAATACTGCGTGATCGGGAACCCGATCGCCCACAGCAAATCCCCCGACATCCACGCCGCCTATGCGCGCCAGACCGGGCAGGACATCGCCTACGAGCGCCGGCTGGCGCCGCTGGATGGTTTTGCCGAGACCGTGCATGCGCTGGCGGCGCAGGGCTGGCGCGGCGCCAACGTCACGGTGCCGTTCAAGCTGGAGGCGGCGGCCATCGCCACCCGGCTCGCGCCGCGCGCGCGGCTGGCGGGGGCGGTGAATACCCTGCGCTTCGAGGGCGGCGAGATCGTCGGCGACAATACCGACGGCCCCGGCCTGGTGGCCGACATCGTCGGCAATGCCGGGGTGGCGCTGGCCGGCAAGCGCATCCTGCTGCTGGGCGCGGGCGGCGCGGCGCGCGGCGTGATCCTGCCGTTTTTGCAGCAGGGGCCCGCCGCCATCGTGATCGCCAACCGCACCCGCGCCACCGCCGATGAACTGGTGGCCCATTTCGCCGGCCATGCCGCGCCGGGCCAGCTGGGCGCCTGCGGCTTCGATGACATCGGCGCACCCTTCGACGTGGTGGTCAACGCCACCTCGGCCAGCCTGGCCGCCGCCATGCCGCCGGTGCCGGCCGCGGCTTTTTCCCCGGGCACGCTGGCTTTGGATATGATGTACGGAAAATTGCCGAGTCCGTTCATGGAATTCGCCGCCCGTCATGGTGCGGCGACCCGCGACGGCCTGGGCATGCTGGTCGAGCAGGCCGCCGAGGCCTTCGCCATCTGGCGCGGCGTGCGGCCGGATACCGCGGCGGTGCTGGCGGCAATGCGCGCCGCCTTGTGACGAGAACGAATGCAAGCTAGAACGACACCATGCTGAATACGCTCAAGGCCGGAGCGGCGGCGCGGCCGAAGTCCCGGGCCGGCGGCCGGCGCTGGCTGAAATGGATCATCCTCGGCCCCTTGCTGGCCGTGCTGCTGCTGCAGCTGTATTTCTTCGCGATGATCTGCTGGTGGACCCGCTTCGACCCGGGTTCGACCAGCATGATGCGCCAGCAGCTGTCGGTCCTGCGCGAACAGAATCCTGACGCGCGCCTGGAACAGGCCTGGGTGCCCTACGAGCGCATCTCGAACAACCTGAAACGCGCGGTGATCGCCTCCGAGGATGCGAATTTCCTCGAGCATGACGGCATCGACTGGGAGGCGATGGAAAAAGCCTACGAGCGCAACAACAAGCGCCACAAGGTGGTCGGCGGCGGCTCCACCATCACCCAGCAGCTGGCCAAGAACCTGTTCCTGTCGGGCTCGCGCAACTACCTGCGCAAGGGACAGGAACTGGTCATCGCCACCATGCTCGAGACGGTGATGAGCAAGCAGCGCATCCTCGAGATCTACCTGAACGTGGTCGAATTCGGCCGCGGCGTCTTCGGCGCCGAAGCCGCCGCGCGCCACTACTACCGCACTTCCGCGGCCAAGCTCAGTGCCTCCCAGTCCGCGCGCCTGGCCGTCATGCTGCCCAACCCGCGCTTCTACGACGCCCACCGCAGCACCAACTACCTGCAGCGCCGCAGCGCCATCATCCAGCGCCGCATGAACGCCGCCGACCTGCCCTGAATCACATCGCAAATCGGGGTCGTAAATCGGGGTTAAATCGGGGTCAGAGCACATTTTTCGCTACATTCGGGGTCAGAGCACATATTGATGTCGTATCGCTGGTCGTTGAAATCGTTTGTTATCCGCTGATCGGACGACGAAATCCCGGCTTTATTGCCGAAAGAATTCGGGCAGACCATATCCAAACAATATGCTCTGACCCCGAATTTTCAGGAAAATGTGCTCTGACCCCGGTTTGAAAGAACGCATGGATAACTTGAATTTGCAGTTGACGAGACTTTATGAGCCGCTGGGCTTCATGGCCGGTGAAAGGGTGCGTTCCATCGCCATCCCGTTCCGCAAGATCGCGGGCGGGGAGGGGCGGCATTGGGAGAACCTGTGCGTGCTGGCGAATGCCTTGCAGGGGGAGCTCGGCTTGCCGGCGCCGGCGGTCAGCGTGGCCAGTACCGGCGGCTATGTGCTGTGGCTGTCGCTGGAGACGCCGGTCGCGGCCGGGCTGGCGCGCGAGCTGCTGGCGCTGCTGGCGCTGGCTCACCCCGACATCGGCCTGTCGCCCGACGCGGTCGGTGCCGCCATCGAGCTGCCGCCGCGCCTGGATCCGGCGAACGGCAAGTGGTCGGCTTTCATCCATCCGGGCATGGGGGCCTCCTTCGCCGACGAATCCGGCCTCGACATGGCGCCGCCGGCAGCCGGGCAGGCCGCCTTCCTGGAGGGTTTGCAGGGCATCGGCGAGCAGCAGTTGCACGATGCGCTGGCGATCCTGCGCCAGGCCCATGCGACGACTCCGGTGGCTGCGGCCCCGGCCGCGGCGCCGTCCGTCCGCGCCGCCACCACGCCCGGCATCCCCGACGACCTGCTGCTCAAGGACGCCACGCTCGAAGATATCGTGCGTTTCCTGCACGCGAAACGGATCGAGCCGAGCTTCCGCCACCTGCTTCCACCAGGCTGAACCGGCCTTCAAAACAGGCCGGCGTTGTTGCCGGGTGAAATCTTGTGTTCGGGGTGGTCGGGCTTGGTCCTTACGGGTACACTTGCGCTGTTTCCGAATCCGGCCCCCAGAAAGCAGCGCATGATCAACGTATTCGTCCTACAGAACGGCCGTTTGAACCAGGTACCGATTGCTTCGCGCGCCGATCTGGAGAACGTCGAGGCAGTCTGGGTCGACCTCAACGACCCTACCGACGACGAACGCGCCTGGGTCAAGGCCAAGTACGACGTGGTGCTGCCGGACGAGGACGAAGTATCGGACATCGAAGCCTCGGCGCGCTACTACGAAGGCGAGAACGGCGACCTGCACCTGCGCACCGATTTCCTGCTCGAGGAAGAGGACGGCCCCTCGCGCATCGTCACCGTCGCCTTCATCCTGTCCAAGAAAGTGCTGTTCTCGGTCCACGTCGACGACCTGCCGGTGTTCCGCCTGGTGCGCCTGCGCGCGCGCTCGCGTCCCGGCTCGATCGAGGACTACATGGACGTGCTGCTCGACCTGTACGCCACCGACGCCGAATATTCGGCCGATGCGCTCGAGGGCATCTACGAGAGCCTGGAAAAGGTCAGCCAGCGCGTGCTGCAAAAGGAATTCACCGACCAGGACGCGGCCGCCGCGCTGAATGCGATCGCCCACGAGGAAGACTTGAACGGCCGCATCCGCCGCAACATGATGGATACGCGCCGCGCCGTCAGCTTCCTGATGCGCGGCCGCTTGCTCAATTCCGAGCAGTTCGAGGAAGCGCGCCAGATCCTGCGCGACATCGAATCGCTGGACGGCCATACCTCCTTCCTGTTCGACAAGGTGAACTTCCTGATGGACGCCACCGTCGGCTTCATCAACATCAACCAGAACAAGATCATCAAGATCTTCTCGGTGGCCTCGGTCGCCTTCCTGCCGCCGACCCTGATCGCCAGCATCTACGGCATGAACTTCGAATTCCTGCCCGAGCTGCACTGGAAATTCGGCTACGGCTGGTCGCTCAGCCTGATGGTCGTCAGCGCCATCGCCCCCTTCCTGTATTTCCGCCACCGCGGCTGGCTGAAGTAAGCCCGGCTCCGCCACTTCCTGCTCGCGCACCTGCCGCGGCGCCACGCGCCGTGGCCTTCGCGCGTCCTTGCCCCGCCTCGACCGGGTAACAGGGCGCCGGCCGGCATCCCCGACTTCCCGCCTTGCTCCCACGGCTCCCACGCAGCCGAGGTACGTATTCTTTTCGCATACTCTTGACTTTGTAATGAGAATCGTTATCATTCGCATTCTTATTGCGGCCTTGCGAATTCTGCATCGCGACGGCCGCCAGCTCTTTTTTCCCGTTGATCGAATCGAGGTATTGAATGAAACTGCATGCGCACGCACGTGGGCTTTACAAGTTGAACCGCATCGCCATGCTGGTGGGGATGGCCCTGCCGCTGCTTGCCCATGCCGCGGAACCGGAACTGGACGAGGACCGCATCCAGCAGGTGCAGGTGCGCGCCCAGAAAGTGGAGAGCAGCGCCTACGCCGTCGGCGCGCAATCCAGCGCGACCCCGCTCGACCTGTCGCTGCGCGAGACGCCGCAATCGGTGTCGGTGGTGACCCTGCAGCGCATCGAAGACCAGCGCCTGAACACCGTCACCGACATCGTCAACAACGTCACCGGCGTCTCGGTCAACCAGTACGAGACCAACCGCGGCCAGTTCACGGCGCGCGGCTTCGACATCGACAACCTGCAGATCGACGGCCTGCCGACCACCTACGAGCAAGCCTGGAGCGGCGGCGAAGTCGCCAGCAGCCTGGCCATCTACGATCGGGTCGAGGTGGTGCGCGGCGCGACCGGCCTGATGACCGGCGCCGGCAACCCATCGGCGGCGATCAACCTGGTGCGCAAGCACGCCGACAGCAAGCAGCTGACCGGCTGGGTCGACGCCGGCATCGGCCGCTGGAACGAGCGCCGCGTGATGGGCGACGTGTCCACCCCGCTGAATGCGAGCGGCACGATCCGCGCGCGCGTGGTCGGCGAACATACCGAGAGCGACAGCTGGGTCGACCTGCTGAAGAACGAGAACAACACCGTGTATGCGACGGTGTCCGCCGACCTCACGCCCGCGACCCTTCTCTCGGCCGGCTACAGCCACCAGGACACCCATGCGTCGGGACCGATGTGGGGCAGCCTGCCTTACTGGTACAGCGACGGCACCGTGGCCAACTGGGACCGCTCCAAGACCAGCGCCGCCGGCTGGACGCGCTGGCCGACCAGCTACGGCAGCGCCTTCGTCAACCTCGAACACGCCTTCGGGAATGGCTGGAAGCTGCGCGCCAACTACAACCACGGCGACCGCCGCGGCAATTCCTACCTGCTCTACCTGTCGGGCATGCCGGACCGCGTGACCGGCGTCGGCATGAGCGATTTTTCGGGCTCCTACAGCACCCGCACCAAGCAGAACGACGTCGGCCTGCACCTCTCCGGCCCGTTCGAACTGGGTGGCCGCCGCCACGAAGCGGCCTTCGGCGCCATGCACATGAAGCAGACCTTCAATTCCGATAACCGCGCGGCCGATTTCGGCGGCGTCAGCTCCGCCGTCGGCGACTTCAACCACTGGAACGGCGCCGCCTATCCGGAGCCGGCCTGGGGCGCCCTGAGCTTCTACGAAGGCAGCGAGACCAAGCAGGATTCGGTGTACGGCGTTGTGCGCGTCTCGCTCGCCGACCCGCTCAAGGCGATCGTCGGCGCGCGTGTCACCGACTACGAAAAGCATGGCCGCGGCCAGTACACGGCGGCCTACGCGATCAAGCACGACCGCGAGGTGACGCCCTACGCCGGCCTGGTCTACGACTTCGCCGCCAATTACTCGGCCTACGCCAGCTACACCGACATCTTCCAGCCGCAGAACCTGCGCGACCTGGCCGGCAACATCCTCGATCCGATCGTCGGCAAGAGCTACGAAGCCGGCGTCAAGGGCGAGTTCTTCGACGGCCGCCTGAATGCCTCCGCGGCGGTATTCAAGATCAAGCAGGATGGCCTGGGACAACGGGCCGGCGATATCGACCGCGGCGCCGGCCCCGAGGCCTACTACCGCGCCGCCGCCGGCGCCAAGAGCGAAGGCTTCGAGTTCGACCTGTCGGGCGAACTGGCCAAGGGCTGGAACGCCAGCGCCGGCTATACCCAGTACCGTGCCAAGGATGCGCTGGGCGCGGAAGTCAACAGCGTCTACCCGCGCCGCCTGCTGCGCGTGTTCACCACCTACCGCCTGCCGGACGCCTGGAGTGCGCTGACGGTGGGCGGCGGCGTGAACTGGGAAGGCCGCACCTGGACCATCGACCCGCTGGCCCCGGCCAATACCGACGGTGTCCTCGAGCAGAAGGACTTCGCGCTGGTCAACCTGATGGCGCGCTATGAATTCAACCGCCAATTGTCGGCCCAGCTGAACGTCAGCAACCTGCTGGACAAGACCCACGTCGGCATGTCGGCGTCCTACGGCGGCATCACCTACGGGGCGCCACGCAGCGCTTCGCTGACGCTGCGCTACCGCTTCTGAGCCACGCCCCGCGCTGGCGGGGTTTTACATTGATTGCACGAGGTCGATATGCGCGCCTTCTGGACCCTGATCCACCGTTACCTCGGCCTGCTCACCGCGGGCTTCCTGTTCCTGAGCGGCGTCACCGGCGCGGTCATCTCCTGGGACCATGAGCTGGACGACCTGCTCAACCCGCAGCTGATGGAGTCGCACAGCGCCGGCACGCCGCAAGCGGCGCTGGTGCTGGCGCGCCAGGTCGAGGCGCGCTATCCGGACATCCGCGTGTCCTATGTCCCGCTGCATGCGGAAGCCGGAAAATCGCTGGCGCTGGGCGTGTCGCCGCGCTTCGATGCGGCGACCCGGGATCTCACCAAGCCCGGCTTCAACCAGGTCTTCGTCGACCCGGTCAGCGGCGCCGAGCTGGGCAAGCGTGAATGGGGCGCGGTCTGGCCGATCACCAAGGAGACCTTCGTTTCCTTCCTCTACCGCCTGCACTACACGCTGCACATTCCCGAAATGTGGGGCATCGACCGTTGGGGCCTGTGGCTGATGGGCGCCATCGCGATGGTCTGGATGGTCGACAGCTTCGTCGGCTTCTATCTCACCCTGCCGCTGCGGCGCAAGCAGGCCGCGCCGGCCGGCGGCGCCGACAAGGCGGCCGGCGGCAAGGGCTGGTGGCGGCGCTGGCAGCCGGCCTGGAAGGTGCGCTGGAAAGGCGGTGCGGCCAAACTGAATTTCGACCTGCACCGCGCCTTCAGCCTGTGGACCTGGATCCTGCTGTTCATCCTGGCCTTCACCGCCTTCTCGCTGAACCTGTACAACGAGATCTTCTATCCGGTGATGAGCAAGGTGACGAAAGTGACGCCGACGCCCTTCGACACCCGCCCGATGGCCGACAAGCAGCACCTCGTCGCGCCGCGGCTGGCCTTCGACGAGGTGGTCGAGCGCGCCGGCGCCGAAGGGCTGCGGCGCGGCTGGGACGATCCGGTGGGAGGCATCTTCTATTCGCAGGAATTCGGCATCTACATGGTCAGCTTCTTCAAGCCGGGCGGCGACCATGGCAGCGGCGGCGTCGGTCCGGCCCTGCTGTACTACGACGGCGTGAACGGCAAGCTGCTGGGCCAGCGCCAGCCCTGGAAGGGCACGGCGGCCGACATCTTCGTGCAGGCCCAGTTCCCGCTGCATTCGGGGCGCATCCTGGGGCTGCCGGGACGCATCCTGATCTCGGCGATGGGGGTGGTGGTGGCCATGCTGAGCGTGACCGGGGTGATCATCTGGTGGCGCAAGCGTGCGTCGCGCAGGGTGGTGGTGGCGCAGCGGCAGGGGGTAGCCAGGCAGGCATGAAGCATGGCGGGTATCCGAGGCCCCCGGCCTCGAATGCCCGCCAAATGCATGCGCGAACGCGGGCTTATGCGAGGCGCGCAAACACCCGACGCGCCGCCTCGACCGTCTCGGCGATCACCGCATCGTCGTGCGCCGCCGAGACGAATCCCGCTTCGAACATCGCCGGCGCAAAATACACGCCTTCGTCCAGCATGCCGTGGAAGAAGCTGTTGAAACGCGCCTTGTCGCCGGCCATCATCTGGCCGTAGGTGGACGGGACGGTCTGCGAGAAGTACATGCCGAACATGCCGCCCACCGCGTCCGCGCAGAAGTCCACGCCGGCTTCCTTGGCCGCCGCCGTCAGGCCGTCGATCAGCTTGCCCGCCTGGGCCGACAGGTGTTCGTAGAAGCCCGGCTGCTGCACCAGCTTCAGCGTGGTCATGCCGGCGGCCACCGCCACCGGGTTGCCGGACAGGGTGCCGGCCTGGTAGACCGGGCCGACCGGGGCCATCTTTTCCATCAGCTCGGCGCGGCCGCCGAAGGCCGCCACCGGCAGGCCGCCGCCGATGACCTTGCCCAGCGCGGTCAGGTCCGGGGTGATGCCGTACAGTTCCTGGGCGCCGCCGAGGCCGACGCGGAAGCCCGACATCACTTCGTCGAAGATCAGCACGGCGCCGTATTCGGTGCACAGTTCGCGCATGCGGCGCAGGAAGTCGGGCGTGGCGCGGATCAGGTTCATATTGCCGGCCACCGCTTCCACGATCACGCAGGCGATGGTGTCGCCCATCGAGGCGAAGGCGTCTTCCAACTGCGGGACATTGTTATAGTCGAGCACCAGGGTGTGCTTGACGAAGTCTTCCGGCACGCCGGCCGAGGTCGGGTTGCCGAAGGTGAGCAGGCCCGAACCGGCCTTCACCAGCAGCGAATCGGCGTGGCCGTGGTAGCAGCCCTCGAACTTGACGATCTTGTCGCGGCCGGTGGCGCCGCGCGCCAGGCGCAGGGCGCTCATGGTCGCCTCGGTGCCGGAGGACACCAGGCGCACCTGCTCGATCGAAGGCACCAGGCGGCACAGCTCTTCGGCGATCTCGATCTCGCCCTCGGTCGGGGCGCCGAAGGACAGGCCGTTCGCCGCCGCATCCTGCACCGCCTTGATCACCTGCGGGTGGGCGTGGCCGACGATGGCCGGGCCCCAGGAGCCGATGTAGTCGATATAGCGCTTGCCGTCGGCGTCCCAGAAGTAGGGGCCTTCGGCGCGGGTGATGAAGCGCGGAGTGCCGCCGACCGAGCGGAAGGCGCGCACCGGCGAATTCACGCCGCCGGGCGTGGTCTGCTGGGCGCGGGCGAACAGGATGTCGTTTTTCGAAGTGGGTGCGGTCATGGCTTAATCGATGCGGAACAGTTTGTTGGGAATCAGGCGGCCCATGCCGAAGCGGCAGGCGTTCAGCAGGGCGCCGGTGGTGTACTCCTGGGCCGCGGCAAAGGCGTCGGCGGCGCTGGCGCCGCGCGCCATGTGCGCCACCAGCGCGCCCGACAGCGTGGTGCCGGCGCCGACGAAGGGGCCGGGCAGGTGCTGGCCCCAGGCCAGGCTGGCGCTCAGGGTCACGCCTTCGTACAGGTCGTTGAAGCGGGTGCCGTCGCCGCCGCCGGTACCGGTGACCAGTACGTGGCCGCAGCCGGTCGCGGCGAGTTCCACGATGTCGTCCATCAGCGGGGCCTCGGAGCCGGGATCGCGCCAGCAGTCGGCGAAGCGCGCCAGTTCGGGCTGGGACAGCATCAGGACGCTGGCCTGCGGCACCAGCAACTGGTGCAGCAGGGTCAGGATGTCGTCGTCGCGGATGCCGCAGTCGGGCAGGGCCGTGGTGAACGGGTCGATCACCAGCGGCACGTCGGCATAGTCGGACACGATTTCGGCGATCGCCGCGAGCTGTTCGAGGCTGGCCATCGCGCCGACCTTGATGGCGGCGATCGGCATGTCCTCGAGCAGCATGCGCGCCTGGTGCACGACTACGGCATGGTCGACCGGCTGGATGTCTTCGACGCGGGCGGAATCGGCCACCATCAGGCCGGTCACCACGGACAGGCCGTGGCAGCCGTGCATGGCGAACACGGTCAGGTCCGAATGGATGCCGAGCGCGCCGACCGGGTCGGCCGGTCCGAACGTGAGGATGAGAGGAGACGGTTGGTTTTGCACAGCGGGTAGATTAAGATCCTGACTTTCGACGAATCGATTCGATTCGCATTCTACTAGAGTGAACCGCGAAAGACCTACTATGCATTGTACCGCCGCTCGTCCGGGTCCTTCGCGCTTCCTAAAATACAAGGAACCGCAACGTGAGCAATGAATCGCAGCCTTACCAGACCTGGATGTGCCTGATCTGCGGCTGGGTCTACGACGAGGCCGCCGGCGCGCCGGATGACGGCATCGCCCCGGGCACCCGCTGGGCCGACGTGCCGATGAACTGGACCTGTCCTGAGTGCGGCGCACGCAAGGACGATTTCGAGATGACCGCCATCTGAGCCGATTGGCGGGCATTCCTTGCCTGTCTGCCAAGGGAAGATGACAGCCCATCAAGCCTTGGCCCCTGTTGAGTTGACGCCTAGCAACACTTTGCGCACAAGTCACACACGCTATGCTATCTTGCGGTTTCATGCTGAAGTGAAACGAATATGACGATGCAAGCGACAGGGCAGAAGATCATGGTGATCGACGACAGCAGCACGATCCGTCGCTCCGCCGAGATTTTCCTGACCCAGGCCGGGTATCAGGTCGTGCTGGCCGAAGACGGTTTCGATGCGCTGGCCAAGATCAGCGACCACCACCCGGCGCTGGTCTTCTGCGACATCCTGATGCCGCGCCTGGACGGCTACCAGACCTGCGCGCTGATCAAGAAAAGCGCGAAGTTCCATGCGATCCCCGTCGTCATGCTGTCGTCCAAGGATGGGCTGTTCGACCGTGCGCGCGGCGCGATGGTCGGCTCGAGCGCCTACCTGACCAAACCGTTTTCCAAGGACAGCCTGCTGGCCGCCGTGCGCGAGCACGCCTGCGCGGCATTATGAAGTACAACGATGTGGAGCCCGCCGTGGCCATACAAAAGATCCTGATTGTCGACGACTCCCCCACCGAACGCTATTACCTGACCGACCTCCTGGTGCGCAACGGCTTTGCCGTCAGCACCGCCGACAACGGCGAGGAGGCGCTGGCCAAGATCCGCGCCGAGCGCCCCGAGCTGATCCTGATGGACGTGGTCATGCCGGGCGCGAACGGTTTCCAGGTCACGCGCTCGATCGCGCGCGATCCGGAGCTGTCCTCGGTGCCGGTGATCATCTGCAGCAGCAAGAACCAGGAAACCGACCGTATCTGGGGCATGCGCCAGGGCGCCAAGGATTATTTCGTCAAGCCGGTCGACGCCCAGCAGCTGCTGGCGCGCATCGCGGCGCTCGGCGCCTGACATGGCCGCCGGCGATCCCGGCGCCGCCGCGGCCGGCGGCCCGGCGGCGCGGCGCGCGCGCCTGCGCCAGTACCAGGAACGGCTGCTCGAGCGCATGCAGGCCGCCCGCACCAGCAGCGGCGCGCGCGCGCACCAGCTGGGCATCGAGATCGGCGGCGAAGCGTATCTGCTCGATTTGCTCGAAGCCGGCGAGATCGTGCCGCTGCCGGCCCTGGCGCCGGTGCCGCTGACCCAGCCCTGGTACCTCGGCCTGGCCAATGTGCGCGGCAGCCTGGTCGGCGTGGTCGACCTGGCGCGCTATCTCGGGCACGCACAGGAGGCGGCGCCTGCGGGTGCAACGCCGGGCGCCATGCGGCTGGTGACCTTTGCCTCCTCCCTCGGTTTTCCTTGCGCGCTGCTGGCCGGGCGCGTGGTCGGCCTGCGCCATGCAGCCGACATGAGCCCGATTGGTGATCGCCTGCGCGACGCCGACGGCACGGCCTGGACACCGCTGTCCCTGTCCGCCCTGGTGCGCGAAGAGCGCTTCCTGCAGGTCGGACTGGCGAACGGCGCATGACAACAACGGTATCTGCACTGGAGCTGGAATGGGATTCGCATCCAAACTGACGCTGAATTTTCTCGCCAAGGACAAGGACGGCGCCGACGGCGCCACCGTGCTGGCCTCGCCCGACACCCAGTTCGGCGTGCCCGCCGCCGCAATGGCGTCCGCGTCCGCCGCGGCGCCGGCGCCGCAAGGCGCGGGCGCCGGCTCGGCCAGCGCCGCCGCGCTGCGCCTGGGCGGCCTGCTGCGCCGGCGCCGTCCCGGGGCCGCCAGCGCACCCGCATCTGCGTCCGCCGCGCCCTTCGACGCGGACCTGCGCCTGCCCCTGATCGGGCACCTGTCGCTGCCGCGCCAGCTGCGCATCCTGATGCTGGCCTGCGGGGCCGGCATCCTGCTGACCATCCTGTCGCTGTGGCGCAACGCCGAGAGCGGGGCGGTCGCCGCCAGCCAGATCCAGATCGCCAGCGAGGTGCTGATGCATTCGCAGCGCGTCGGCAAGGCCGCGCCGAACGCGATGCAGGGCGTGCCCGACGCCTTCCTGCAGCTCGAGGACAGCCGCCGCGAACTGGGCCGCGGCCTCGAACTGCTGGCCAGGGGCGGCGCCTATAACGGCCAGCAGATCCCGGCTTCCGATGCCGGGCTGGCAAGCCAGCTGGCGGCGGTGCGCAAGAAATGGGCGGAATCGGACGCCGCCGCGATCAGCATCCTCAAGATGAAGCGCGAACTGGTCGGCTTCGACAAGAGCCTGAAGCAGTTCGACATCCTGTCGCCCGAGATGCTGGCGCTGACCGAGGAAATCCTGACCGAGCGCACCGCGCGCGGCGGCAGCCCGCGCGAACTGGCGGCGCTGGGCCGGCTGATGATGCTGACCCAGCGCCTGTCGCGCAGCGCCAACGAATTCCTGACCTCGGGCGGCATCACCTCCGAGACCGCGTTCCAGATGGGCCGCGACACCACCACCTTCCGCGTCACCGTCGACGGCCTGCTGAACGGCAGCGCCCAGCTCGGCCTGGCGCCGCTGCGCGAGCCCGAGCTGCGCGCCAAGCTGAGCGAGGTGCAATCGAAGTTCGACGTGTGCCAGCGCGTGATCGCCGACTTCCTCGGCCACCTGTCCGACCTCACCGCCGCCAAGGCCGCCGAGCAGGCGATCTTCAGCGACAACGAAGCCTTGCGCGGCCAGCTCGGCAAGCTGCAGGGCAGCTACCGCGCCGGCGAAGGCCAGGGCCCCTGGTTCTGGCTGCTGGTCGCGTCCTCGGTGTTCACGCTGGCCATGGCCGGCTGCATCTCGCGCGTGATGCTGCAGGATTCGCGCAACCGCACCCGCGGCGCCGACGCGCGCCGCCAGGAAGCGGAAGCGATGCGCCTGCTGGCCCAGGCCAAGGAAGAGGAAGCCAAGGCCACCAACGACCAGAACCAGGCGGCGATCCTGCGCCTGATGAACGAACTGCAGGAAGTCGCGGACGGCGACCTGACCGCCTACGCCACCGTGTCCGAGGACATCACCGGCGCGATCGCCGACTCGGTCAACTACACGGTCGAGGAATTGCGCGGCCTGGTGGTGCGCGTGATCGACACCGCCGAGAAGGTGGGCGGCGCGTCCGGTGACGCCCAGGGCGTGGCCAGCGAGCTGCTGGTCGCGGCCGGGCAGCAGTCGCGCGAGATCCAGGACGTGTCGGCCACCGTGCTGCGCATGGCCGGAGAAATCACCGACGTGTCCAGCTCGGCGAAGGAATCGGCCGAGGTGGCGCGCCAGTCGGTGGCGGCGGCGGAGCAGGGCGCGACGGCGGTGCAGAACGCGATCAAGGGCATGGGCGAGATCCGCGAGCAGATCCAGGAAACCTCGAAGCGCATCAAGCGCCTGGGCGAATCCTCGCAGGAGATCGGCGAGATCACCGAACTGATCTCGG
>Ga0265780_10002522_pt1 | contig 24730 bp, 21 predicted proteins | sample P1T30metagenome_FD_192432 | JGI IMG/M metagenome (GOLD analysis project Ga0265780, IMG submission 192432) | Plant litter microbial communities from East Loma Ridge, Irvine, California - P1 T30 | ecosystem: Environmental > Terrestrial > Plant litter > Unclassified | place: USA: California... | reverse complement strand
GGGGCTGATGAGTTTGGCAGTGAGATACCTTCCAGACTGGTTTCCGGGCACGGGATTCAAGCGTGTGGCGCGTAGGATGGCGAGACAACTCGAGCAGACGGTCGAACTGCCCTACGAATTCGTCAAGCGGCAAATGCGCGAGGGTGAGAACAAGACGTCGTATCTCTCCGAGGCCATCAAAGACATCGGGCTGGATCCGCAGATGGAATTCAGTGAGTGCTTGCATTCCCCACACACTCCATCTTTTCTAACGCAACGCAGTCCACAAATGGTCCGCCGCGTCAATGTACATAGCCGGCGCCGACACCACTGTAGCCGCGCTCATGACCTTCTTCCTCGCCATGATGCTAAACCCAGACATCCAAAAGCGTGCCCAAGCCGAACTCGACGCCCTCACCTCCCGCACCCGCCTCCCCACAAGTTCCGACAAAGACTCCCTGCCCTACACAACCGCCATCCTCAAAGAAACCCACCGCTGGCACCCCGTCGCCCCAATGTCCCTGCCCCACGCAACAACCCAAGAGGACGTCGTAAACGGATACCGGATACCCAAGGGCGCGGTCGTTATGGCGAACACATGGTCAGTGCGCCTCTTTCCCCCTTTCTCCATCCTCCACCTGTTGTGGCGTTTACGTGAGTTGTGTGGCTGACGTGGTGTGAAGGTGGATTACACACGACCCCAGCGTGTATCCCGAACCGATGGCGTTCAGGCCGGAGAGGTATCTGGGCAGTGAAGCAGCGCCCGACCCACGAATCCACACTTTCGGCCACGGCCGGCGCGTCTGCCCAGGTCGGTACGTCGCCGACAACGCGCTGTTCATCACCATTGCGCAAGTGCTGTCTGTCTTCAACATCAGCACCATAGAAGGGTCAGAGCCAACTGTTCAGGTACGTAACTGCAAATCTGGGGTGATTGGATTATCAGGCTGATGTTTGTGTGTGTGATAGTTTGAGCCGGGCGTGGTGAGTCACCCAGTGCCGTTCAAGTGTCGGATAAGTGTGCGGGATGGGGTGGCGGAGGAATTGGTTAGGAGGAGTGAGGGGATGTATCCGTTGGGAGAGAGTGATGCGGATGTGTTGGGTGCGATGACTGCAGATTTGTGAGGATGGTGGACGGAATGGTGTGTATTGGGGAGGCAGTAATTCGTTGATCGCGAAGTGTGTGTATATACATGAAGGCCGTAAGAGAGAGCGGGTAAGAGGGCTCAAAGATCAAACCCAAGGTTCCGTACTCGGACTCCTTACTCTCGCTTCTCCCTCTCCCCTCCAACTCTTAAACTCCCGCGCACTCAACCCCTCCTCAAACATCCTATCAATCTCGTTGACAGTCCTGCCCTTCATCTCCGGAATGATGAAATAACTAACTACGACGCCGACCACACAGCTCGCCGCATACGTGTATCCAGTCTTGCCTCGAAGATTACCTTCGTCGGGATTGAAGACGTACGGCAAGCAGAGACCCGACACAGTGGACGTGAGTGCCGACACGGCCCAGCCAATACCCTGCGTTTTGGCACGGAGCTGGAGAGAAGACGCCTCGGCGGCGATGGCGTAGGAGGCTGGCCAGACGCCGATGCCGCAGACGATAATGGTCATCATCATGCAGGCGGCTGTGTACCTGGCGGAGATGTCAGTGTTTTGAAAGGATGTTGGGCGGGCAAGTGACAAACCATGTAACTGCTGGTGTGATCTTAGTGCTATTTGCTACGCCCATGGAGGTCCAGAGGAGGACTGCAAAAGCCATGGTGCTGAGAACACACTTCCGGCGTCCGACGCGTGACATGACCCAGATCGAGATGACGTTTGCGATTAAGCCGAGCACGATACCGAGGATGAGGAAGATGATTGACGTCCCTGGCTTCATACCGACAAGCTGGAGGAAGTAAGACGCTTTGGCTAGGAGTTGCAGTCCAAAGATGGATGTCAAAGAGTTGGCCCATACAACGATGAAGGTCCGGCGAAAGTTTCGCTTGTGAAAGCACTCCATAAACGTAGCGTTGGCTGAGAGCTCCTCGTGTTCAATGGTCGCGAGAATTTTGGCGACAATACTGGCTGTGTCTGTGCCTGGGGGATCCAGACGAGCTTGTGCCTTGTGCGCCTTATCTATGTAGCGTTTGCGAACATACCATGCTGGCGACTCAGGTATGAAGAAAGCCACGACAATGGGAACGAACGAAAATGGCCATTGAGAGCCAAAAACAACGGCGTAGCCTTTACCGCGGTTCAAGGATCCGTAAATGACCAGCGCACCAGTCAGTTGGCCCAGGAGCGTAACGGCCGGGAAAAGGGCCATCCCAGATCCGCGAAGTACTGGAGGCAGGATCTCCGACATGTACGTTTGGGTGGCGGACATTACACCTCCAATAGCGAGACCTTGTGCTAGTTTGCCCATCATGAAGCATACCCGGCGGCTAGTGAGATCCGCTGGGAGGTACGAAACATACATAATGGCAACGCCGATTGCAGAGAGAAAGGAGCTCACAGCAAGAGCCTTTTTTCGACCGACTCGGTCGTTGAACCATCCACCAAGTAAAGAGCCAGCCATTGCGCCGATGGGAGATGCGACATTCCAGAGGGCAAGCCATGTCGAGGGGAGAATCCATTCGCCTTCGTAGAAGATACCAAAGTCCTTTCTGTGGCACTGGTTAGCACGGCACATGCCAAACACGTGGGGCCGGGCTAGCGTACTGGAAAACAGGCATGGCTGACACGGTGCCAACAACAACATTGTCGTATCCATAGAGAAGAATCGCAGAAGTGAGCGCAATGGTGATCCAGACGACTTTTCGGTATTTCTTGATGTTCTGCCAAAGCGTGCTCTTCTCGTCGTTTTCCTGTCCAGTCGACCCGCTGTCCACCTCTGAGATGCGCTCTCCGGACCAACTGTCCTTCTTATCGGTGCTTTGATTGTCGATACTCGCCATGATTGCGGTGTTGACGAGAAATCGCCAGAGCCTTAGAAGGAGGGACAAAGGAAGATAAAGGCCACTTCGGGCTTCGGACTACGAGCTTAGTGGCCGCGGGCAACTGCTCTAACAGTGATGGGGGATAATGAGTAATTACTTAGAGTAATACTCATTTTACTCTAGAGTAAAATTAGATTACTCTATAATTACTCTAAGTAAAAAGAGTAAAGAGTAATTAGAGTAATTACTTCTTTACTCTTACTCTTTACTCTTTTACTCTTTTTAGAAATTAATTTTATTTAATTTTAATATATATAGAATCTATTAGTTAAATAATATATCTTTAATATTAAGTATATATATTAAATCTTTAATATAAGACTAAAAAACTTAATTTTAAAAAATTTAATATATAAAAAAGATAATTTAGAGCTTATTATAACTCTATAAAGCTAAAAGTTAATATAATATAATAATAATATATATATAATACTTATATATTAAAGAAAAACTTAATTATTATATTTAATAATACTTTATTTTAAGTATATTAAGTTAAATTAAGTTAAAAAATATATTTATAAAGTTATATTAAGCTATATTAAGCTATATTAAGCTTAGTTTAACTATATTCTTTATAATATATAAGAAACTATTCTTTTATTTTAAATAATATTAGTTTTTTTTTATAGAAAAACTTAATTTTACTTAAGATCTTTAATACTTATTTTTTATTCTTATATTAAAAATTTAATATATATACTTAATATTAAAGTTATATTATTTTATCTTTAGAATCTAAATATAATAAAATTAAAAAAAATTAGTTTTTAAAAAGAGTAAAATAGTAAAGAGTAAGAGTAAAGAAGTAATTACTCTTTTTACTCTTACTTAGAGTAATTACTTATTACTCGGAGTAATTACTCCTGTTACTCATCCCCCATCACTGCCTCCATGTCCCCAGACCGTATTCTCCACCAATAAAATCTTGGGTTCCCCACGACTCCAAGCATGCAAAGACGGGAAAAGAGACGAACACTAGCTGCCGTCGGTTATGTTCCTTTTACCCCGGCATCGGTGCTGGACATGGGCGACGGAGCATTTTCTCAATCTGGAAATGATTGCCTGTGAGCACATGGGCGACGGGGTATGAAGCTCTTGTTCTCTTGTATCTTCTGGCTTGTTGGAACGGCGCTACAAGTTGAGATGAAATGCACCTGAATTCAATAAAGACATTTATATACAACGGATCCCATCATTCCGTCCTCCTTCCTAGACACGTGCTCGTTCGTATCCACAAACTTTTCCGGAACTCCACAAGAGCAAAGAAAACACTCTAATCACACTCAAGTTGACCTCTCCAACACCTTCTTCTGTTGCTCAGCCACCACCATATCCATGAACCTGTGAGGCAGACCAGAACAACCCGAGGGACTCAAGTTTCGCTTAATGCATTCGGAAGCAGCTTCTTCATAAGATCTCCTGAATACATCCCACAGCGGTGCATCCTTCGAGTTGGGAGGTACAGGTCTGGGGAAGTAAGGGTCATTTCTGAAATAAGAGTGGACCAGCTGAAGCAACATCTTTTCTACATTTGTAGACACGACTTTGCACCTGTTGAAGTCCAGCATCCACATGTGCGTGGTCCTTTTCTTGAAGTCATTGATGTGCGCATCCCAAGTAGAGGTGTTGGGTGACATGTTCGCAATGGCTTCTGAGGACAGCGGCTTTGTGGTGATCAGATGTGGTTGGGCCACCAGGTCAGGAGAAGATCCGAGGACGAACTCGACATCGTTAGCATCCAGATGACAAGCCCAGTGCATGATTGCCAGAGCTTGTCCGATTGCAGATGCAAACTCAAAAACATTCAGATCCAGCTCTTCCATCTGGTCGAGATGAAGGTTGAAGTTCCTGAGCTGGAAGAACTTATTGTTGACCCTTTCCCTTCTCTTTCCCAAGTACATTCTTACAAGGCAGTCTTTATTGGAAGCATCAGCCTTGAAACTCTGGAGGTCAGCTCCCTTTGGTGCATAGATGTCAATCAATGACTCTCGGATCGGCTTTGCGAGTGGTAGTATTCTTTCAGCGCAGAGTAGATTTGAAGGCTCCTTTAGAAATTGTAAGGGGAAGCGGTCCAGATTCTCTGACCACCAGATGTCGTCACTCTGACCAACGAAGTACTTGAGTCTGGGGACCCTAACTTCTATTTTGTCTCGACCCAATTTCTCAAAGACCTCAGAAACTTTGTTGTGCATTTCGTAGTCGTTCCACAGCTGATCTGTGTCTTGTCCAGGGTAATTCGCAACTTTGAAGATGTCCGTAGTACCTGGTACCTCATAAACTCTGCCACAAGTACCAGGTCCCAGAGATCGAAAGAGAGATCGGGTACCCACAGCAGCTTGCTGTCTCTCAGCGAAAGAAGAGGCCGTGGAGATGATAGACCGGACAGACAGAAAGCGTCTGAGAGTCACCTTGGGATTCAACTTCTCTTCTAGCTGAATGGACTCCATCATTTTTTCCATGAGTGAGGAGCTACGACTGAATTGAGATCCTTCACTGACATCTTGTCCTCGCTTTCGGAATTTCGGATCGTTTTGCGACATGTTGTGGTCGCTCGGGGTTTTGGTAGTATGCAACATGTGCAGGTTGAAAGACTTTTGAAACTTTGACTTAAATCCGAGAGAATAGGTAGCTGAAAAGAAAAACCCAAAATTAATCTCCTTATAACATAATCTGTGGTAGTCAAGATTCAAACCGTGGTTCACACATGTTGTAAACTATGGTTGCGCAATATTGCTCAATCAGCAACACGACTCGGCCGGCTCCGCACACATCAAAGATTTTACTTCATTACGTACATGTTCCCCAGTTTTTGAATTTCGTGTGACTCTTTGACGGCTCTCCACAGACAACGACTCACCTCCAAAATGACTACCATGAGCGGCTATGAGAAATGTTGGATTCTCCAAAAACATCGCTCAACTCTACATGTTCACCCATTAGCGGGGCGTTCAATTTGTGCCCTGCGTATTCTTCATGATTGGTCTTCCCTTCCTCCCGGAAAGTCCACGTTGGCTTGCCAAGGTAGACCGCACTGAGGAGGCCCTCCGCATTCTCGCAGAAATCCAGGCGAATGGTGACATTACAAACGAATACGTCGTCGCCGAATATGAGGATATCATCACGGTGCTAACAGCTGAGCGTCTCGCGCCAAAGAGTTGGAGGAAGTTTGTGTACAATGGCATGTGGCGTCGAACACTTGCTGGTTTCTCGGTACAGGCATGGCAACAACTATCTGGCGCAAACGTCATGGTACGTGCTCATGTTTGAGTTACATTCCCGAAATGTGCTAACTTTGTTTTTATATAGACATACTACATTGTCTACATCTTCTGTAAGATAACACCATATCAAGAATCCGACACCCGAGCTAACAAGACCGTCAGATATGGCAAACCTTGAGGGCGAAATTAACCTCATCGCATCTGGTGTCCAATATGCTCTCTTCATCATCTTCTCGTCGATCATGTTCTTCTTCGTCGACAAGATCGGAAGACGGACACTACTCGTCTGGGGTGCTATCGCTATGGCATTCTGCCACTTCGTCGTCGGCGGTATTCTCGGGTCCAACTACACATATGTGCCTGGTAAGTTTTCACCCGCTCAAGTTTTGTGTGTATATTGACCAGGACCACAGAGGGTGTTGCAGGCAATGCCAACGTCGTAATGCGAGTCACCGGACCGCCTGCGCACACCGTCATCGCTTTTTCCTATCTCCTAATCATCATCTACGCGCTTACTCTCGCACCGATCTGCTGGGTCTACGCGGCCGAAGTATGGTCTCTCGAGACCCGCGCGACAGGAATAGGCATCGCAGCCATCGGGTTAGTACAAATCCTTCCCCTAGACTCGTCCGATCTCAACAGCTAACCCGTCACAGCAACTGGGTCTTCAATTTTGCAATCGGCCTTTTCATTCCCCCGGCCTTCCTCAACATCCGCTGGCGCCTCTTCATCGTCTTCGGCGCACTCTGTCTCGGCGGCGCTATTCAGTTCTGGTTCACGTACCCCGAAACCTGCGGAAAGACCATCGAGGAAATTGAAGTGCTTTTTAGCAACGGTAGACCACCGGCGTGGAAGACGAAGAAGGGCGATTCGCGACTTCACGATGAAATGGCAGCGGTTTCAAACGCGAGGGCCAAAGAGGAGGCGAGGGCCAGCATCGAGAAAGTCGTGAAGGGTGACACGGGTTTGCATCAGGAGGTCAAGTCGGAGACTGCGTGAGGATGTCACTCACAGGACTCTTCCTCAATATTCCACTTTTGTCCCTAATGCTTACCTAGAGCCTCAATTCACTTAAATTTCCACTGCGTTCAACACTTCAAAAAGGTTGCCTGATTGGGAAGGTACCAGGTCTCTGAGAGATGTGATGCATGCTACTGCGGACCGCAAATGTGAATAGTCCCTAATGCTCACCCAGAGCTTTAATTCACTAGAATTTCTACTGCGTTCTATACTAAAAAAGAGTTGCCGAATTAGGAAGGTACCAAGTCTCTGAGAGATGTGATGTGTGCTAGTGTGGACTGTGGATGTAAACTTTTGAAATGAATTACACCCGAATCTAATACGAAAAGCTTGTAGTCTACGTGTATGTCACCTCTACCTATATTTCATTTCGTGAATATGAATGCATAGAAGGGCCATGGCTAATCACTCATTCGACACGTCCATGTCCACGCCCACTTCACCTCCCCCCACCCTCCTCTTTCCTACATGTAAAAATCCATATATCTGCCCATCTCCAATCTCCCTGCACACCACTCGATCAAAATGTGCCACTTCCTCACCACCCGCTGCAAGTCCTGCCACTGGACGCTCACCTCGCGCCCGATCAACTGCGGGCACGGACTAGTCATCCTCGGTCCCTCGGGCATGACTGTCGAGTGCGCACACGAGGGCGCGGAGGTCGTTGAGGAGACGAAGTTGTGTTGCGAATGTGCAAAGTATAAGAAGAAGGAAGACAAGGAGAGTGCGTGGGAGAAGTGGGTGGCTTGGAGGAGGGGTGGGTAGGTGTGTGTTGGCCGTGTCTGGCCTTTAATAGGGCTGATGAATGGTATGTGAGAAGTTGGTGCAGAAATCAGCGAAAATGCTAGTGTACATATTCAAAATCGTTTGGACGTGAGAGGGGCAACTCCGTCTGTCTATGCTCGTTATTATGCTGTTACAGTATTGTTACAAATCCACGCTTGATGTACATGCTTCATAAGGGGTATCGTTCATGTTCTCGTGCTCTCCCTCTCGCCTACAAATTAATAGGATACCGCTGACGAATCGTCTTGCCGTATTTGAACAACAGCGCCGGAACTGGAATGAACGCAATAGCCAGGAAGCCCAGCATACTATTTCCCCACCCAAGTCCTAGGGACTCGTACATTTTCGGTCCGGCAAGTGGGAGCATGGCACCGAAGAGACATCGCAGCGCGGTCATGCCTGCGATGGCGGAGGCGGCGAATTGCGGGAAACAGTCGATCATGTAGGTTTGCAAGGGCGCGAAGATGCCCATGAGGCCTACGCCAAAGGGGACGAGGGAGATGATGGGTACGACTGGAAAAGTTAGCGTAGTCTGATAGTGGGGTACGAGAAGACCTACTCCAGTGCACTTTATAATAAGAAGTCCAACCGTAGCTGCAGAGACGTTAGTGATCTGAAGATATCCAGGCACGGCGATCGACTTACATGAAGAACGATATCGGAATCAGCATGCCGAAGAAGACGCATAGTGGCAATCGCATCTCGGGCTCGTATACGCCCTTGTTCCTCTTCGCTAGACGAATGATAGTCGCGTCGGATGTCTTTGCAACAAAGATGATGCCCATGAAGTTACCGACACCAATGCCCAGGTATGCGAGACCAGTCATTTCAGCCTCCCAGCCATATGTCGAGATGAAGACCGAGGTAATCGTGGTGAAGAGCAGGAACAGTAGGCCGAATAGGAAGGACATGTACAGCGAACAGAGCAGGACGATTGGTGACGTTGTCAGCATCTTTAGGGGCCGAGTGATGCCGTGCTTGAGGACGTCGACCGGGGTGCGTGCGGGCACGCCCTCTTTGTACGTCATGATATTCTGAAGCTCCGGTCGTCCAAGCTCGCTGCGAAGCTTCTTCAGCTTCTGTTCCAGGAGGACGGGGTGGTACGTTTCGGTGTTGAAAATGAGGAGTCCGGTCGTGACGATGCAGCCAACGATGAACACAACCCACATATCCCACCGCCACCCGGCGCGCTGCGCAATGAAGCCACCGCATAGGGGTCCTAGGATAGGTCCAAACAATATTCCCATGGAGTAAATTGCGACGGCCTTACCACGCTGCGCAGGTACAAACAGATCAGCGATAACGCCCGTCCCCAGCGTGAGACAAGCCGAGCCCGCAAACCCAGCGAGGAACCGCATGGCGATAAGACCTTCCAGATTCGGTGCCAGCGCACAACCCAGCGTAAACGCGCAGAAAAACACATTGCATACATTCAGGACTATGCGTCGTCCATAGATTTCCGACAACGGGCTCAGGATAAGCGGGCCGATGGCAAATCCAAGAACGTACACGCTGACGGCGAATGATCCGAGAATTTGGGATGTGTTGTTGAAGTCGGCGTTGACGAAGGGGATGCCGGGTGCGAAGATGGATGAGGCCAAGGGGCTGAGGAATGTGATGGCGGCAACCATGAATAGAATAGTCCATTTGCGTTTGTCGGGGAAGTTGCGCGGGTTTGTTGGGTCGTCTTGCGAGTCCCAGCCGACGAGGTTGTTGTCGAGATCGGTTAAAGGGTACTTCTCTGGTGCTAGTTGGTCCTTGCGCGTACTCTTCCTTGACAGATGCTTTTCGAGATCTGCGCCCATGTCTTGATCTGCTTGGTGTGGCTCCTGAATACTGTTAGGTGACTGATCACGATAAATCTGATGTGTAGACGCACCGCTTCCTCAACGACTTCTTCTTCTTCTTTCTCTCGCCTCGCCTCACCCATTTCTAGGTCCTGTATTCTAGTTCTCGAGCTACTCCTTGAGCGCTGGTCGCTGTCGCGTGGGGCGGACATTGTGAGATCAAGTTAGGTTGTGTGCTGGTCGCAAACGGTTTCGCCGTTACTGCAAATCTCAGAGTACACGCAACACTGTTGAAGTGTGGCGATATGTTAGATGGCGCAGGTCACGCGTAGTCGCTGTTGGGGGATAGCAGGCGAAGATGTGACACTCCAGCTTGACTTGTTGAAAAGCAAAGCAGGAAGAGGCAGAGTTTATTAGAGTAGCTGAGGTACGGCTTGAGGTTAGACCGCGTTCCACATGGCTGTCGCAAATACTGAAAGGACAGGGCAATCACTATCTCCGTCGCGCTAGGCCGCGTTCAGCGTGTGGATGCTCGGTGTACGGCGTTAGCAAGAGAGCGAGATGTTGCGCGGGGTCGGCTTTTAGTCCGCTTCCATTCGTGCATCTTTGCAGCAACTGAAGGCTTTGCGTAGCCCTGCGCAGCAGTGCGGATGAAGAGTATGACGAGCCTGTTTCGTAGGTGGCTTGCGGCACATGCGAGTGCAGAAATGAAGGACACTGCTGCTCGGTGCGAAGTTTGCATCCGACGCCGTCTCAGCCCTGCGAGAACATGACTCTCCTTTCGCTAAGAGCCGACGAGGCCTCCAAAAACATTAGAAATGGCCCACATTGACGACTCTTGGCTCGGAGGGCAACGCACTTTGAGTCTCGTCGGGGGGTGTTAACCTCCGAGATGTTCCAGGAATGCAGAGCGACCGTGACCTCTGACTGTGCTGTGCAGTTCTGTAGCCGCCATGATTCCGTAATCCAACTCTTGCAGACGATAATGAAACGGGGTCCCAATGAAATACTCCTATAAAAGCTCTACGCTCTACTGAACCGGCTCTCATCGAAGTCCGATAGGTACTCGTAGGGGATAGACATGGTGGGTGGAAGTTAGTACCACATCTTGTGCATCATCGTACAGCTGGTGCATCGCCCAACCAGATAGCCTCATCTAAACCATAATCTCATGAAAGCGGACAAACATTGTGAGAACCGTGAAGGACTGAAGTCGACTTTAAGTTCTCAAAGAAACTCTTACCGCCGAGGGGCAAACCTTAGGTAGCCTTGGTCCGTGTAGTTGATTGGCGCTGCTGACACCAGTATGCTGCACAAAGTAGGCGAGTTCATGTGCTTTTGAAGGTACTGGTATGGTACGATGTTCACGGGGGGAATGCTGAGGTGAGGTTGGTATACATATATTCAGACACTATCGGTCCTTCTCGGTCACCGGCTCCCGGATCCCCACGGTAAGACAGCACTACTATAACAACAACGACAGGGTCAACACTAGTGATGATGATCGAGAGTCTGTCATACCGTGCGCAGGTATGCTTACAACATTGCATTTTCGTACTAGATTAATCCCTCTTTTGAGAACAAAAGCGCAATTGACAATGACTACAAAAGCATAATCTCATAAGCCGCCCCAAAGGATAAGGTATAGCAGATGACCTCCAGCGCCTCTGCAATAAATCAATTTTCCTCCCTTGCCCCGTGCCATGTCCATATGATGCTAGAGAAAAGCATATGCTTTTCCGATACATCATGACAACGGATCTATAACAGTCGCATGCGTATGAAGGATCACAAAGGAATTGTCCTTTTGAGCTCCGGATACATGAAGAATTCGAGCACTGGCTTAGTCAAAATAGTCGCGTATAGCTCCAAGGCGCGCTCCTTATCCACTCAGCATGTCTTTGACACTCATGCCTCGAGCACCACTCCAGCTTCTGCGGTCCGTGTTCAACATCAACAAGGCTTCTGTCGCTTCATGGTCCTCGCGATCGGCCTGGGGTTTCAGTGCTGGCGATGTGAGTGAGAATGGGGCTGCACTGTGCGACGAACCAGGCGCAGCGAGCGGACCCGTACTCGGAGGTCCGTTCCCAAAAGGATTACTGAAAAGTGTAGCAGACGGTGTATGCGCACTGAAAGCTGGCGAGGCTTGGATCGAAGGCGAAGTTACAGTGGAGCGGACTGTCGATGAGGTCAGGGAATAGCGATGTGGGTCCGAGGACTGGATGCTCGCCGAGTAGTGCCCGTTGCCGCTATCGCGGGGAAGTATTGCCGGGGAAGTTGTTGTGGAGTGACTGCTGTACACACTTCGGTCTGAGGGATATATGACTGGCGACGGTGACGGGTTGACAAAGGTATACACGGGCTTCTGCACGGCACTGGCGACGTGCGTCGGGGACGTGGCGTCTTCCATTTCCTCATCCTCGTCGTCATCTTGGTCTGCCTCGTCGTCATCTTGCATGCGCCTGAGCGGGGGTGGAGCCGATATCACAGACGAGGGCGAATCACGGCGTGAGTGCGCGGACTTCAAGTCTGAAATGCATTGCTCCAGGTATCGCATGTATTCGATCGAGGCCTGGTGAAGTTAGCACACGTTGCCGTCTAACCCTGGAAGCGGGTGAGCGTACCTGCAGTATAGCCAGCTTGTGCATGTCCTGACCCCGGCAGGCCGGAATCATGTCCTTGAGTACCCCAAACTCCTCATTCATCTTCGACCTCCTTCTCCGCTCGATCAAACTATGCGCCGTCTTCCGGGCGATCTTGCGCCCGGCGGCACCCGTGTTGCTCGTCTGTTTCCGTTTGGTGGCATTTGCTGTGCTTGCAGGCGCCTGGCTTTTGGTGTTCTGCGATTGTGGAGGCTTGGCCGCTTCTTGATCTTTCGGCTTCATCTGGATGATCTTGCGAGACCTTGTTGGTGGAGGGGGGAGGGAGTAATCGTCCTTGGTGACGACACTACCCTGTTGGGCAGTGGTACTGGAGCGTTTCCGCGCATGGCTAGGTTTGGAGCTCGCGACCGGGGACGAGGGCGAGATAGGTCGGTAGGAGGAGTCTGAGGCATTTTCAGACGGCCCGGACGAGCTAGCAACACTGCCTCTGCCACCACCTAGAGCCGCAGGAGGGAGCGTGAAGCCGTGCTCCAACCGTGGGGCATTTGCGCTGCTGTCGCCTGTGATGTCGAGGCTTGCTGCTGGCGTCGGCGGAAAGCTGGGTTTCGGCATGATTGTTCGGGTAGCTGTGATGTTCATGGGACGAGCTCGTCGGTGGCCAGCGTCTGCTCGAAGAAGCAGATTGGAGTTGAGGGGTTAGAGAGACTACCGGTATCAGGGCACTGTCTCGGCATGATTATCACTGTTGGGGTGTCGCGTGGGCTCTTGTGTAGCAGCGCTGGGGACTGCGGTCTGAACGAGTGCATGGGGGAATTTGGCACCGTGATTGGCTGCAGCAGCACCGTCGCAGATCAATGCGGCCGTGGCGCCTCGAATAAGATCGCTCTGACGAAGGCGTGCCGACTATCGCGCTGGCTCGAGCGCTGCGTGGGCACCCATCGACAAGAACGGGTGGACCGAAAGTCGAGGGCGTTGCGCAGAACGTCGTTCGCTGGGGACGTCGCATGCGAGCACGTGCTGTATGTTTCCGATGACACGCGGCGCAGAAGTTCCCTCGAGCACCATTTAGCCGCTTGCATGTGAACCTCGGACAGACGACACTTTGCGCGATATCCGTACGGTCGTGTGAGATGACGGAAGAAGCGATGCCTGAGTTGTTTGGCCAAGGGCGTTCAAGCGGAGCACTGCACAGGGCCCTGGATCGACAATATCGGCTCATTGCTTAGTACTACACCCAGCAAAAATAGGAAGAGTTTATTTGACAATGCAGTTTTGCAACTCCGTGACGCCGTTGAATGCTACTTTGGTATCATGTCCATCTAGTTCCATAGTCTTAGCGTCCCATCAGCTCCAGCACTGACACACCATGGCTCCCTGGGATGCCAGTCCAGATCCATCACACCCAACCTGCTCTTGACCTTGTGACCCCTCAGCACCTTCAATGGCACAATCGTCGCGTTCTCCATGAGATCGTCCACGACCTTGCCGTGGAAGATTTGCAAGCTACCGTCGTCACTGGCATCCGCAAAAAGTGGGAGACCTCCTTGGTGAAACTTGACGGCTCGAATGGCTTCCTTGTGGAACCGCAGAGTCTTGTAAGGCTTGTTTGAGAGATCCAAGTCGTGCCATAGGAGTCGCTTGTCGTAAGTGCCTACAATGATGTTGTCTCCGCCGGGGTGGACGTCGATGGATGAGATCCACTTGGCACCAGGCTGCAGGATCTTGACAAGTTCCTGCTTCGCGAGATCGTAGCTGCGAATTGTATTGCGCGTGGCGACGAAGAAAATAGCTTTGGAAGGGTGGAACTGCGCTGTTTGAGCGATTCCCTTGAGGCGGCGGAACGGCAGTTGGGTCAGATGCTTCGAGACTGTGTGTATGGCCACTGCGGTACTTTGCCCTCGAGGAGAAACTGTGGCAAAGTAGTCTCCTCGCCTATGCCAGTTTATGATCTTGACGGCTGAACGAACTTCAATCTGCACCAGTATTCCTTTGCTCTCCATGCGGCTACCAGGACGACTCCACTTCCCAGGCGGTTGCTTCGGGGCTTCGCCATTGGCTGTCGTAGAGGGTTTCGAAGTTGCGTACCCCCAGCCTGCGTCCAGTACATCGCGACTAGATTGTTCGACATCGGGAGACAAAAGCGTAAAGGGAACGATCAGATAGACGTGCTCTCCGGAGGCAGCAGCCAAGACTGAAGCATCTTTGGTAGGTCTCCATTGCACAGCATCAACCGCTTCCTCGTCTGACAACTTCGCATTCCATACTTGTCGGCCAGTCAGAAGCTCCCATATGCGCACATATCCATCATCACCTCCACTGGCAACGAATATACCCTGTGGATCAACAGAGACACAACGAACGCGGCCTTCTTGACCTCTGAAGATTGCTGCGCAGGTGGTCGGGAAAGGTTTGAGATCCTCAGGATCAGGTAGCTTAGGTAATAAGGATTCGGGATCGATGTTGAGCCTGTTCCTACGCACTCGAGGTGCCAGGTATAGATCCAGACTGCGCTCGAAGCGCTCTTTGACAAACGTCTCGTATCCGGGAACTTTGCGCAACGCTTCGTAGTTTTTAGGCAGGAAGTCCTTCTCGCGATCCTCCTCATCTGCTTGCAACCATGCTTCTTCCTCAGCCTTGTCTGGCAAGTACTCCGGCGGCGGATGGTAGCTCGCCTCGTACCCTGGCGGAGGGAGCTTCGGGGCAGGTATGTGCATGGAGTGCTCAGGACGAGGCTTCTCATCTGCCCAAACATCATACGAGATCTGCTCATCCTCTTCCTGCTCTTCCGGCGCCTTATAAGGCTTGATGCGGCCTTCCCTGATCGCCTTTACAATTTTCATGACGCGCTTGGCTTCGTGCTTGGAAGGAATGAATCGTCGTTTCGGCTCCGGCGCAGCGCTCAAGGGCATAATCTCCTGCTTGCCAGAAAAGTATGCCACCATCTCGGGATAGGGGTCGTAGCCATCTTCTACAACCTCATTTCTAGTCAACCTCTTCAGTACGTCTAGCTCTTCCTCTGACAGGTTAAGGGGTTTGCCTGTCTGGGGGTCCGTCAGGCCAGTCCATCCCTTGGCTATGTCGATACTGTCCAGGAGCGCATCGAGTGCCTCGCCCTTCGCAGGTCGCATGATCTTCTTGCCATTGATATCGTAACCAATATGCGGGTATTCGTCGTAGTATGTCAGAGGGATGTTTCCAATCGTGTTGGTCGCCTCAGCATCGGAATCGTCGGACTCGTAGACGGGGTCGATCTCTTTGTAAAGGTAACGGACCTGACCATGTGCGTCGGTCGTGATAGTGTAGTTTGGTTTGAGACTCTCGTCGTCTTCTCCTTCCATCTCGCCATCTGCGCCGTCGTCTAGTCGTTCGTGTGCTGGCTGTCTTGTCTTGCGCTGCAGTGAGCCTCCCGAGGTGTTCAGGTTTCGCATCTGCTTGCGAATCTCTTCGGCCTCGTCGCCTGACTCTTCCTCGTCTTCCACGTCTTCATCTGATAGCCCCTCAATCACACTGCTCGCATCAGTGTCCTCTGCATCCTGGTCATCGTCCGACTCGTCTTCTGAATGCGACAGGATGCCGTCGAGCAGACCATCCGCCAGTTCTTCGTCCGAGCTGCTCTCTACAGGCGCGGCCTTTGTCGCCACCTTCCTCTTGCGCGAATTGACAGGCATTTTGACGATGTCTTGTGAAAAAGTAGAATTCACCTCGAGATGCACCTTCCCAAAATTTTTGGCCAAGATTTCGATGCACGGCCATCGCGCTAGTGCTAGCGCGACCCACCCCGACTATCCAAACTACAAACTCCTTCGACCTCCGTCACGTTCAACTGCGACAACCACACGACTACCGCTTAGTCGCCACACCGAACTGCGATTCCCAGGGACGTTTCTACTGCACTGCTATCAGCCAGTAACGCTCCGCTAGTCGACATGGCGACGCGCCACGGCGATAGTGCGAGGTTCGACCGCGACCGTGGACGATACTCTCCGCCCCGCCGTGCCCGCTCACCTCCAGGCCGCCGCGATCGCTCCAGAGAACGTTACGGAGACCGCTATGGAGATCGCTACGGCACTGGTAGAGGCCGCGACGACCGTGACCGTGACCGTCTCCAAGATAGGCGTAACGACCGCCGGGACGACCGTCGCGGTGACCGCCGTGATGACCGTCGCCGCTCACGTTCACCACCCCGTCGCGACAGGTCACGAGACCGCCGAGATGATCGTTACCGTCGAGACGACCGCAGAGACGACCGTCGCGACCATAGGGACAGGCGTCCAAGTTCCCCGCCACGTCGGCCAGGCTCAGGACGTGCTTCAGGCACGCCGGGCTCGGACAGGTACGACCGTGGAGGCGGTGCCACACGTGAAGAGAGGGTTGATCCCGAGAAGCAAAAGGAGAACAAGATTGCAGAGAGAGGTGCTAAGCTTGCGGAGTGGAAGAAGCGCAAACATGCCGAGAAACTTGCCCAAGAGCAGGCAGGCACACCCGGCTCAGGAGCCTCGCCAGCCGACAGTGCGCCCTCAACCCCAGCAGTCGCTGCCACGCCTCCACCGATAGAGGTCAAGCCCACCATCTCTAAGAGCAAGGTACCCAAGCCCGCTGTTGAGAAGGCGAAGCAGAAGCAACCAGAGAAGTCTAGCTTCAAGCTTGACGAGTCTGCCGCAGCCCGCCCACTCATCGCCAAGCCAGCCGGAAAGCCAGTGGTCATTGCAGCCGCCAGTAAGTACCGTCGCATCGACTTCATATGTTCATCTCAGCTCACACAGACAGATGACGCTCCCGCCGCTAAGACCAATGGCAACATAGGCAGCTTCGGTCTCAAGGCCAAGTCTGCGGCCGAGGAGGAAATTGCCTCAAAGGCTCTTCTCGACGACGAGCTCGACACTGGCAAGCGCAAGCTTCAGACTCTACCAGCTTTCGCAACACACAATGAACCTGAGACCACCGCAGGTGTCCAGGATGATGCTGCAATGAGCGATATCGGCACTGATGACGACGAGACGCACGCGCAACTACAAGCCAAACTCGAGTCACGTCGGGCTGAATTGTCACATGGCCAAGCTGCAGAGAAAGACATCAACATGGAAGAAGTCCCTACTGCCGACAACACTGCCGACCAGATGGACATTGACGATAATGCAGGCGCCGAGGAAGACGACGTCGACCCCCTTGACGCTTTCATGGCCGATCTTTCCGTGCCTCAGCAACCATGCCAAGCCGCACCACAAGGCGAGACCATGTTCATTGACGATCTTGAACCCGACCAGACCTCTGTCGAAGGCGAGGACCTCATTGCTCTTCGTGCTACCAGGAAGAAGAAGAAAGAGGTGCCTGTAATCAATCATGAGAAAGTTGAGTACGAGCCCTTCCGCAAAGACTTCTACACTGAGCCTGCCGAGATCACTCAGATGTCCACCGAAGAAGTTGCAGATCTTCGCCTCGACCTCGATGGCATTAAAGTCAAGCCCGCCGACGTGCCTCGTCCAGTCATGAAGTGGGCCCAGATGGGTTTGCTTCAGCAGACCTTGGATGCTTTTAACAAGGTTGGGTATGAGAAGCCAACTGCTGTCCAAGCACAGTCTATCCCTATTATTGAATCAGGCCGTGACCTTATCGGAGTTGCCAAAACTGGATCTGGCAAGACCCTTGCTTTCGGTATCCCAATGATTCGCCATGTGCTCGATCAGCGTCCACTCAAGCCTGCTGATGGACCTATCGGCTTGATCTTAGCTCCCACTCGAGAACTCTCTCTGCAGATCGCGAGTGAGCTGAGACCCTTTCTCAACGCATCAGGCATCACGATCAAGTGTGCCTACGGAGGCCCGCCAATTTCAGATCAGATTGCAATGATCAAGCGAGGTGGTATTCACATTTTGTGTGCGACTGCTGGCAGACTTATTGATTTGCTGCAGAGCAACTCCGGTCGAGTACTCAGCTTCAAGCGCATTACTTACGTCGTCCTTGATGAGGCAGATCGCATGTTTGACATGGGGTTTGAGCCTCAAGTCATGAGAATTCTTGCAAGTGTCCGGCCTGATCGCCAGACTATCCTTTTCTCAGCCACATTTCCTAAGAGCATGGCCGCTCTTGCAAAGAAGGCTCTTGAAAAGCCTGCAGAGGTTATCATCGGCGGGCGTAGCAAGGTTGCGCCTGAGATTACTCAGCATATTACCATCGTGCCACCCTCATATGAGAAGAAGGTTGCCACGTTAAGTAAACATCTTGGCCAGACCTTTAGCGACGATGAGAACGCACAGGTCCTCATCTTCACAGAGCGACAGGAGACCGCTGAGGATCTGCTCTCCAAATTGTTTAAGCTTTCGTACTATGCCACCAACACAATTCATGGGGCAAAAGATCAAACTGATCGTAACGAGGCCATAAATGATTTCAGGCAGGGTGTGCTCCGCATATTGATCGCCACGTCAGTGGCAGCTCGCGGTCTCGATGTGCCCGGCCTCGCCGTGGTCTATAACTTTGATTGTCCAACACATTTGGAAGACTATGTGCACCGGTGTGGTCGAACTGGTCGTGCTGGTAACAAAGGTCTTGCTGTTACGCTAATCGAGCACCCTGGTCAGGAGCGTTTTGCTGTTCACATCGTCAAAGCTCTCCAGGAAAGCGGAGCAGAAGTTCATGATGATCTACTAGCCATGGCTAACGCTTTCCATGAGAAAGTCAAGACCGGTGCCGAGAAGTACTTCAATACGGGCTTCAAAGGCAAAGGTCTCGACACGCTCGATGCTGCGCGCGATTTGGAGAAGAAACTCAAGAAACGTAATTTCAAGATTAACGAGGATGATGCCAGCGACGACGAATTCAAGCTCCCCAAACTCACCAAGCCAGGAATGCCTGGTCCAGTTACGACGAATGGAGACGCTGCTGCCCAGCAAACTACCCAGCAAACTTCAGGCGAATCAGTCTGGAGGAAGCTGTTGGAAAGCAAGATTGTCGTCAACAAGTCTGATCGTGCTGAAGCCTCTGGTAAGCCAATGACTCCTCGAGAGCGAGCCATGGCGGCTGCGAGGAAGATTGATGGCAATCTGAGTAAGAAGGGTACTGTTCACGCCGGCCAGCCAATCGACAACAAGGGTCCGGATGCCGGCCTCTACCATTCCACTCTCGAGATCAACGACTTTCCCCAGAAGGCGCGATGGGCAGTCACCAATCGCACCAACGTCGCCAGGATTCTGGATGCGACTGGTGTGTCCATTACCACAAAGGGCAACTTTTATGCGCCAGGCAAAGAACCAGGAGGTATGTATAATATAGGCCTTTTGTCTAAAGTGCACACTAAAAACTTCACAGAAACCGAATTGCCCAAGCTATACATTCTCGTCGAAGGTGACACCGAAGGCGTTGTCGCTCAGGCGATGTCCGAACTCACTCGTCTCCTGATGGAAGCCACTATTGCTCATGAGGATGCCGCTCCAACTCGTGGTCCTACTGGCCGCTACAACGTCTTGTCTTGGAGGTAGGGATAAAAATAACTTTGGCCAAGACTAGTCACCTTGTGTCTCCCCCGTTCCCCGTTCCCCCCTCCCTTGCCGTGAATTTTATGTGCCTCACTTCAACAAACAAAATCTCGGAGTTCTGGAGTTCTCAATCTTTCGACTTGGAGTATGGACTTGGGGGTATGGTCATCAACGGTCTTCAAAAAACGGGGACGCATGCCTTTCATTGTAAGTCATTCTCTTCCTCATTGAAGACATTCTCTGACCACCATAAACTCTTCAAGGTACAATACTTTTTCCTGGTTGTTGCGCATCGTCAGCACTCGGAATGCAGAAGGCAGGGTCACCATGTTCAACATGTTGCGTCTGGTGGAACGTCACGAGGTTACGCACGGGATGCATGCAGAACTGCCAGCGGGGATGAATTTAAGAGCTTGAAGACAAGCTCAAGAACGAATGAAGCCATAACACTTCTCCTGTCCCTCAATGCACATGTGTGACCTTTCTAGATCCATGATCCTTGTAATCTGTTTAGGACCAAGCCGGCTTCACACGTACAGCCACTGACCGAATAGTGTGTTCTTTGAGACATATTCTTAGCCATCCTGATGTTGCCTTTTCCAGAGAGGTCCAATTACCCAGCCTTCCCGGTGGTAGTTCGCAATATACATAGCCCTCGATCCACATGGGGATATCCCTTGATGTCGCAACAGGCGCGTTACAGCCCAGAGCCCGGGCCGAGAGGCCATACTGCGTCTTCGTACCTCCAACAGAAGACTCGAGACAGGCGTGAATCTGGTGTGCAATGTGATAGCTCTAACGACAGACCCCGAAGATATATGCGCCCCTCATGTCTCACGGCGAAACGGTATCAGCTCCATGAACATCTTGGTGCTCTTCTAGCTTTCCAAGACGTGGAGATGATTCCAAGCGTTCCGTCGCATGCGGAGAGTCGCTGTGTTCGCTGTCCCGCACCTATATGCAAGTGTTGTGACACAAGCATGCAACGCACGTTGCTGCGGCGGGAGCATGTGCTATGCAATTCAATCCTTACTCCTCAACGACTCATGGGTCCGTTAACTCAGTCGCTGAAGATATCCCTGCGCAATCAGACGTTCCACGTCGCCATGACGCACGTAGAACTGGCTGTTCTTCGTCAAAGTGATGGACCTAAGAAAGGGTTAGACTGTGCTTGAACAAAACCCCGATGAGTGGCTAACGTACCCGTACTCAGTCTGAATCTCACCCGCATCCTTGAGCACGCGGACGTCGATGAACAGATCTCTCGGTGGCTCCAAATTCCCTGTCAAATCGATGTCTGTCCATTGGCCCTTGTACGCCGCCAACAGATCGCTGTACTGCCGCACATACTCCTCCTCTTCAGGGCTCAGGCTGCTTTCTTCCTTTTTGCCTGCCATGCCGCCCTCGCCCTCTTTGCCGCTGCCAGTCTGCTCAAGGATGTCGATGCCCTCCCAGCAGTATCCCTCGAGCTTTTCCGTGCGCACTTTGTGATAGGCGAGCAGGCAGCGCTTATTGCGGCGCATGCACAGGTGGTTCACGAGGAGTGCGCATGCGGTTGACGGGTCGGCCGATGGGTTGAAGGAGCTGCCGTATGGGGCGAGGATGGCGCTGACATCACGGTCGAGGTCACGGACTTCCCGAACGATGGTGCGTGATAGGTCCGAAGCGTATGGCGGGAGGTGTGGGAGGGCCTGGGTGCGTTTGGCATTTTGGACGAGCTTGTTGGCGGTTTCGCCGTACATTTTGAGCGTCTCTGGGGGTTTATGTGTATGTGTGTGATCTTTGTCTTCGATAGTTTTTGTGATAGTATGGTCACTTGCACGTCATAAATGTGTAGAGCATAAAGCGGAAAAGGTCTGTTTGTTTGTTAGACCACACCTCCATGACATGGTTGCGTAGGCGCGTTCGCGTCGCGAAGGCAGGTGCGAGTGGGGTAGCGAATAAGTGGTCCATGCCCTGGTCGAGTCCAACTTCATGTCTTCCTCCTTACAGAGATCCCTTACATGACAACATCATCAACACACCCAATCACCACAGTCCACAGCCGAGTTCGGGTGCACCGCATGCTGGTTCTCGGAAGCACACTTTCACTCCTTCCAGGTAACTGGTTGCGAATCCTCCCGCAAAATGAAGCCTGCCGATGCCCAGGACGTGTCCAATAGATTTACGATGTGCCTTGACATGTCAATTCGCTACTGTCCCGGCACATCTGCAATTTCGCTCAGTCACAAGAAAATACGGCGATCGAAGTTGGCGAAGAATTTCAAGGACAGTGAATGTCTCTATATTGAAACAGTAGTCTACAAGTACATGGGAACGCCTGAAATGCGATACAAGCTCATGAGCTTCCGATCCGACCAACGCCTTGCATGTAACCCAACGCGTCATGTCAACGGGTATCTCCAGCTTCCAGAACTCCATAAGCATGCATGCTTATCGCGTTGAGCGATTGTTATGAATACAATTGTCGCGCACAAAAAAAAAGAAACCAACCCCACAACATCAACAGAAAGAAAATCTTTTACTCGTACACTACTGATGCTCACCCATCCACTTGTCGAACTCGGACTCCTGCTCAAGTGAGACCATGGTTGGGTCGGACTGCCACGGGCCAGAGTGGTAGTCGTTGCGCGTCGGCGACATTTCCAGGAGGCTGTTGATGTCATGCTGCTCCAGCTTTGCGTCGAGCATGATGCCATGGCCGTTTCGGTAGCCATGTTGGAGCGCGTTTGGATCGATGTCGGAGTGACTGCCATCATAAGCCAGCAGCATTGGATCTAATTGGCCATCTTCGAAGGGTGCGCCAACGTGCGAGTGCATTTGCTGCATCAGGTCGACCGCGTTGCCTCCGGGAAGTCCTAACAGTGCATGGTCCGACGCGAATTGTGGCTGAGGGGCTGGCATGCCAACTCTCCTCATGCGCATGTCTTCCTGGTAGTTTGCCCCCATCATGGCAGGGTACGCAGCAGTCTGGTAATACTGGTTGTACATGTCGTGGTGCATCGGCATGGGCATCGGCCTTCCCTCATTCGTCATCTCCCATGAGGACTTGTTGACTCCATGGCCGTTGGGTCCAAAGCGCTGGTCGAAGAATTCCGGGTTCATGCCGTTCGAGGGATAGCTGAGGGACCGTTCAAGCCTCCTTGCTTGCCTGTTACGGGTCCTGCCGCTGCCAGGAGCCCACTCAGCATCTTCGAGGTCGCTGGGCTCTTCATCGTCCGACCATTCACCCTTCCTCTTCTTGGGTGGAGCCGCTGCCTTGCTTGGAGAGAACTTGTATGTCGGGTGTGCGTTTTGGTGGTTGATCCTCTCAATCTTCGCATACTCGTTGTACAAGTCACGGATGCCAGCGGGCTCCAATGGCCAGCTCTCGCCTGCCACCGACGACACGATCTGGTGGTTGTTCTGCGCGCACCAGGATTTGGCCCTCTCTGCATACGCGGATCGGTACAGCATGAACGAGTTCATGGGCCGAGTGATGTACCCATTCCTCTTCTCTGCTTCGTCTCTCCTGGTGTCAGCAGACCTGTTGACCCACTCTTCCATGTTCTTGACAGGAATATGGAGCAGTCCTGCCGTCAGTATGCTCAAAGGCGCGGTCAGTTTAGGAGTCACTGCCTTCTCGCCCTTCGCAGCCTTGGGCTTCTTTGCCTTTGGTGTGGCCTTTGGTCGCGGACTTGCTTCCTTTCGTCGTGGCGAACTGGATGCTTCAACTGCTCGTCCATTGCGCGTCGTTCTTCGCTCGATATCATCATCAGCTGTGGACCTGGGCGTTGGTGGCGAGAACAGTGGCTGCTCGTTCTACGATAGGTTAGCTGCGGCGCGGATGGAGGCGTGCACTAGAGGTCAACTCACTGCCAACCCATTGTAATGTCCATCGTGATAGTATTCGCCAGCAGGACCATAACCATCCTGGATGTTCGTCAGCATTGCATTTCGATGTGGTATCGACAATGTTCTCACATATTGAAGACCGAGACCGTGTCCCTCCCCTGGATGGCTTACCACATGTGACCCATGCGAAGGGATCCCTTCGTGCGCTATCGACCTGGGAGACGCATAGGCGAAGCCACGCGCTGTGTTGTAATGCGCAATATGTTGCAGGCCAACCTGGTACTCCGCACCGGTACTTGGCGGAGTGGGGGGATGTTGTTGGATGAGCGTTTCGCCTCTCATGACGAAGTAAAGACTGAGCGCAGGAGCAGGCCCACACTGACTGGAATGATGAAAGTCGCGAACAATGCGCAGTGAACAGTGCTAGCGGATTGCAGGTCCTGGGCTTGTGCCGAAACGTATGGCGATGGCAGTACCAGCAAGTGACGGTACTAACGCTGGAGCAATTTTCGGTGGCGATGACTGCTTGCGAACAGAATTGATGCTAAGCGTCCAATGCTTCACTGCGGAGAGTGACGAGTGTTACTGTTCCGACAGAATTCCAGAAGCCTTCCCGATGAGAATGTCTTGGTTCAGATATGGAACTAAATGTAAGTCAGTAACGGGATAGGCTAAGTCTTTGCGCTGGTGTGTTTGCTTCATCGCGTCGATGCATAACAGTTCGCAAAGTGTTCAGGGAACGAACCTGTTGCAGCTACCCGTTTTTCACCGGCTCTAATGCTTTGGCACGTTGGCAATTGATTTGGATGACTATGCGACACAGATCTGCTAGTCAGATACTTCTGGATCGTCTGAGTTATGGTGTATCGGCTCGTTTCTTTGTCGTAGAGGGGCAGCTTGAGCAGTTTCTGGATGCAAGTGACGGAAATCGATTCTTTGTTTGAAGGTAAGTCCAGAGAAGCTATTTGTACCGACTACTTGGCCTCGAATTCGACTGCTCACGTACATTGTAGTTCACTTGCTAGTCTGAACCCGGAC
>Ga0265780_10002521_pt1 | contig 24747 bp, 19 predicted proteins | sample P1T30metagenome_FD_192432 | JGI IMG/M metagenome (GOLD analysis project Ga0265780, IMG submission 192432) | Plant litter microbial communities from East Loma Ridge, Irvine, California - P1 T30 | ecosystem: Environmental > Terrestrial > Plant litter > Unclassified | place: USA: California... | reverse complement strand
CTGCACAGCAGTCGGCGAGTCCTGGCCTAAGCCGACTTCCGGGGGACCTCCTCACTTCGATAATGTTACTCACGTCAGTGCTAATATGATACAGATAGCCGAAGGCGATCAAATGGGCGTAATACACCCTGGATCGTATGGAGACTCTCTTCGTAAGGACAGATAATAATCTCGGACGGGCTACTGCCAGACCTGACCTTCTTGCTTGGCTACTAAGAGAGCCCTCCCCGTCAACTCTATCAGTGTACGCTTGGCTGCCATATGTTCAAAGCAAAGAAGGCATTGGCACATACCAAGTCAATCCTCAGATTCATCAGAGACTTGTGAAGCTTTGTCAATGTATATGACAAAACCGGACATCAGCGTTGGATTACTGCTCTCAGGAAGACTCCATACCACAGAAGCCTATTGGTCCAATGTAGCTCTGCGCAAGTGACCGTGATTTACTTTCTCATCGACTATGGTATTCTGCCAAGTCAATTTCCTGACTCCATGCAAAAATTCCAACGACAAAGAGCGGTTCACGGTCTGTATGATGCCGTGGTGCCAGCGACTTTCGTGGGTTGCAGTCGTCCATGTGCCATCGAGACACCAACAAAAGCTGTGAGATAAATCAAATGTTAGCGACTCACTAGGCAACAGAGCTTGGCATGTGCGGAGGTTGCAACGCAGGAAGTATGATGGCAAGTCTACATACCTTTCCCATCTGCTAGAATCTTGCATGTGTTGTCTCGGCCGTTATGAGCGGGTGGTCACTCAATGGAATGGCGATTCCATGCGTGACGCGATGACTGGTGCAACAAGAGAAGATGGAGGTAGTTCCATCCCAGCGTGAGACGTTAAATAAAGATTTGAAAATGATGTGGTATAATTCATGCTAGCAGTTAAGATCATACACGCACGGTGTGCTCTAACATACTCGGATATCTGTAAAATTGTCCGCCCAATTGGAGGGATCATCGGGCCAACACCCTCGTAAGTGCAGCAAAGGGTTTTTTCATGTTCGCTGAAATGTTTAACGGCCTCTCAATCGTGAGCCAATGCCGGAAAGGTCGATCTCTCTTTCGTCTTCTCATCAGCTTTCTTCTTCTATCAACCCCTGTTTCCATCTCTAAGCTCACGCCAGCGAGTCATGAGAGGTCGCATCTCTTCTTCGCAGTTACGTGCCGCGTCTCGTGCGCAGCCGTGGAAGTTTGCGACAAAGTCGCCTTCTTGATAGATACCTGTTTGGATGAAAATGGATTAGCAAATTGATCGACAGAAAGTTCCCCTTCAATTGCAAAGAGTCCCTGGAACATAGAACAGCAAGACTCACCCTCATTACTCGCCCCCGTATCTCTAGTGTACGAGTTCAAAACCCTCTGCGGCACCAGAGCCAACTTCGCCAAGACGGTGCCATGCCATTGCACAATATGCTCCAGAGCATGGCCCTCGGCTTTCTGGAAGTTGTAACTGCGATACAACGGGTCGAACCAGGCGTCCAGGAAGTACTTCGCCCAGTCTGTGTTGCGGATCAGGAGACTGCCACCCGCCAGGCCATCGCGATCTTGCGAAAGCACGAAATCGACGCGCTCACCCTTGAGATGCGCAAAAGTCTTGATCACGCTATCCGGTGGCACGACGGGCGTGTCGGTGACCATCAGACTTTCCAGCTTCGAGGGTGTCAGGACCTTATCTGACAGCGGTTCGCGGGTGTTCATGATTAGGGCTGTGGATGTGAGGTAGAAGAGCCAGTGGGTGTCGGGGTATTTGGTCAGCGCATGGCGGAGAGCTGGTACGGTGGCCCATGAAGATGGGACATTGGGCATCAGGTCGTAGTCGTCTGTGCTGGGGAAGAAGGTGTCGTAGCCATGGCGTTGGGCGTAATCGCGGCGGTTTTCTTTGATGTCGTTTGCATGCGAGGGGCTGAGGGTCGGGTCTAGTGGTGTGACGATCACGACCCGCGAGGTGCCTGGGGCTGGGTGTGTTGAGGGAGGGCCTGACGAGGACGAGCCGCCGAATATCCAGAGGATCAATGTGAAGACTCCCAAGCCAACGAGGATGACAGGAAGGAAGCTCCGTAGGTTGCGCCGGCGGTATGTTGACGATCGCGGTGTGTATGCTGGCGCTGTACTACTCTTTCGTGGGTAGGGAAATTGCATCATTGCAATCGCGGTGGCGGTATAGCCGTCTTTTTCGTAAGAGAGAGAAGGAAGTGTATACTCGATGGTAGGTGGTCCGAGTCGCAAAGTTGTCGTGTTCAAGGTTCCATCGCAGCTCGTGGTTCGATCGTCCTGGCGCTTCGGTCGCCTGAGTAGCGATCGTGTATGTTGATTGTTTTCCTTGCTCTTCTGCCCTCCAAGGCGATGTCCAGGCCGGCTGTCTATAATCGCGTCTTCTACTATACTAGTAGACGGGCTGAGAAGTAACGTCTCCTTCGACGATGCAGGGCAGGGGCCGCCGCAATGATAAGTTTAAGCTTTTACCCCGGACCCTCCTCCCGTTTAATCTTTTGGTCTTTCCATCTTGGTCGACTGGATTGATCGTGAGCAGTGTTCAACAGCCTTCCTTTTCTTCCAACCCAATTATTTTCCCCTCCCACCCGACTCGACCTTGATGCTGCCAGTGCTCCGACACTCCACGCGAGCAGCCCGTGCAGCCACGACAACCCGATGGATTGAACGAACATCCGCTGGTAGCACGCGACTGCTACTCTCACCCCCGAGATGGGTCGATGCGAATCGCCGTTCTTTCGCCAATGCCCCACACCGATGCGAAAATGTAGCCGCCAGTGAGATTGCCGAAGATACATCAGATCTTACTACGCTCGTCCCTTCACAACACACGACCGAATGGCGCAAACTGCCCGTCGTCTGCCCTGGATGCGGCGCACCAAGTCAGACAGTGGAATCGGACGCTGCGGGCTACTATGGCAACAACAGGCGAAAGCGTGATGCTTTGCAATCGAGACGAAAAGAAGATGATGCGATTTTCAAGCAAGCAATACAGAGCGGCGCATTGGGCGACCAGCCAGAAGCAGCTGTTCTGAAACCGGAAGATCCAATCCTTATATGTGATCGTTGTCATAACCTTCACCACAACGGCGTTGGCACTTCAATCATCCATCCGTCGATGCAGTCGATTCAGGAGATAATCGAAGAGTCACCACACAAGCACAACCACATCTACCATGTCTTGGACGCTGCCGACTTCCCAATGTCTTTGATCCCGAACCTCCAGCACGCTTTACAGCTGCCTCGCTTACGAACGCAAAACCGCCGATCGAAGAGTACGAGATATATTCGCGGTCGTGTAGCCGAAGTCAGCTTCATCATTACACGCAGCGACCTATTGGCGCCGCAGAAAGAGCAGGTGGACAAGATGATGCATTACTTGCAGGAGTGTCTAAGAGACGCGCTGGGAAGATCGGGGAAGAATGTTCGATTGGGTAACGTCAGATGCGTTTCCTCAAAAAGAGGATGGTGGACGAAGAATGTGAAGGAAGACATCTACAGACAAGGCGGAGCTGCATGGATGGTTGGCAAGGCGAACGTTGGCAAAAGCGCACTGTTTGAGGTAGTTTTCCCGAAAGGCAGGGGGCAAAAGAGGGTGAATGCGGAGAATTTGAAGATGGAGGAGACGATGAAACCGTTCACATCAAATGCAGCAGCGACGGACAATGATGAGGTTGATCCGTTCGAAGGGGAGCCCTCTTTGACTATGGAGAAGACTACCGATTCGAAGGCCGAACTTGATGCTTTCGACCAGGTTGAAGCAGACGCTCAGGAGGAGACGGCGAAAAAGGAAGAAGATGAAGATGAAGATGACGTAATCTTCGATGAGGACGATAATGCTTCACTCTTGCCTCCCGCGCAACCCGAGACAGCATACCCGCAGATGCCGTTGGTCTCTTCACTCCCTGGAACAACAGCCTCGCCGATCCGCGTGCCTTTCGGTCGCGGGAAGGGAGAACTCATTGATCTTCCTGGTATCCATCGCAGCTCACTCGAAGATCATATTCAACTCGAACATCGCAAGGATCTCGTCATGGAAGGCCGTGTCACACCAGAGCAACACACGATCAAGCCTGGGCAGTCCCTACTCCTCGGAGGTGCGATACGCATCACACCCAAAACAGACTCCCTCATCTTCCTCATGTATCCCTTCGTATCGACAGCCCTCCATCCGCACACCACCTCCACAGACAAAGCCATCGGCATAACAACCGGTGTCCGCCCCGAAACCAACGAGCCTTACACCGGAACCGTGCCCTCGGTTCTCACAGAAGCCGCGAAGAAAACCATGGCCAGTGCTGGCACTTTCAAACTCCAATGGGACGTGACAAGACGTCGCGCTGGTCCCGTCACCACGAAGTCGGATGGCAAGCAGAAGCCTGAGAACTTGCCTTTCACCGTCTACGGTGCCGACCTCCTCATCGAAGGCGTGGGTTGGGTCGAGCTCGTCGCTCAAGTCCGTTCGAAGCCCAAGTACGCGCAGTTCGATGGGGCTGGCAACGATGCATTCGGATCGCGGAATGGCGTGCCTGAAGTTGAGGTCTTTAGTCCGAAGGGTAAGTTCGTCGGTATCAGGCAACCGTTGAACGCATGGCTGCTCGGAGGGCAGCTGAAGAAGCCGGTGCACGAGCGCAGGGCCAGACCTAGACAGACTGTTTCTTTCCAGAGAAGGAAGGCTGGTGGGAGGTAGTCTTGTACGAGTATGTAAGATATTGAGGTGTAAGATAGTATTGGACGACTAATGTTGTTAGCTTTGATGGGTCAAGATCGTTAATTCATCGGTAAAATACTACAATGTCGACGTATCTCGATGGATCAACCTGAACAATGCGATGGTATCAGCAACTTCGATACATCATAATAATTCTCGCACCAGCGAGATACTGAAATGGTCACCTTGATACATATTTTCAATTATCCGGAGTCCTCAGACAGCAGTGTAAGTAAATGCGGCAGGCGGAATCGCTTTTCTCCAGACGGTCGTTGCTCTTGTCTGTCTCTCAATCTAAGATATATTATTGATGCGGGTACTGCCGCTTCGATGTTATACATCTCAACTGCGGTGGCCGAGTGGTTTAAGGCGGTAGATTTAAGTTCTTCGAAACAATCTCTACTGGAGCGATCCGCGCGAGTTCGAACCTCGTCCGCAGTACTATTTTTTTTTATTCTTCGAGTGACATCTCCTCTCCCCAGCATGTTCCTTCCTTTGTTCTGCTACTCTTTCTTTTCGAGGACTCGATCCCGTCTCAACATCCATCGTGCAAATCCATCGCAGTCGTCGTCGTTCCGATTGTGTCTTTCATTCAACTTTTGGCCAAGACACAAGTGCAAACCAACCAGGCAGATTCATGTAGGATGCATACTGATGTACAACAGAATATTACAAAAAGTTGATCGCCCAGGCGTCAGCCAACCGACACAGTGAGATATATATCAGCTCGCAACCACCTATCAGCAACATTCTACACGCACCGCCCAGTCCGGCTTGCGAATTCCCACTTCGCCATGACCGGAACTCCTTCCAAATGCGAGTTAAACCCTGAGCAGCCAGTCAGGGCTATCATATTCGATCTCGTAGGCACTTGCTTAGACTGGTACTCTGCGGTGACACCATCTTTCAGGAAAGGATTCTCACTCTTAGAGGGAGAGAAGCCCCCTTTCGAGCTCTTCAGCTGGCGACAACGCGCTCACTGGGATGGAATTCGCGATTGTTACGAAGCTGGCTTTCCGCAAGAAGACGTAGACGAGACACGCCGACGCGCGTTGCTGAGTCTGCTGGAGTCGCAGGGAGGTTCAATGGGCGAGGATGCAGTGGAGGCTTGTGTAAAGGCGTGGCATGAGCAGATCGGTAAGTTGGTCAGAAGATGTCCCGAGAGAGATTACCTATGTGTAAGTTGCTGAATATCACCAGCATGGCCGGACGTGGCTGCAGCACTGCCTCTGTTGCGTTCCAAGTTCGATGTGTGAGTCACTCTGCTTAGATGAAACTGTGTTCGTTGTCGCATGCTCATCCAGAAATACTAGCATCGTCCTGGCCAACGGCACGACACGCAATCAGCTCCGAATGACAGCATCATCCGGTCTCCAGTTCGATAAGCTGTTCTCTAGCGAACTCTTGGGTCTGGCGAAGCCTGATCCCGCCATGTATCGCAAAGTGATGGAGTTGTTAAAGTGCAAACCGGAAGAATGCTTGATGGTCGCTGCTCATCACGACGATCTCATCACTGCGAAAGAAGTGTATGTCTGCTGTCCTCTTGCCTGGACACAGTGAGTAGTACCTTACTTTCGAAGAAGTGCTAATGAGATTGTCAGTGGAATGCGTACTGCTTACATTCAACGATGGACTGAGGATTTCCTGAGTGCCGAAGACGGAACTTGGGGAGAGGCACACGAGAGGTATCGCGATGATAATGATATCTTCATCGATGGACGTGTTGCGTCTGGTGAGAGTGGTGGGTTTCTTGAGCTGGCTAAGATGTTGTGGACAGAATATGATGTTCAACTATAGACGATGTTATCGACTGCCATTCGCTTGCGATTCCAATTGACCATGGTCCACATCTCCTCATGCTACTCTTGGAAGTTCGCAAAGCAAATGTGTTTCCGGACTCTCCGACTTTCCAAATCTGCTCTCGTCGTCATTCACAGGTCAGCTCCAATTGCTTGAGGCTCTGCGCTGTCCAGTCGCCATTCTAGCTCATCCTACAAGTACTCCACTTCTGATTCACCGTCGACCGCATCCCACAATTTTCTATCTCTCTTACGCCTGTTCCAGTCTCTCTTGGTCTTTGAATTGACGAGAGATTTTCCCTGCCAAGAATCCAGCCATTTCACTCCACCAGTCGGCCTCCAGGCGACGAGGTACCGCTTTCCGCTCTCTCTCTTGATTCCGCGAACTTTCCACCACTTTCCGGGAACGTGCTTCCATTTTTGTCGTGGCGAAGTTTTGTCTCCATGTCTTGGGCCAGCGGTGTTCAAGGCACGCCGAGAAGCTTGTCCATCTCCACGACCGCTACGGTTTCGGGGGCTTCGGCGGAGTGTTGGCTGTTGGGCTTCGTCTTCAGATGCGTCTTGGTCTTCGACACCAGTTTCGGGTGCGTTTGCGGCTGGACGACTTCGCGATGCAGGAAGCGATCCAGCCGTAGCTTTGCCTTTGCCTTTGCCAGCGCGGCCTGCATTGTTGTCGGCGGCAGAGGTCGTCGACAATGCAGCTTTCAATTCGTCACGTCGCCTTCTGAACGCCTCCAATTCATACCTTGCCAGCTTGAGATTTCCCTCTCTGATATCGCCCGCCGGTTCGTTTTTCGAATCCTTGATCGCTTGCTTCGCATCTTTAATCCCTTTCTCTGCGTGCGCTACGGTGGATGCTCCACGGGCTAGAGCGCGAATGCGTGCTTTGGCTTCCAAGACGTCCTCGTCGTTAAATACCTCGTCCTGGGCACCGCCATCGTTCTGTTGCGTAGCTTGGTTGTTGCGGATGTTTCCCGTAGCAATTGAGGTACGCGGTCGGCGTGCGTCCTGACGAGGAGGGTCTTCAGAGTTGATTGGTGATGTCTGTGTTCTGCGAGCAGAAGTTGTTGCGAGTGTTGGTGTTGCTTTGCTTTGCTTCGATCGGGCCATGTTGGTGGGCTGAGGGGATATACTTGAAAGTTTGTCGGTGTTTGGTTGTTGGCTTTTACAAGGAATTTCCTGGAGCTGATATATGAGGTCGTCTTCCCAAGTGAAGGTCTTCCTTGTCTTGCAGCGAGGTGTTTCGTCCATTCTTCGTTCACTGTCGCAAGTGTACTCAAAGACATTATCGTCTGTTCACCTGTCACCTGAGAGGTCTCGACTTGTCTCTAAAGTAGGTTTCTCAGTCAGTACAAAGCAGAGTGTTAGGAGTCACTGCGCAAGACTCTTCCAATATCTCTTGAGATCACTGGACGGTAATGCCTGCGTAGATTTGCGAAGCAGAACTGCACCATCTTCCGATATCGCGACCTTTCTCTGTCTGTCTGGAATAGATGGTTTTGAATTGTGAGCGTACACTGTAACATATCGCGTACACCCTGTCTTAGAAAAACACAATGAACCCTCTTTCATCGCTGTGAAACGCCAGACTCCCGTTTTCCATCTCCGTTTCCAACCAACCAGTCGGAAGAAACCAGCGCCCTTAATGCAAAGCAAGTCGAATGCGAGCTCTACACCTTGACGGTTTGACCCATCTTGATGGCGAGCTTGTTGAGCTCATCGTAGGCCTCCTTCCACTCCTCTGCAGACTCCTTCTCGGCGCCCTTGCCCTGCTTGGGTGTGATCATGACAACACTCGTGGGCCTCTTGGTGCTACCAGCGGCGCCGAGCTCAGCACGGCTGGGCACGTAGACGTAAGGGATGCTGTGGTCCTCGCAAAGTACGGGAATGTGGCTGATGACGTCCATGGGAGAGATGTCGGCGGCGAGGACAACGATACCAGAGGGAGAGTCGACTGCGCCGGGGATGCCTGCAGGAGATTTGCGGATGGCCTTGACGCACTCCTTGACACCGCGCTTGAGAGCCTTGTTCTTGGCAGCTACAAAGATAGTCAGTACTTGTGGTGGTATCGTCTGATTTCAAGAACATTGGGTTGGTCGCATACACTTCTTGACGGCCTTGAGGACCTTCTTCTGCTGCTTCTCGTCGGCGAGAGGGTTTGCGAAGGGAACGAGAGCGCCAATCGCGACAACGGCCTTCTCCTCGCCGTTCTCCTCCTTGGCCTCGACAACCTCAGCGACAGAGGCGTCCATCACGGCGTCGCCGTCAGCGTCGACGGACTTGCGCTTCTTCTTCTTGTCCTTCTTTGCGGAGACATCCTCGACCTCCTCGTCGGCCTTGCGCTTCTTGTCCTTCTTCTCCTTCTTCTCGCGGATATCGTTCTCGGTCTTGGCCATTGTTGCGGTGTTTTGTGTGGGTATGTGTGTAGTCGGTGGTATGCGTGTGTGTGAATGGGCGACTCGGCTTGCGACTGGAGCTTGCTTTGATCGTTAGAGAACTTTTTGCAACTGAAGCTCTTCGGGCGGAATTTTCCGTCCTTGGGGGCTTGGCACATTTGCGACTTCATCTCCATTTGCACTCACTCGTACCAGCTGAAACCCTCGGCGTCGATCCAGGTCACTTTCACCGTGGCCAACGAATAAGCCATGACATGGTCGGATGTCTAGTGACCATCGAAAATTGTGTGCAGGACTTCGATGGTCAGCAAAAGCCCAGCACTGCTTATCTTTCCCACAGCATCCTATTGATCTTGATTGTATACCGCCCTTCCGCATATGCAAAGGTTTGGCAACTTGGTGAGATGGGTATCTCGCTGGTATTGACATATGTTCAATATGTCAAAGCTGCTGATATCACCTCTATCGATGCCATGGTCCATTGAAATGTCAGCATTCCGTTACTGCCCTCTCACTGGCGCAAGGACGAATCTGATATGCGAAAGTCGCTGATACCCACATGCAGTAGGGACGGATAAACTTTAGCATGAACTAAGCCTTGGTAGGATGGACTTTTCTCTGGCCGTTCTCGTGATGCACCCAGTATAAATACAAAGTGCCTACGACCAATTTTCATTTCCTCTCTCTCTCTCACACACATACCCAAGTCAAAGACAGGAAGCCGGGCCACTACATCACACAGTAAAATTTTACATGCCTAAAAACTATACAGCCGGTCTCTCCAACAACCTCCAGAAACTCATCTCCAACTACAAGCAGACAGAATGTCTCCAATCATGCCAATTTCGGTCGGGCTGCCGCCTTCAATCGGCGTCGAGCTCGCTATCAGCCCTCCTAGTTTCAGATTAAGCGACAGAGTGCGGCTACTTGTCACCGCGATCTCTAATGCCTCCGAACCCATCACCATCTATACTTGGCCGAACATCTTCAATCCAGAGGTCGCGCAGACGGGTGGTAGTCTCGTTGCCTTCGACAAAGATATACATGAAGAACTGAAAATGCATCCCATGGACGTTAAACTAGGACCGGTCAACTTCACGCTAGGCAGCGACGACGACAGATTCTTCGTCACTCTGGAGCCTGGAAAGCCTTCTTCTGTGATCTATACTCCATTCCTTTACGGTTTCGAGACGTTGCCCGGTCACAGATATCTTGTTGACCTGCAAGAGACAGATAATGTAGGCTGGTGGAAGAGAGGGAGGAAGGAGGATGTCCTGAATCTGCCTGGGAAGGACAGGGGTGCGCACATTCCGGATGGAAAACTCATTCTTCTGAGTCTCGATTCAACCCAGTTGAGTTCAAGTTTCGGCCTCTGGATGACTAGGTGGATATGACGGGAGAGGCAAGAGCAGTGGAAAGATGTATATGCCTTGGGCATAGGTAATCATCACGAGGTGCGAAAAGTTTTTCGAGCGCCTGTCACACTGTGATAGGTAAGCAATGACAAGTCCTCGCAGTAATTTGATATCGAAAGATTTCATCTCTTCCTCGTGTATGGTATTCTTGGGCTACAAAGCACAGTCTTACGTCCCCTCCAAGTCTTCACTTCGAGGGGCCTCTGAGAGACTGCGACGCTCACTTATCAACTCCACCCTTCACCCTCCTCCTAAACCATAGAATAGTGGTCCTACCATAGACGTGCGGTCACCTGGCAACCTACCTCATGACATCCCGCTCCCGCACCAACAAACAACTGTAAACTCTCACCAAGTCGAAAACACAGACACACCCATTATCTCCGACAACTAATCCCGGCTTTATCCCTCACTTGCACTGGTAAAAGGCTATTGGCCCAACAAGATCAAAACCCCAACACCAACACTCGCCTACCAAAAAACCGCCCAAATCAACAACAACATACCAGCGCAAGAATGCCTCCCCACAGCAACACCCTGCAAACCATCCCTCCTGAGCTCCGCAACCTGATCTACCTCTCCCTCGCCCAAAGCTCTACCCGTGTCATCATCGGTCGCAAGTTCCTCGCCTCGCACACCCTTGGCGAGTACGATGGAGTCATCCCCGTCCAATTCGCCTGCGCCGCCGCCCTCGAGCCCATCAGCATGACCTGCCGACAGCTCAACTTGGAATCCACAGCACTCCTGACTACCGCCCTCGACCCGCCCGCTTACCTTTCCGTGGTGAAAATTTTCGACCTCGACCAGCTGGATCTCTTCCGGGAGTTCATGGACTGTCCGATGACCTGCACGCGAGACTTCCAGCTGCGACTCCAGTTCGACTCGAGGGTTTTGGAGTCTGCTCTCGAGCTTGAGAGGCGCGTGGGACCGGGGCCGAGTCATGACAAGAAGAGGGAGTACGGGCCGACAGCGGTTCAGTGCAAGATCATCAGGTTCATGCTGTTCTTTGCGCTGAGCAGTGACAGACTCGGGCGCGGGGAGATTTTTGCTGCCGAAGGCGACAGCAGAGGCGACGACGGTGGAGGTACGGGCAAGGCCACGACGGAGTCGCAGGGAAGAGAGACGGTCCAGGTACTGAGGCGCATCAGGATGAGTCTGTCAGACCGCCTCCCGAACGCGAGAGATGAACTTCTCACCAACATCTGCACCCGGTTTGAGACGTTGCTTGACGTATATGTTGCGCGGATCAAGGCAGCGGCTAAGAAGCTTGAAGCAAGTCGGCGCCTCGAGGCAGCAGCTAAGCGAATCGAGGCAACTCAACGTCTCGAGGCAGCAGCGAAACGGATCGAGGCAACTCAGCGTCTCGAAGCAGAAGCTAAGCGGAGTGAAGCAACTCGGAGTCTCGGGGCAGCAGCTAAGCGGATTGAAGCAACTCGACAGTTTGAAGCAGCAGCTCGACAGTCTGAAACAGCACAGCGTCTCGAGGCTGCTAAGCAGGTCGAAAAAGCCAAGCTACTCGAAGCAGCCAAACGTCTTCAAGCAGTTGAAGCGGCCAGGCGTCTCGAAGCAGCCGAAATTAAACGTCTCGAAGTAGGCAAGTGGATTGAAGCAACTGCTGCTGCTTCGGATGGACCGTCTACTGCGGACGGAACGATTTCATCAGACGGATTGACTTCTGGAGTGCTGGATTCGGCATCGAACTCGGGCGCGGACGCCAGGGTCGAGCCACCGCCGCGCCATTCATCCTGGTGGGATTAGTTGTTGCGATGGAGTGAGCCAAGAGGCACAAAACGCATGCCGCTGCTGTCATCGACAAGATGATGCGTTCAGGGGCATACCTCTGAGAGAGACGCTCAAATGGACTGAGGTCTAGACGGATTTGACCTCTTGAGAAATGAGCAATCAAAGATTCGCTTCCAGAGGCATGGAAATACCAGGAAATACCACATTCTGCTTTGGATCAGGTGCAGCGGCAAGTGCGATTGTTCAATGCGGGAAGCTCGTTACTGGGGTTTGCGAAATCAATCGATCAGATGGATGTATTCCGGAAGACCTTGGCCTCTCGAGGGATGAGGGATTGGAAATTTGGTCCGGAGCTTTAGAATTCCGCGGCGATCTTCTGTTTGGAGTGAGTTCTATAAGCGAGTGTAGATTGTTTAGTACGGGAAACATGTTGCTGCAGTTGCGAAATAAAGCGAGTTTTCACGGGAGTGGTGGATGAGTTGGTGTTGTGGTGATTTGCGCTAGTCAGAGTCATCATCAGTATCACAATGAGAATACTGACATGCTGGGAGTAGCACAGCACGGTCAGTCGGATACCGTCGCATTAGCCCAATAGACATCCAAACAGATCCGTTTGGCCAGTCACGAACCTACGGCGTGACAAGTGAGGTTCGCACGTTGAAGACTTGAGGTGATGTGAAATCTTGTTTGACAAAATGAAGTAAATTTCGTAATCCTAGAGCTGGCAGGTAAGGCTATTACCTCCAGACTCTGACAGGCACCACGGGAATGACTTGCTGCCCAGAATCCACCTTCGACAAAATTGCGTGAAGGTGAAAATTGTGTAAAAAGACCACTCCTCGCGTCCAGCTTGTTTTCCTTCCAGTAGTCTGCAGACCATGCCCGAAGGCAGGATGTTGACCCAAATAAACAATGCTCTGAAAAAGTGTTGACCAAGAAGAGAAGAAAGGTGTGGTGAGAAAATAATCGAAATGTAGCGAGTGATGCAGTGTTCGACCGTCCGCGCGTCTGGGTTCGCGAATGATATGATGCAGGGGATATATGTGGTTTTTTGCAAGGAAAAGCGAAAGCCTTTTCTTCAGACTTGTAGCACCGAGGTCGAGGAAATGTCGAATGGTCAGAAAACAAGTTCGTGTAACGCCGGAGCATGCCAGCCCTAGTGTATCATTTCCAGCCTTTGACAGGAATTTTGTGTGTGCTTTGGCATGCCATTTTCCAACGCCGTCGCTATGAGAAAGAATCGTCCGTGATGATGAGATGATAAGAGAGTCGGCCGTAAGATGTGCTCGTGTGCTGCGGGCCTGGATGGCTGATGTGCCGGGCCAGATTTGAATTCACGCCGCGATCAACCAGTCGATCGAGGGCCATTGTTTGCTTGGCTGGATCTGGCGTGGCTCCGGCGGCTTTCTTCGCGAATGAGCCTGTCGACGTAATCCGCAGAGCCTCCCATGCCGGCATGGTTCGAGCCTGCAACCAGATATCCTTCCTGTTGCTCGAGCTCTAGAGGAGTCACAGGTCCGGGGCTGCCAAGAGGCGCCAGTCGTGGGCTGACAGGCTTGTCGTCGACCTTGCCGTTGGAGCGAGCTGCGGATGCTACGCTTTGATGGTGGTACATGAGCAGGTGCTTCTGCGCGTCCGAGTACATGCGTTGGTGGGCGCGAGGAGAGACAGGCGGGTTCGCAGGGCCTTCGTCCGGGGTTGACTTGACGCTGCTGTGGGCCGAAGGGTAGTTGGCTGGGTGGAATCGAGGGAGCGAAGGTAGCTTGAGAGAATTGGTGTTGGCCAGGCGAGTGCCATTGCCCACTTGCCTAGAGTGCATGGCGCGGGGTGATGGTGGTTGGAGGGACTCGAAGCGTGAGGGTTCGTAACGGGGCGAGAGAGGCGAGGTTGGGCGCAAGGCAGGCGAGGAGCGAGGAGAGGGCATCCTAGTGGTGGTTGGAGGTTGGAGCAGTGAAGAGCGCGAGGGTGAGAGAGCTCGTGAGGACGCCACTTTGGGGATGAGGGTGGGCGATGGCGGCGGTAGTTGAGGTATGATGGGCAATCCTTGATGGCGGTGATTGAATGAAATGGTGGTTACCGAGCGAGAAGGAGAGGAGGGTCAAGGTGAATTTCGGCGTTGCCACGGGTAGTAGTCAAGAGTGGTGTTTATAGATAGGGTCGAGGGCAGTGGGTGGTTGTGCCTTATGGAGTTCTGGCACGGCGTGGCTCGTGCCGAGAGAGATGTTTGATTGACAGACAAATGCCGTGCGACAAAGTGGAGGGATCGAGGGGATTACTGCGGCAGCGGAATATGGCTCCGAGAGAGGGTCGAGCTAAGCAGTCAAAGCACGCGGAGTTGGCGGGTGTCGTTGCAGTAGTGGCGAGATTTTTACGGGGACGTGTTGGATGTGATAGGAGGAAGAATGGCAGCAAGGATCGAAGTTGAGATTGAGATTAAATAGGAAGTTGGAGATCGGAGTTGGTGCGTTGGGTAGAGGCAGGGAAGACGAGGGAAGGGGGAGAGGTAATAAGTTATGCAGCGAGGAGTAATTCAAGTCTTATGATGTGAGGTGTTAAGAGGAGGAGTCAAGAGTCAAGAGTCAAGCCAAAGGCAGGGCAAACTCGGCACACACGGCCATCCTCTAGACGATAGAACTACTGCTAACTACTCTCGTCCGAGCATTCCCCTCGCTCGCTCGCTCGCTCAGCGGCAAGATTAAGAAGAAGCCTGCTTTGCGTACTGTACGTGCGTGCGTGCTGTGCTGTGCCTTTCGCCGGCTCAAGCCTATTCTTTCCCTTGACCTTGTCGTGCTTATGCTTGGCTTGCACCTCCTTCGAGCGCAGGAGTGTCGCGGGACTTGAGACACTCCTCGTGGCCGATTAGCCATTTCCCTGGAGATGCACGAGGATCGACCTTTGGCCAGTGATGGTAGGCTGTCTTGGGTATTCTTGTCTGCCACACTTGTCTTGAGTCTTGACGGTCTCACAGACCCTGATCCTGACGATGCACACGTGCATGTCACACTAGAAGTCCAACTGCTGTACGACATGTCTCGCAGCCAATTGCATTGCTGTGCCTGCGCCATAGGCGCGGCCTGTTCGTGCCGTGTGCCAGCTCACTCGAACAAAGCACGCCGTGGCACTCGCCTAAGTGCATGTTGGCTGGCATTGCAATATCGACGTGCATGCCGTCATGCCTCCAAAACCTTTGCTCGATAACCTTTGCGGCTTGTCGTCACGCAAGCCACAACCGCCCTCCCGATCCCAGAGCCTGCAAAGCCTCTTCTTCTTCCGCAACTCTATCAACGTGGAGTGCTTGAGCTTAAGCTTTCGCGACGAGAACAGTTATGACGGTATTACGACGTATTTTCATTTGCGCTATTCACCACCGTCATCAAGGTGGCTTTCGTAAAGGAAGACACGCAAGCTGGAGTGCAATCGTGGCAGGCGGGGTCGTATACCATGAAATGAGATCAGTAGGACATATCTCGACTTGCCCACGCTGCATGAAACGTGATCGATCGATGGATTAGACATGAAAAGAAGGTGGGTTGTCTATCAATTTCCTCCGGCTCTCGATCCGAAGGCGTCACTCGCCGGACGCCGCATGTGAGCCCAGCCTCGTGTGAGCCCTAAAATTACACGCGATGCCAATTCACACTTCCTTCTCCTCTCATACGCCCGCACATCAGCCGCCGCCCGGATTGAACTCCTAGCACGCGGACGCCTTTGCTCTTCTTGGTAAACCCCAACTGTGACACGCGATTACAGGCATCTTCCAACCCTTCTCTCAACCGCATCTCTCTCCGTGGCACAGCAGTCTGCTCGGCCTGACCAACGCGGTAATTTCGCACCACTTGCATATGCGAATTATCACCCAAGCGATCTGCCGAAAATCCCCAAGAAATGACATGGACGATCTTGGCCATTCCGGCAACATCCTGCCTTTCCCAAATTCCTTAGCACGCATGAAAAAGCCGCACGTGAGATGTAGGCTCGTAGGAAGGAAGACGTCTCTGGTCATCAAATCGTCATTGTCAACATCGCCTATGGTGATTGAAACAATATACATGTCGAGTACATGTAGGTTTGGCAATATCACAACATCCCTTCCCTTAGTAGAACGTCCCCTCGGTACCTATCCAACACAACAATCTCGTCGGGCAAACGCAATGACAGCAAGACACCGAGGAGGAGGAAGGACAGCGCAACGCCTTCGTAAATACCTCGTAGCCCAACGGCTTGCCTCCACCAGAACCCCACGTCCAAATCTGTCCCGCCAGTTCCCTCGTACAGAGTTCCCTATTAGCAACAGAAACTCCCTATAGCTGTTTGAATCATTTCACCCTCCGTCGTTCCTGCTAACAGTAGTGTAAGTACCGTCAACTGTGTAGTCCGACCAACCAGACTGCGAGAGAAACATCCCCTCTCCCCAGTTCCACCCCCACGCCCGAAGACCTGCTGCATGCACCCCGTACGTATCCTCTCCTGTTGGCGGAATAGAAGAGTTCGGTATGTTTTGTCTTCCGTTGTGCTTCTCTCTTTACCCTTCTCCACCGCGGCAGCCTAGTGCTCGATTTGGCGGTATGCCGCAAAACGCTCTTGGCTCCGAAAGACAAGTGAGCGTGGTGAAATGCGGTGTGTCGGTCGTTCGGTACCTTGAAACAAACAGTACTATACAGCCAACCAATCAACCAACCAGCTTTCATCCTCCTCGTCATCCGCGCAGCCGAGCGCTTGACTGGCTGAGTATCAACCCTTTGACCGTTATGCCATGCCTTGCCATGCGATCGACTGTCTTGTCGTGTCTCGCAGCTTTCGCTTGGATCCTCCTCGGAAGTCGGAAGTCGGGCAGTGAAGTTTCACGGTCCTTGTCTTGTGCTGATGGCTACAGTACTACTGCATTGCCGAGGCAGGGCAGGTCACGTAGGCGCGGTGTGTAGGTCAGTCAGTACGCAGGGTTCAAGGCACGCAGGCGCGCAGGCACGATGTAACCGTGGTGAAATTAAACTGAGAGGGCCCTCACCTGTTGTTTTAATTGAGAGTGGCGTTCGTTCCACTTACATTGTTGTACTGATGTGCGGAAACGGAAGTTCCGATGAGAATGCAACTCGATGGGAGGTAAGTGGTGGGAAAAAGACGGCCGTTCATTCATGCCTCCCATTTGTGGGCAGGCTTATTCGGACCGTGTCTTACATCTGCCCTGAGGCTCTAAAATCTATCTCGAAAGTCCATCTATCCAGACTCTCGCTGTATCTTCATCAAATCATGACGGTACCATAACCAAGGAGAAGTCCAGCTCTCTACTCGGCAACAATGCCGTAAGGGACGGCCTGCGCAGTCTCCAGGTCAATGTAGCCGTACTTCTCGAGCTTGGTGTCCTGGCTCAGACCGGTGAACCAGGTACCCATGTCCTTCTGGAAGGCCTCGAAGTTCTCCTGCTTGCTGAGGTCGATGGGCTCCTGGTCCTTACCGAGCTGACGGATCTGCGTGCCGGCGGCGACGTTGGTGATGCCGAAGTCGTTGTCGTCCATCAACATCTTGATCGCACCGTTGACGCGGCCAGCGAGGATGTCCTTGCACAGGCGCGGCTCCTGGCAGACGGGGCGGGCGAGGCCGACACCGTCGACGGTCTTGAGAGCGCGCGTCATGGCGCCCACGGTCTTGAAGCCGCCGGTAACGTAGACCTTTGTCTTGCTCAGCGCGGGGCAGATCTGCTCGGCGAAGTCGAGGAAGAAGGCCTCACGGGCCTTGCTGGACTCGCGCTTGTGCATGAAAGCGAGCGACTCGTAGGTGCCGCCGCTCAGCTCGATGAAGTCGAACTTGTTCTCCTCCAGGATCGAAGCCAGAAGCTTGGCCTCCTCGGGCTGGAAGCCCTTGTCCTGGAACTCGACTGAGTTGATCTTGATACCCAGGATGAAGCTGGGGCTGGTGCGGCGGCGCACCTCCTGCGCGACCTCAACGATGAGGCGCGCGCGGTTCTCCAGGCTGCCGCCGTACTTGTCTGTGCGCTGGTTGGTGGTGGGTGACAGGAACTGGGCGAGCAGGTAGCCGTGGGCGCCGTGCAGCTCGATACCGTCATAGCCGGCCTTCTCAAGGTACTCGGCGGCGTGGGCAAAGCCCTCGATGATGCGAGCGATATCCTCGGAGGTGGCGGCGCGGGGCTTGGCGAACTTCAGGCCCATGACTTCCTTGTCGAGGTGGACGTCGGAGGCTGAGATGGGGTTCTTCTGGATGCGTGCTTCAACTTGACGGCCAGGATGGGAGACCTGTCCGACGATGAGGTTACCCTCGACGTGGCCCTGAGTGGCCATCTCCTTGAAGGACTCGAAGCGCTCGCCCTCGTAGGGAGCGCCGACAGGGATGATCGGGTTTCCCATGGCCTCCAGGTGGTCGTACTCGAACATGATGTTACCGGTGAGGTTCAGGCCGATACCGCCAGCGCCCCAGTGCTTGTAGACATTCTGGAGGTTCTTGCTGGGTACGCCGCGAGACTCGAGGTTGTTAGGGTCCCAAGAGGAGAGACGCTCGGTCATGGCGCCCTTGAGGAAGCGATTGGGGGCATCGCGGTTGGCGAACTCGAAGTGCAGGGGCTGGCCCAGAGGCGAAGGGTCGGCCTTCTCAGACTCGTAGCGGGTGGAAGATGCAGACATAGTTGGAAAGGAGTGAGGTGTTGGGTAATGCAGGGGTGTGAAGCTGTAGGAACAAACCCAGGTGGACGGCAAAGAGAATGCTTGGTTTTGTTTGTGAAGACGGTAGACGGTAGACGATAATGATGACAAACCAAGTGATACTTGCCCTAGTGATCAATAGACTACACGTCTGCGTGGCCTTCTGCAAGCTTCTAGCCAGCTGCTTAGAAATGCACCTGAGACGACAGATGTCGGTGAGGGACCCGTTGTGGTCCACGATCAAGACACGAGCCATTTGCCTTCGGCACTTGATGTCATGTCTCTGTAAATTCGATCTCTGGAAAAAGATGCGGACCCTTGAAGAAGGCAGATTTGCAGCCGAGGCTCACAGCTTGTTCTAGAAGGCGATTATCGATCGACTGCCGTCTTCACCTACTGTACCACGGTACGAATGGTGAAGAATTTTGTCGATTGTCTGTCCAGTGATATACAGTAATTTCTCGAGCAGTGACATACTCCATGGTGAGGTGCGCTGCCGTTGTTCCAGAACCGTAACAAACGACTTAGTACGCATGCCTAAAACTTCATCGTCAATCGATGTGCGAGCGACCGGGTTTCCATCAGAAAAGCACCGAGCCAGATCGAGGTCCAGACTTCGAAACGAGCAAAAGAACAATGACGAAACAACGCGTTTATCGCTGCTTTCTCTAACTTAGAAGCCCCCACAACCTGACAGACACTAGCAAAAGATTAATGCCCTAAGACGGAGTTGAACCGGCGACCTCGTCATTACTAGTGACGCGCTCTACCAACTGAGCTATCAGGGCTGCTGATGAAGAGAGACATAGCGGCTAGAATAAGTAGCTTAGCATCAACCGGGCGGACGGAGTGGGAATGAAGGTGAGGTCCCAGATGTCAGCGGGACGATCTGATCATTCAGGATGTGTTTAGGACGTCAAGGTAATCCGTCTGGTCTCAATTCGTCTTGCTCACTGAAATCCTGACTCATTTCTGTTCATGCCATGAGCTTGATCTGTACGGCGAAAACTGGTGTCCTTCCAGGTGGAATCTGAACCGTTTCGTAGTCTTCATGGTCCGATTAAGATTGCATTCCTTGTTCCTCTCGTCTAGCAGCTCAGTGTAGGTCTCCAACATCTGGGTATCGCAAATCAGCCTTGTCCTCCAGGAAAGCCATCCATTCTTTGAGGAACTTGGAGCCCTTGCCCACCGTCTCAGAATCGCCGATAATGCAGAGATGGCGTCTCGGACGGGTCATGGCAACTGTAAAGACAAAGGTCAGCTTTCAAGATACACGCAATCAAGTTGCTTCCGTAATCTGCTTACCGTTCAATCGACGCTTCTCAGCCAAGAAGCCGACTTCGCGCTCCGAGTTACTTCTTACCAAGCTCACCACGACTGCCTCTTTCTCTCGTCCCTGGAAACCGTCTACACTGCCCATCTCGACGTCGGGGTACAGCTCTTTCATTTGATCTCGGATGACACCAAGCTGGCCATTGTAAGGCGTGATGATGGCAATGTCGTCTTCTTTAACGCCAGCCGCGATCAATTTACCGACATGGAAGCGAACGAGCGCGGCTTCGTTCACGTTGATCTTGCTGTCTGCCAATAAGGCAGACTTACCTTTGGCACCATCCTCGGCGTCTTCAATCTGCTCGGGGAAGTCGCCGCCTTGCGTATCGTAGTACACGAGTGGAACGCTGGTGTCATCTGTCTCTTTCACCTCATAGGGCAGGCCGGAGAGTAAGCGAGTCTTCACCGCTTCCGCGGACACCAGCTCGTTGTTGTAGAGTGCTGCCGAGGGGAAGGCGTTGATATCTTCGTGCATACGGTACTGTGTGTTCAGCATTCGCTTGATGCCATCTCCGTAGAGCTTCAGCAGACGATCGAACATGGTCGTTTCCAGCCTGACATCATCTTCTTTTGTCTTTTTGCCGTCATTCTCTTTCTTCGTTCCATCGACTTCCAGGCCTTGCATTTTCTTCACCAGGCCTTGTGCTATTGCTGCGGCAGGTCCGCCATTCTTCATGTTCGCGCTCTTGATGGTGGGCGGCAATTGAAGGTGGTCGCCTGCAAGGACTAGCTTTTGCACGCCCTTGACACCCATGATGGGAATCCAGCACTGCGCTTCCAAAGCCTGACTTGCTTCATCAACGATGACAACATCGAATACTTCATCTTTGATCAAGTTTCCTCCTGCACCGTGCAGAGTCGCCAAAACCACTCGACTCGACTTCAGCAAGTCTGCGACAACGCGGTTCTCTCGATTCCGGAACTCTTTCCTTAATTCTCGCAGTTCGCCCCAAATCGCCTTGCGTTCTTTGCCGCTCTTTTTTCCAGTGACCGATGCTTGCTTCTTGTCCATCTCATCTCTGATGTCTTTCGTCACGCTGGCCGCGTCGCTGCTTCGGGACAGCACATCAAGACTGTGGTCTAGCACGCCTGGGAGAAGACGTGCCGGGTGGCCGAGGCGGACCATTGGAATCTTGTGCGGCGCGAGACGCTCGACAATGTTGTCAACGGAAATGTTCGACGGGCCGCAGACGAGGATACGAGATCCTCGGAGGACGAGCTGTTGGATCAGTTCGATAAGAGTGTGCGTTTTGCCCGTTCCTGGTGGGCCGTGGATGAGGGAGATCTCGCGCGACGCCAAAGCGTGTTGGATTGCAGCTTGCTGTGAAGGGTTCAGGGTGTCATTGGTGTACTTGATGGGAGCTGACAGATCCTCTGGTGAAAGAGGCGTGGGAGTGCTTTGGTTGAAGAGTACCTGTGTCAAAGGCGAAGTGGTTGCGGGAGTGAGCTTCTGCAGACGGTTCATAGTCTGGGTGAGGCGTTTATGGGTGGTCTCGTTGGCGAGCTTGACCCTGTGTTGAGAGAAAAAGAATGTATCAGCCTACCTGTTCCTACTGCTGTATACAAAGGACACATGTGTTCGGGCGTGGACTGTTGCACGTACAGCCATAGTTTTCCGCCAGACGGCACTTCGGTGTCATCCTTGTCAAGGGCTACTGAGATGTCCTCGCGCCTCACGCGCTGCACCACACCAGTGACTTTTCTCGACTCGATCACTTCGCGATCGCGCTTCTTTTCGCCACCTTTGGGCTGCTCTGCAACAGCGCAGAGGTCTCCGGAACTGAGGCCATGCTCAGGAAGGTCGCCGCTGGTGATGGAAGTGTCAAGAGCCAGGTCGATTTGCGTCCTGCCTGCGAAACCAGTGCGCTGGCCCACCACCTGGAGGTTCAAGAGTGCGAGACCTGCGCGCTGCAGGACGATTGGGGCATGAGCAGAACTGAGGATGGCCGTCTCTTCGATTTCGGCACTGTGTTCGAGATCAAGGAGAGCGAGCTGCGATGCCGCAAAGGTTTGTATGTCTGTGGGAGACATGGCAGTGCTGGTAGAATTGAATCGACGATAAGACTGTAGTCTAGACACTGAGGGCTTTAGGAAGAAATTCCTACATGATCTTGAAATATTCATTCGTTTGTCGATGTTATTCGCAAGGAATGACGTTTGACGGTGGGGTGCATGTGGGCTGAGTGAAAGGACCGATCGAAGAAGTGGCAGCAGCAACCGGCTGTCACATGCTCGGGTGACCTCATTATTCACTGCTACACCACCAAAGTAACACCTCGTTCACCGCAGGAACATGTGATAGCACAACACAACGCTGCTCCCGCAGCACCAACATAATCAACTCCGAGCCATGAACGACCCCGACGGCGAGATCATTGCCAACCGCGACGACACCATCCCCGTCCTCCGAATTCCCTCGCACGCCTCGTCAGGCAGCGCCGACCTCTCCGATGCCGACCCTCTACATCTCAAACCAGGCAGCCGCCGCGAGCGGATGAAAGAGCATGCTTCCAAGATCAAAGACCGACTCGTCGACCATGCCTCACCGTATGCTCCCAGCATTCAAGAGCGCCTGTTCACCGGCCTTATGGCGCAGATCATCCCACCCGAAGAGTTGAGCGAGAACGAGGAGCTGTCACGAGAAGAGGCCATGGGAAAGCCAAAAGACAGGAGGAGTAGGCAGTATGTTGACAGGCCGAACTTCAGTGTGGGCATGATGAGTGGGAATTTCCGCCGGTTCAACGCAAGAATAGGCATCGTGTTCGTCTTCCAGAACCGCTTGATTCGACTATTCACGTGGAAGCACCCGACTGCTACGTTGAGCTTTCTGGCCGTCTATACTCTCGTGTGCTTGGATCCGGAACTTTTACCCTTGATCCCTTTGGTAGCGACTCTCTTCCTGGTCATGCTGCCGTCGTTCCTTGCCAGGCATCCAGCTCCCGAGAACGACCTGAGATTGGAGTCGAGACAGTTCGGACCCCCGGTAGCACCGCCATCTCGCGTGAAGCCTGCACCGGAGCTGAGCAAGGACTTCTTTCGCAACATGCGCGACTTACAGAATTGCATGGAGGATTTCTCCCGGATGCACGATGCCGCAAACGAGTACATCACACCGTATACGAACTTCAGCGATGAGGGTGTGAGCTCCGAGCTATACCTTGTGCTTGTCGTCTTTTCCATGGCAGCTTTCATAGCGAGCCATCTCGTACCGTGGCGGGCAGTCGCATTACTGGTTGGCTGGGCACTCGTCATCTCCGGCCATCCGAGCGCGCAGACCATCATCCTTTCCAGCGACAACATCGTTCAATTCAATCACACGCTCGATGGCTCACAGGCGTGGATTCGCAGTTGGATTGAGCGCGACATCATCCTAGACGAGCCCGCAGAATTACGACAGGTGGAGATATTCGAACTGCAGAAACACCATGAGTCCTCGGGAACGTGGGAGTCGTGGCTCTTCTCGCCATCTCCATATGACCCGCTGTCGCCATTGCGTATAGCAGGCGCCAGGGCAAAAGGAACGCAATTCTTCGAAGAAGTCCAAGTGCCCAAAGGCTGGACATGGAAAGACAAAAAGTGGTCTCTCGATCTGTACAGTCGTGAATGGGTCGAGCGCCGGATGATCACTGGCGTGGAGATCGAAACCGAAGGCGAGCGATGGGTCTATGATATTCCCATTGAGGATGTTGAAGTCGGAGGTCCGAGAAAACAAAGGGCCAAGTCTCTCCCTAAGAGCGGATGGGAGGAAGGCACAGGGATGGACAAGAAGGGGTTGTGGAGACGGAGGAGATGGGTGAGAAATGTAGAAAGAGTGGTTGTCAAGGCAAGTTCGCCTGATTGATTTGGTTCCATAGTTCCCAACACTGCGACTACATTTGTCTTCCTGCCAAACATCCTACGTCGAAGCAATACTGAAGCTGATAACTGCTTCTCGTGTACAGCGTTCGACAAAGGTACGCCTCAACCCCTTGGCCATGCTTGATCCTGGAATCGTCAACCCCGGTGCTGTGGAACCGGCAGCTATCAATCCTTAACTACTGGACAGTCTTCGACACTGCCCAGACGCGTGATTCCACTCATACTCACAACTCTGATCCTGCGGGGATGCAAGTCAAGCAACTCGGTTGGAAAGCTCGATCGTTCGCCGCGGCAATGAGGAGTTCCAGTGTTCTAGTAACTGGAGTCTCTGTGCACAGTCAGATTCACAACCAAATTTCTATCAAGTGGCTCACACCCTTCCATCCCAGCTGTGGTTGATGTCGGCCGATTCAAACGATCAATCTGTTCCGTGTTGGGAAAAGCAGTCAGCACAACATGTTCTGGGACCAGCAGCCTTACCTTTCGACTTTCTTTTATGTCAGTCTCTCTTCCCAAGATGCCTTCATCTGACAACGGAGTCGCCAATTAACATGTCTCTGAAACTGGTGACCAGCGAGTCAACCCCAACCCTAACCCTATTGATCTTCTACCTATCATGTAACTTACAAATGCGATCAAAAGCTCGACAATACTGCACACTTGTAGAGTACATGTGATGGCTCAGTGTTCCTCGACGGGCGAGATGACTAGATGCCGATGTAGTCCTGTGGATACAGGCGTACGAAGATCTTACTATACTCCCTTTGACGTGGGGCACGAACATAGCTGATCGCAAACGAGGCTGACCCATACCTTGTCAGCGTAGCCCAACTGTGCATTCATACTTTCC
>Ga0265780_10002520_pt1 | contig 24750 bp, 25 predicted proteins | sample P1T30metagenome_FD_192432 | JGI IMG/M metagenome (GOLD analysis project Ga0265780, IMG submission 192432) | Plant litter microbial communities from East Loma Ridge, Irvine, California - P1 T30 | ecosystem: Environmental > Terrestrial > Plant litter > Unclassified | place: USA: California... | reverse complement strand
CAGGAATAAGCTGAAACCTCGTTGGTAAAAAGGCCCCGGTGCTCGACAGCACCGGGGCCTTTTTCGTTGTGAAGCGCGCGAAGCGCTACTGCCGCGCCCGCAAGGTCTCGAGTTCAGCACGCAGCGCGCTGCGTTCGGTGCGCGACGTATCAAGCCTGGCGCGCACATCCTGCAGCTCGGCCGCCATATTGTCGCGCTCGGTCGTGGCGCCGACCAGTTCCATCTGCGCACGCAGGCGCGCATCCGACTCGGCCGCCGTGGCCGCCACATTGCGCTCGAGCTGCTGGCGCAGGTCGGCCAGCTGGGCATCCTTGCCGTCGATCGCCAGCTGGTCCTTGGCCTTGCCGACCAGGGCCTCGGCCGCGACCTGGCGCGCATCGCGCAGCTCGGCTGTGAGGCGCTCGATCTCCTCGAAGGATTCGTTCGCGATCGATTGGGCTTGCTCGCGTGCGATGCGCGCTTCGGTCAATTCCTTGCGCAAGCCATCGCGCTCGGCTTCGAGTTCGTCGCCGGCGGCCAGCAGGCTGTTCATGTCGGTCTCGATGCGCGCCAGCGCATCGCGCATGCCGGCGCCGAGCGTGGCGCGGACCGCGCCGACTGGTCCCTCCAGGTGTGCCATATCGGTGTTCATACCGCGTCTTGGGTGGTGGTTGTCAAGCTTGTCATCATACGCCAGAACGGGGTTTTGTTGCCATAAAGCATTATAAGAAGGTGACCGGATGGCGCCCGTTTGCCTGGCGGCTCAGGACATCACCGCCAGCAGCTCCAGCCTCAGTTCCTTCATCCCGGCCGGCGCATACACCGAGATCGATTGCGCCTTGAGCATGCGCTCGTACATCGGGCCTTTCGCTTCGAGGATGAAGTAGCAGGTGTCCGGCCGCACCGGAATCGCGGCCGGCGGCTGCGGCGTGTACTGCAGGCGCACGCCGGGCAGCGCCGAGAGCACGAATTTCTCGACGTCGTCGGGCGCGCCCACTTTGAAGCGCAGCGGCACCACCTCCACCAGTTCCACCGCCGGGATGTCGGCCGACACCGCGATATAGAAGGTGGTGTCGTCGTCGATCTTGCCCGAATCGAGCATGCCGAGGTGGTATGACGGCCGCACCTCGTTCAAGGCGATACCGAAGTACTTGGCCGAGATCACGGTATCGAGCAGCTCGCGGATGATCTGGTGCAGCGTGGCGAAGGCGGGGCCGGGATCGTTGTGCTGGTAGGCCGGCAGGTCGGACAGGGTCCAGCTTTTGGAAAACGTCATCAGGCCGCCGGCCACGTCGAGCAGCGCCTCGAACAGGCGCTCGGGATGCAGGGCCGGATGGTGGAAGTGGTGCGACAGCGCCGCATAGGCCGAGCTGGCGGTATGCAGCAGCCAGAACGACGACATATCGCCCGAGCGGAATTCGATCACGTTGCGGGTCGGCTCGCGGTGGTGGCCGTACAGCGCGCCGACCTTGGCCTGCAGCGCGTCGAGCAAACGGCGCAGCTGCTGGAACAGCGCCGGCGCCGCGCTCAGCGACAGCGACGGCGCCACCAGGGCCGGCTCGACCTCGAAGCCGCCGCTGCCGGCGCGCCGCACGCGCAGCAGCGCAAAGTGCACATACGCGTCGCGCGGCTCGAATTCGGACACCAGCCGCAGCGCGCGCTTGAGGTAGGCCAGCTGCACCGGCGCCGCCTGCGTGTACAGGTCGGGCGTGTCCACATTGGCCTGCATGAAGCGGGTTGTGCTGGCCGACTGCCCTGGCTGCGCGAAGTTGGCGTTGAATGGTTTCAGGCCCGGCAGCGCCGCGTGATAGGTCACCGCCTGCACCGATTGCGGCAGCTGGCTCAGGTCGACCGTGGCGGGCAGCTCGTCGACCCCCGGCGCCTCGTACAGTTCGCCGTCCTGGAAGCGCAGCGCCAGCCGCAGCACGCGCAGCATGCCGCTGGCCAGCGCCTCGCGGTCGATCTCGAACTGTTCTACTCCCCAGGCATACGGGTGGGCCGCCTTGACGCCCTTGTACAGGCTGTGTTCGTGATAGGCGTCCTGGCGCTGGAAATGCTGGGGGCGCAGCAGCAGGCCTTCGCCCCAGAGAACTTTGCTGGTCATGGCGGATTCTTCCTTCGGCTTTGATTTATCCAAAGAGAACGATAACGAGGGCATGCAGTTGCGCATGTGAACTTGATCAAAGTTTGGCGAGGAACGCCGTGGCAACATGCGATTGGTTCTGGCCGCGCAACACCACCACCAAGAGGACATCCATGAAGGGATACACGCCGGACCTGTTCGACCGCCTGCTCGGCCAGCCGTTCCGCAATGGCGCGGTGGTCACGCGCCTGACGGCCGACGACTTGAAGGACGCCGTGGCGCGCGACCTCGAAGCACTGCTCAACACGCGCTCCACGCTGCAGGAGGATGCGCTCAAGGGCTACCTGGAATGCAGTTCGTCGATGGTCGGCTATGGCCTGTGCGACTTCGCCGACCGTTCGCTGTCGAGCCCTTCGGACCGGGCCCATATCTGCGCCTGCATCGAGCAGGCCATCGTGCGCCACGAGCCGCGCCTGCAGAAGGTGAAGGCGGCGCTCGAGATGCGCGACGATCCCGCCAATCCGGCGGTCAACCGCCTCAACTTTTCCATCACCGCGATCCTGGTGGGAACCCGCTCGCAGGAGCCGGTCAACTTCGACGCCGTGCTACAGCCGTCCACGCTCCAGTACAGCATCCGCAAGGGTGGCCGCGCGGGCATGGCCGCGGCGTCGACTGCCGCCGCGGCCACGGGAGACTGACGTGGAGCAGCTCCTTCCCTATTACGAAAGCGAACTCGGTTACCTGCGCCGCAACCTGCGCGAATTCGCCGAGCGCTATCCGCGCATCGCCGGCCGGCTCCTGATCAGCGGCGAGGTCTGCGAAGACCCGCATACCGAGCGCATGATCGAGTCGTTCGCCTTTCTGAATGCGCGCATCGCCAAGCGCCTCGACGACGACTATCCCGAATTCACCGAGGCCCTGTTCGACGTGCTGTACCCGCACTACCTGCGGCCGTTTCCCTCGTGCTCGATCGTGCGTGTCGATTTCGCACAGGCCTCCAAGCAGCAGGCGAATATCACCTACATCCCGCGTGGCGCCAAGCTCACCACCAAACCCGTGCGCGGCGTGGCCTGCATGTTCCGCACCGTGTATCCAGTCGTGGTGGCGCCATTCAACCTGAGCCGGGTGGCCTTCTCGCCGATCATCAACCCGCCGGACGCGGTGCGCCTGCCGCCGGGCGCGGGCGCCAGCATCGCGATCGGCCTGCAGGCCAGCAGCGAACCGGCCGCCCCGGACACGCCCGAGGTGACGGCGCTGCGCCTGTTCATCGATGGCGAGCCATCGTTGTGCGCGGCCCTGCGCGACGCGCTGCTGGCGCGCACCGTCGCCGCCTATGTGCAGCCCGAGGGCGGCCACTGGATCGCGCTGCCGGCGCTGCCGGTACGCGCTGCCGGCTTCGACGAAGAAGACGGCCTGATCGACTTCCCTGCCCGTTCCCACACCGCCTATCGCCTGCTCACCGAGTACTTCTGCTTTCCCGAAAAGTTCAACTTCGTCGACCTCGACCTGCGCCTGCTGACGGACGCGCTGCCAGCCGGCACGCGCCGCCTGACCCTGCACCTGGCGCTGGGCGGCATCCGCAGCGACTCGAACCTGGCGCGCCTGCTGTCCACGCTATCGACCAATAACCTGGTGACCAACTGCACGCCGGTGATCAACCTGTTCAAGCAGCCGGGCGAACCGATTCGCCTGACGCATGCCAGCGCCAGCTATCCGGTGCTGGCCGATGCGCGCCGCTCGTATGCCTACGAGGTGCATGCGATCGACGCCGTCAATCTGGTGCGCGAGACCCCGCAGGGCGAGACGGTGGTGCAGTTCCAGCCCTTCTATTCGCTCAAGCACGCCCAGACTCCCGAGCACCACGGGCATTACTGGGCCATGCGGCGCGACGACGTGATGTCCGAGCAGAGCCCGGGCTACGAGACCCAGATCTCGATCGTCGACATCGACTTCGACCCGGCCGACATCGAGACCACCACGCTGAGCCTGGACCTGACCTGCACCAACCGCGACTTGCCGCAGCACCTGCCCTATGGCCAGCCGGAAGGCGACCTGTTCCTCGAGGGCGGCGCCGGTGTACGCGCCGTCACCTTCCTGCGCAAACCCAGCCGCACCTGGCGCCTGGCGCGCGGGCGCAGCGCGCACTGGCGCCTGATCTCGCTGCTGTCCTTGAACCACCTGTCGCTGGCCGACGGCGGCGTCGACGCCTTCCGCGAAATGCTGGCGCTGCACGATTTGCCGCGCTCGGCCGCCTCGACGCGCCAGATCGGCGGCATCGATGCAATCGCCTGCATCCCGACCAGCGCCTGGCTGTCCGGGAATCCGTTCAACTGCCTGGTGCGCGGGATCGAGGTGCGTGTCGCGATCGACGAAGAGGCTTTCGTCGGCAGCGGCGTCCATACCTTCGCCCACATCATCGAGCGCTTCCTGGCGCTGTATGTGCACGCCAACAGCTTTACCCAGCTGGTGATCGTGTCCCACCAATCCGGAGAGGAACTGCTGCGATGCCCACCGAGAAGCGGCGAACTGAGTCTCCTGTAATCGAGCGCCTGCTGCGCGAACCCTGGCGCTTCGAGTTCTTCCAGGCGGTGCAGGTGCTCGAGGTGTGGCTCAAACGCCGTGGCCGTCCGGCGCGGGCGCTGGTGGCCGACATGCTGCGCTTTCGCAATTCGGTCTCGCTCGGCTTTCCGCCCAGCCAGCTCGAAGCCATCGAGCCGGAGCTGCGCGACCTCGAGATCGGCATGCCGTTCGAGCTGCCGGTCGACGCCGCCGCGCTGGGCAATGCGGTGCAGGAAGGCACCTTGCGCCATGTGCACCTGACGCCCGCCTTCATGGGCCTGCTGGGCGGCTCCGGCGTGCTGCCGGCCCACTATACCGAGCGCATTGCCGCGCACCAGGCGCTGCACAAGAACGACGACGAGGACACCGGCCCGCGGGCTTTTCTCGACGCCTTCTCGAACCGCTCGCTGGCGCTATTCTACGACGCCTGGCGCAAGTACCGCCTGCCCCTCAAATACCAGACGGACGGCCAGGACGCCTTCCTGCCGCTGCTGCTGTCGTTGGCCGGCCTGGGCGACGCCTCGTTGCGGCAACGCATGGCCAGCGCGGTCGACGGCGCCGTGCTGGATGAATCGATCGGCTACTTTGCGGCGGCGATCCGGCACCGGCCGGTGTCGGCGGTGCAGCTGGCGCGGGTGCTGTCGGAATACTTCGGCCAGCCGGTCGAGGCCGAGCAGTTCATCGGCGGCTGGTATGCGGTGCCGCCGGCGCAGCAAACCATGCTGGGCCAGGACAGCGCCATCCTCGGGTCGCGCGCGCTGGCCGGCGAGCGGGTCTGGCAGCGTAACCTGTGCCTGCGGCTGACGGTGGGGCCGCTGGCGCATGCCGGTTTCCAGGCCTTCCTGCCGGGCGGCATGGCGGCGCGCGCGCTCAGGAGCGTACTGGCGCTGTTCACCGGCGTCACCCTTGAATACGAGGTCGAGGTGGTGTTGCGCGCCGCCGACGTCCATAACACGACCCTGGACGCCTGCCACCCGGGCCGCCTGGGCTGGGACGCCTTCCTGGTGCTGGACTCGCCCCCGGCAGACCGCCACGACGTGCGCTACCAGCTGCATGCCACCCCGGCTGCGCAGTCCGCGGCGCCGCCGCCCCCGGCTTGAGCGCGTCATCCTGCTGAACGCACGCGCCATCGCCCGATGGCGTATCCTGATGGCTTGTCAGGCGGTGCGCCTCAATGAACAGGAATGGCGATGAGCGAACGTATCATCTCGGCGATCAAGCTGGGCGGCCAGCAGCTGGCCGCCGTGGTCACGCTGCCGGGGCCGGAACGCTACGAGTATTTCATCCGGCGGGTTGCCGACGCGCAGGAAGTCTGGGGCCTGTACCAGGACGGCTGGGCCCTGGCCAAGACCGACGACGGCACCCTGGTGTTTCCGATGTGGCCGGCGAGCGATTACGCCAGCCTGTGCGCCGAATTCGAATGGGATGGTTATGACGCCCAGGCTTTTTCGCTCGAAGAACTGATCGACGAATTGCTGCCGCAGCTGGAAGAAGACAGTGTCTTGCCGGGCGTGTTCTACACGCCGGGCGAGAAGGGCATCACGCCGAGCGTGGTGCAGCTGATTGGCGACCTCGAGGACGAGTTACGGCGTACGTAACATTGGCGTAGCCGCCAAGCCGGAGAGCAACTCTTCCACCACAGTCAACTGCACCGGCTTGGTCAAATGATGATCGAACCCCGCCTCGCGCGAGCGCTGGCGGTCGCTCTCGGCGCCCCAGCCGGTCAGGGCCACCAGCGTCACACCGTCGAGCTCCGGCATGGCGCGCATCGCGCGCGCGGTATCGTAGCCGCTCATGCCCGGCATGCCGATATCGAGGAAGACAAGCCGTGGCCGGAAATCGCGCGCCAGTTCGAGCGCCCGGTAGCCGTCGTGCGCTACCTGGGTCGTATGGCTGGAGGCCTCCAGGATCATCGACAGCGTCACCGCCGCATCGACATTGTCGTCCACCACCAGTATCTTCAGGCCACGCCTGGCGCCATCGCCATCGCTGCCCCGCAGCGGATCCGCCGGCGCCGTCTCAGGCAGCATGGCCACCTGCGCCAGCGGCAGGCGCACCGTGAACACGCTGCCCGCATTCGCGCCGCCGGATGCGGCGCCGACGCTCCCGCCATGCATCTCGACCAGGCGCCGCACCAGCGACAGGCCGATCCCGAGCCCGCCCTGCGAACGGTCCATGGTGCGGCCGATCTGGCTGAACATCTCGAACACGCCGGCCAGCGCCTCGCCCACGATCCCGACCCCGGTGTCGCTCACGGCAATCACGGCATCATCCCCGTCACGCCGCAGCGACAGGCCGATCCTGCCCCTGGCCGGCGTGTACTTGGCGGCGTTGTTGAGCAGGTTGGCCACTACCTGGGCGATGCGGGTCGTGTCGGCGTCGACCATCAGGGGCTGCTCCGGCAGGTCCACTGCCAGCGCGTGCTGGCTGGCCTCGATCAGCGGCAGGCTGGTCTCGACCGCGCTGGCCAGGATCGCCTTCAGGTCGGCGCGCTGGCGCTTCAGTTCGAGCTTGCCGCCGCTGATGCGCGCGATGTCGAGCAGGTCGTCGATCAGGTGCACCATATGACCGACCTGGCGCTCCATCATCTCACGCACCTTGGCCACCGCCGCCGGGTTGTCGCCGCCCAGGCGCATCAGCGACAGGCCGTTGCGGATCGGCGCCAGGGGATTGCGCAGCTCGTGCGCCAGCGTGGCCAGGAATTCGGTCTTGCGGCGGTCGGCTTCGGCCAGGTCGTCGGCCAGGCGGCGCAGCTTTTCCTCGGAACGCTTGCGCGCCGAGATGTCGGAAAACAGCAGCCCCACCTTGCGGCTGCCGGCGCCGCCGATGCGGGTCGCGTAGACGTCGAACCAGCGGCCCATGGCCGCGGCTTCGCTCTCGAAGCGTACCGGCTCACCGGTCAGCGCCACCTGGCCATAGGTCTCGTACCAGAACTCGTCCAGGCTCGGCAGCATCGTGCGCGCGGTACGCCCGATCGCGTCGACCAGGCCGGTGTGCTGCTGGAACATCGGGTTCATTTCCAGGAAGCGGTAATCGACCGGCGTACCGGCATCGTCGAACAGCATCTCGAAGATGCAGAAGCCCTCGTCGACCGACTCGAACAGGGTGCGGTAATGCTCTTCGCTGGCGCGCAGCTGCTCCGACACACGCCGGGTTTCGGTGGTGTCGAGCACGATCGCGACCAGGCCCTGGAATTCGCCGTCCGGACCGCGCAGGGCGTTGACGCTGCTGGTGGCCGACACGAACGAACCGTCCTTGTGCAGGTAGAACTTGTCGAGCGCCACGCCGCTGGCGCCGGCCATCAGGCGGCCCAGCGCATCCATGGTTTCTTCGCGCGATTGTGGCGCCGTGACCTCGGTCACGCTCATGCCGATCAGCTCTGCTTCGCTGCGGCCCACCATCTCGCAGTACTTCTGGTTGGCCAGCGTGATGCGGCCCCCGATGTCCATCTGGACCACGCCGGTGGCAGCCTGGCTGACGATCTTCTCGAAGCGCTCGCGGCTCGCATGCAGCGCGAGTTCGGCCTGCTGGCGCTCGGCGTCGGCGCGCACCTGCTTGCTGACATCGCGCGCGATCGCCAGCAGGTGCGCTGCGGATGCAGCGGGGCCAACGCCGCCTGCGGTCGGCGTGATCACCACATCCCACCATGCCGGCGTCCCGCCGGGCGCCGGACGGGCGGCCCGGAAATGCCCGGTGCCGCCAGCACGCGCGGCCACCACGGCAGCTTCGATGGCGGCATGGGCTTCCTGCGGCCACAGCATGCTCCAGCGCTGGCCGCGCACCGTGTCGACCGTGTCGATGCCCAACGCGTGCAGGCCATTGGCATTGACGGCCAGGACCATCCCATCCGCGTCGAGCAGCTGGACACAGTCGGGTATCGCTTCGAACAGCGCCCATCCCAGCGTGATCGTGACTTGTGGCGGCGTGGTGTCGCGGTGGTCCTGCATCGGCGTGTTCTATGAGTGGTGGGTGAAAGACCATCTATACCACAGCAGCCTTGCGCTGGGCTTCCACGTCCGCCGATTGACGCGACAATCTGAAATGTTGCGGCAAAAAAAAAGTGCATGCGTGCTGTTTCCATGTCATCAAACTGTGATCAAACCGTCACAAAGTGGTCATCTTGCATCACTACTATTCACGGGCTTTCCTTTCTCACACAACAAAACAGGAATCACTCCGTGAACAAGCCGAACGATCTTCCCCGCATCGCCGTCGACCATGACGACATCGATCTGAATGTCTCGTCGAACGAGCAATTCAGCACCGTCCTGAACGCCCGCCTGAGCCGCCGCAACATGCTGCGCGGCGGCGCCGCTTCGGCTGCGACCGCAGTGCTGGGCAGCTTCGGCCTGACCGCCTGCGGCGGCTCGGACAACGATCCGGTCACCCAGCCCGTCACCCCACCGCCGGTCGGCACCACGCCGCTAGCCGAAAAGCTGCTCGGCTTCACCGCCGTCGGCAAGAGCCTGGCTGACACCGTGTCGGTCCCGGCCGGCTACACCGCCACCGTGCTGTACGCGCTGGGCGACCCGATCAGCAACAACACCGCCGCCTACAAGAACGACGGCACCGACACCGATTTCGAGAACCGCGCGGGCGACCACCACGACGGTATGGAATTCTTCTCGCTGTCCGACACCGGCGGCGTGTCGACCACCGGCGTCGCGCGCGGCCTGCTGGCGATGAACCACGAAGCGACCACCAACGAAGGCCTGCCTTCGTTCTTCGTGCACGCCAACGGCGGCACCAACTCGTTGCCACGTCCGGCCGCTGAAGTCGACAAAGAGATGGCCCTGCATGGCCTGTCGATCGTCGAAGTGCGCACCAGTGGCGGCAAGTGGGAATACCTGAAGGGTTCGGGCTTCAACCGCCGCGTGCACCAGCAGACCGAAGTCCAGATCTCGGGCCCGGTGCGCGGCAACGCCCTGGTCAAGACCAAGTACTCGCCGGACGGTACCAAGTTCCGCGGCACGATCAACAACTGCGGCACCGGCCGCACCCCGTGGAACACCTATCTGTCGGGCGAAGAGAACTGGGCCGGCTACTTCCACCGCTCGGCCACCGACAATGCCGCGCGCGGCGACAAGAGCGTCGCTTCGCTCAACCGCTACGGCGCTGCGCAAGGCGCGGCGTCGCGCCACGGCTGGGAAACCGGCGGCACCGACGACAAGTACCAGCGCTGGAACATCAGCAAGCTGGGTACCTCGGCGGACGGCAGCGACGACTACCGCAACGAGTTGAACGGCGAAGGCTACATCATCGAGATGGACGCCTACGACAAGACCCGTCCCCTCAAAAAACGCACCGCGCTGGGCCGCTTCGCCCACGAAAGCGCCGCCTTCGGCCGCCTGCTGGCGGGCGACCCGCTGGCCGTCTACATGGGTGACGATTCGCGCGGCGAATACATCTACAAATTCGTCTCGACCGCGCCGTGGAACCCGGCCGACGCCGTCGCTGCCGACCGTATCGCCACCGGCGACAAATACCTCGACAGCGGCAAGCTGTACGTCGCCAAGTTCAATGCCGACGGCAAGGGCCAATGGATCGAACTGGTCCTGTCGAACAGCGCCATCGCCAACTACGCCAATTACAAGTTCGCCGACCAGGCCGACGTGCTGGTCAACGCCCGCCTGGCCGCAGACGCCGTCGGCGCGACCAAGATGGACCGTCCGGAATGGTGCGCCGTGAACCCGGCCAACGGCGAGATCTACTACACGCTGACCAATAACAGCAACCGCCGCATCGAGCCAAGCGGCTCGAGCCAGATGGCGCCGGACCCCGCCAACCCGCGTTCGTACACCGACATGAAGGGCACCACTGCGCAGCTGGGCAACTCGAACGGCCACATCATCCGCGTCAAGGAAGATGCCGCCGGTTCGAAAGCGACTAGCTTCTCGTGGGATGTGTACCTGTTCGGCGCCGAAGCCGCCGCCGATGCCGCCCGTATCAACCTGTCGGGTCTCACCAACGACCAGGACTTCTCGAGCCCGGACGGCCTGGCCTTCAGTACCTCGACCGGCATCTGCTGGTTCCAGACCGACGATGGCGCCTACACTGACGTCACCAACTGCATGATGGTGGCCGGCCTGCCGGGCACCGTGGGCGATGGCAAGAAGGTCAACCTGAGCTATCCGAAGACCGACGGCTCGACCCTCTCGGTCGACACTTTTGTCGGCAAGGCCGCCAGCGCCGATACGCTCAAGCGCTTCCTGGTCGGCCCGGTCGGCTGCGAACTGACCGGCATCACCGAAACGCCAGACGGCAAGGCGCTGTTCGTCAACATCCAGCACCCGGGCGAGACCACTGCGGCGGCCAATGTGGGCGACGCGACCAAGTACTCGAGCCAGTGGCCAGCCAATACCGGCTACGGCGCCGGCAAGCGTCCACGTTCGGCGACCCTGGTGATCACCAAGAACGACGGCGGCCGCATCGGTTCCTGATCGGCTGTTGTAAATAGGTCGTGAGACGGGCCGGCTGCGTGAGCAGTCGGCCCGTTTTGTCGTGGCGCGCAAGGCGGACGCATCTGCGCCGTGTCAGCATCGTTGAGTGATCCCGTTCGAGGAGCCATCATGCAGCCCGCGACCTACCTGCGCCTTACGCGCGCCAGTGCGCTGTACGACATCGTGCAGATCCTGCCCTTCGCCACCCCCTGGAGCTTTGCCCTGTTCTACCAGCAGCTATCAACCCTGAACGTGTGGCTCGGTGCCGACCCGCTGCCGGCCTTCGCACCGCTGCACTTCGTGCTGTCCTCGCTGCTCGGCACCCTGGTGCTGTTGTGGTCCGTGTTTCGCCTGGGTTCCCCGAGCCGGCGCCTGGGCCGCTTCGACGCGGTCGGGCGTCTGCTGTTCGCGTTCTGGATCGCCTGGGCCATGCTGCAAGTGTCGATGCCGGTGCTGTGGATCTTCCTGCTGCCCGAGCTGGCGTGGGGCGTGCTCGAATCGCTGCGGGTCGATCAGCCAAGTGGCAGCAGGACGTCGCGCGCCGCCTTCAGGAGCGCCGCCCCCATGCGCTCCAGGCGCGGCGGCTGAATGCGCCAGGCATGCCAGTACAGCGGCACGTCGTGCGCCTTCTCTGGCGCCAGGTCGACCAGTTCGCCCGTCGCCAGCAGCGCTGCGCACTGCTCGTGCGGCAGCATGCCATAGCCCATCCCGAGCCGCACCGCCTGGTAGAAGGGATCGCTGGCCGGCACGTAGTGAAACGGATAGGCGCCGTCCGGCAAACCGAAATGGGTGAGCAGGAACGAGGACTGCATCGCATCCTTGCGGTCGAACACCATCAGCGGCGCCTTCTGCGCCGTGGCCCGCGTCATCCCGTCCGGGAACCAGCGCTGCGCGAATGCGGGCGAGGCCACCATCCGGTAGCGCATCACGCCCAACAGACTGGCGCTGCAGCCGCGCATTGGTTCCGTCTCGCCCGAGATGCAGGCCACCGCGTGGCCGCCTTCGAGCAGCGCGAAGGTATGGCCCTGGTTGTCGAGCACGAATTCGACCAGCAGCTGTTCGTCGGCCAGGATCGGCGCCAGCACCGGCAGCAGCCAGGTAGCCAGCGTGTCGTTGTTGACCGCCAGGGCGATGCGCGCCGGGCCTGGATCGTCCTGCATCCCGGCCAAAAATTCCGATTCGAGCAGGGTCGAGCGGCGCAGGTATTGCAGCAGCCGGCTGCCGGGCGCGGTCGGGCGGCAGGGACGGCTGCGCACCAGCAGCGGCGTGCCCAGATCCTGCTCGAGCGCCGCGATGCGCTGCGAGACCGCCGATGGCGTGATGTTCAACTGGGCAGCGGCCGCTTCCAGGCTGCCGGCATCGATGGCGGCGAGGAAGGCCGCGCTGCGGCGTGGGTCGAGTGTCATTGGATTAGCGCTGCTTAAGGTGCCTGAATAATCGTGAATATAATTGAAGTAGCTCCGTGTGGCTGGAATAGTGGCGGCTTTCCCAAGGAGCTCCCATGTTCTCGCAACAGGTTTATCTACAAGGGCTGGTGCTGGGCGCTGGGCTCATCATGGGCATCGGCGCCCAGAATGCCCACGTGCTGCGCACCGCCGTGCGCGGCCATCACGTGCTGCCCACCGTCGCCACCTGCATTCTGGTCGATGTGATCCTGATCGCCGCCGGCACCGCCGGCCTGGGCGCGCTGATCCAGTCCTCGCCCCTGCTGCTGGCGCTGGCGCGCTATGGCGGCGCCGCCTTCCTGGTCTGGTATGGCCTGCGCTGCTGGCAGAGCAGCCTGCGTGGCGGCGCTTCCCTGGCGGCCGATCCATCCGCGCAGACGCAGACGCTGGGTGCGGCGCTGGCGACCGTGCTGGCGCTGTCGCTGCTCAATCCCCATGTCTACCTCGATACCGTGGTGCTGCTTGGCGCAGTGGGCAGCAGCCTGGCGCAGGATGACCGCAGCTCGTTCGCCCTGGGCGCCATCACGGCGTCGATCCTGTGGTTCTCGGCGATCGGCCTCGGTGCGCGTCGTTTCGCTTCCGTGCTGGCGCGGCCCGCCGTGTGGCGCGTGATCGAGGCGCTGACCGGCGCCATGATGTTCGTGCTGGCGGCGTTGCTGCTGGCAGACAGCGGAGTGAAATAGTGGATAGAAAGCATCTTCGGCAGTGTAAAGTTGCAATTTGCCCATCTCACCGCCCGGAGGCTGCTTGAACCGCTTGACCCTGAATGTCCTGTCCCTGTGCCTGGCTGCCGCCGGTTATTCTGCCGCCCACGCCGCCGACGTCATCATCACCGCCGACCGCCTGCTGGACGTCAAAACCGGCCGCATGGTGCAGCAACCGCAAATCCTGGTGCGCGACGGTAAGGTGGTCGGCATCGGGGCGGACTCCGTCAAGTCGGCGGCCCCGGACGCGACCCGCGTCGCCCTGCCCGGCATGACCCTGCTGCCCGGCCTGATCGATATGCACGTACACCTCGATTCCGACCCGACCTATGGCGGCTATAGCGGCCTCGAATACAACGATCGCTTCTGGTCGGCGCTCGCCGTGGTCCATGCCGGCAAGACGCTCGATGCCGGCTTCACCACCGTGCGCAGCCTGGGCGCCTCGGACTGGAACGACGTCGGCCTGGGCCAGGCGATCGCCGCCGGCAAGGTGCGCGGCCCGCGCATCATCCCTGCCGCCTGGTCGTTCGGCGCGACCGGCGGCCATTGCGACAGCACCTACTTCCCACCCTCGATGGAAGAGAAGAACAAGTACAACGCCGATAGTCCCGACGAAGCGCGCAAGTCGGTGCGCGAACTGCGCAAGTACGGCGCCCAGGTGATCAAGATCTGCGCCACCGGCGGCGTCTTCTCGCGCAACACCGAGCCGGGCCAGCAGCAGATGAACCTGGCCGAGATGCGCGCCGCGGTCGAGGAAGCCCACCAATGGGGCCTGCAGGTGGCTGCCCACGCCCACGGCGCAGCCGGCATCAAGGATGCGATCCGCGCCGGCGTGAACACCATCGAGCATGCGAGCCTGATCGACGACGAAGGTATCGCCTTGGCGAAAAAGCATGGCGCCTGGCTGTCGATGGACATCTACAACGGCAGCTACACGGCGGCCGAGGGCAAGAAGAACGGCGTGCTGGAAGATAACCTGCGCAAGGACCGCGAAGTGACGGAACTGCAGCGCCAGAACTTCAGGAAGGCCCACGCGGCCGGGGTCAAGATGGTGTTCGGCACCGACGCCGGTGTGCACCCGCACGGCGGCAACGGCAAGCAGTTCGCCGTCATGGTCCAGTACGGGATGACGCCGCTGCAGGCGATCCAGGCCGCCACCGTGAATGCGGCCGACGCCTTGGCGCGCAAGGATGTCGGCGTGATCGAGGCTGGCCGCTACGCCGACATGGTAGCGGTGCAGGGCGATCCACTGGCCGATGTGCGCCTGCTGGAAGCGCCGGCGGTCGTGATCCAGGGCGGCGCCATTGTCAAGGGCAGCGCCCAGTGATGTGGTGGCGTGGACGGCTTCGCCGTCCACGCGTCGATGGTTAACAGCGAGATCATCCGGCGCAATACCGGCGCCGATAACGATCGCCGCGTGGACGGAAACCCGTCCACCCCACGATCAGCCGCGGGCAAGGGGCGCGCAGCGCTCCTTCAGTAACGCGTGCAGCAGCTTCACCGCAGGCGAGAACTGCTTGCGGTGCGGGCACACGAGATTCAAGGGCGTGGCCTCGCCCGGGATGGTCGGCAGCAGCACCTCGAGCCGGCCACCCGTCACATCGGCGCTGACATCGAGCCAGGATTTATAGGCGATGCCCTCGCCCGCCACGGCCCAGCGCCGCACCACGTCGGCATCGTCGCTCACGAGAGAGCCGGTGACCTGTACCACCTGCTCTCCTTCGTGCAGCGGAAAACTCCAGCGGTCGTAGATGCGGCCACGCAGGCGGTAGGCCAGGCAGCTGTGCGCTGTCAGGTCAGACAGCACTTGCGGCCGGCCATGACGTTCCAGGTAGCTTGGTGCGGCGACCAGCACGCGCCGGTTATCGGGCGCCACCGGCAGCGCGATGAAGCTCGCGTCGTCGATCTGGCCATAGCGCAGCGCGATATCCACCGGGTCGCGAAACACGTCCGCCACCTGGTCCGACACCAGCAGCTGGATATCCAGGCCTGGGTGCGCGCGCCGGAATTCCCCGATCCACGGCAGCAGCACATTGCGGCCGAAGTCCGACGGCGCCGCCACCTGCAGTGTGCCGGAGAGCGCCGCGTTCTCGCCGCGCATGCCGTCGTAGCCGTCGCGCAGCGCCTGCAGCGCATCCTGGGCATAGGGCAGGTAGCGCTTGCCCTCCTCGGTCAGGCGCAGGCTGCGCGTCGAGCGCGCGAACAGGCGGATATCGAGTTCGCGTTCCAGCCGCCCAATCGCGGCGCTGGCCTGCCCGGGCAGCAGGTTCACCTCGCGCGCGGCATGCGAAAAGCTGCCCAGGGCGGCGGAGCGCACGAACAGCGCCAGGTCGTCGATGCGGATCATTTTCTCGCCCAGGGTGAAAGTGAAACCCTGTTACTGCCCTGTTTCGGGGCGCGGGCCGCCGCTAGAATCGTTCCCACTGCCTTATTTACCCCATTCAGGAGAAGAACATGAAAGCGATAGTCTATACCCAACACGGCCTGCCCATCGACGACCCGCAGTCGCTGCTCGAGATCGAGCTGCCGACGCCGGCGCCCGGCCCGCACGACCTGCTGGTCGAAGTGCGCGCGGTGTCGGTCAATCCGGTCGACACCAAGATCCGCCTCGGCGCTGCCGTGACGGAACCGCGCGTGCTGGGCTGGGATGCCAGCGGCATCGTGCGCGCCGTGGGTTCGGATGTGACGCTGTTCGCACCGGGCGACGAAGTGTTCTACGCCGGCTCGATCGTGCGTCCCGGTTCCAACAGCCAGTTCCAGGCGGTCGACGAGCGCATCGTCGGCAAGAAGCCGGTCAACCTGGGCTTCGCCGATGCGGCCGCCCTGCCCCTCACGTCGATCACGGCGTGGGAGCTGCTGTTCGACCGCCTGCGCGTGCCGGAAGGCGGCGGCGAAGGCAAGTCGCTGTTGATCATTGGCGCTGCCGGAGGTGTCGGCTCGATCCTGACCCAGCTCGCACGCCAGCTGACCAAGCTGACCGTGATCGGCAGCGCCTCGCGCGACACCACCCGCGACTGGATCACCAAACTCGGCGCCCACCACACGGTGGACCATACCCGTCCGATGCAGCCGCAGCTGGCCGCGCTGGGCTTCGAGAACGTCGACATCGTCATCAGCCTGACCCATACCGACCGCCATTACGCCGACATCATCGAGGCGCTGGCGCCGCAAGGCCAGCTGGCGCTGATCGACGATCCGGCCACGCTGGACGCGGTGCCGCTCAAGCGCAAGTCGATCTCGCTGCACTGGGAACTGATGTTCACGCGTTCGATGTTCGGTACCGCCGACATGGTGCGCCAGCACGAGCTGCTCAATCGCGTGGCGCAGCTGATCGAAGGCGGCACCTTGACCACGACGGTGGGCGAGCATTTCGGCGCCATCAATGCACAGAACCTGCGCCGCGCGCACGCGCTGATCGAGAGCGGCAAGGCGGTCGGAAAAATCGTCCTCGAAGACTTTTAAACCCCGGGATCGCTTAACATCGTCGGGTTCACCCATTTCTCTACAAGGACCACCATGGATATTCTGTCGGCCGCCAGGAAGCGCCATACCGCCAAAGCCTACGATGCGGAGCGTCGCATCCCTGAAGAAGTGATGCAGAAGGTGTACGACCTGCTGCGCACCAGCCCATCGTCGGTCAATTCGCAGCCGTGGCACTTCATCGTCGCCAACACGCCGGAGGGCCGCGCACGCGTGGCCAAGGCGGCGCAGGGTGGCTATGCGTACAACGCGGCCAAGATCACCGACGCCTCGCACGTGATCGTGCTGTGCGCGCGCATCGACATGGATGAAGCGCACCTGGAAGCCTTGCTGGATCAGGAGCAGCGCGACGGCCGCTTCCGGGACGCCGCAGCGCGCGCCGGCCAGGATGGCGCCCGCCGCGGCTACGTGAACCAGCACCGCTTCGGCGACAAGGACGTGGCCCAGTGGCTCGAGAAACAGGTCTACCTGGCGCTGGGCACCGCGCTGGTGGGCGCGGCCACGCTGGAAATCGATGCGACGCCGATGGAGGGGTTCGACCGCAAGATCCTGGATACGGAGTTCGGCCTGAACGAGAAGGGCTTGAGCAGCCTGGTGCTGGTGAGCTTCGGCTACTCGTCGGCGAGCGACTTCAATGCGGGTCTGCCGAAATCGCGCCTGACGCAGGAAGCGGCGTTTACCTTCATCTGATCGTCGCGTTGGCATGATGGCGCAAATCGAGGTAAATACGACCAATAGGCCGCGCCCGTTCTCCCTAGACTGTGTACATCGACTACGCACTGTCAACCAAGGGAGAACACCATGCCAACCATCGCACAACCATCCACCGCCCTCATCACCGGCGCCTCGACTGGCATCGGCGCCCGCTATGCCCAGCGCCTGGCCGAACGCGGCTACGACCTGGTGCTGGTGGCGCGCAACCGGGAACGCCTCGAACAGGTCGCCGCCCGCTTGCGCGCCGAGACTGGCCGCACAGTCGACATCCTGGTCGCCGACCTGACCGACAGCGCCGATTTGCGCCGTGTTGAAGAACGCCTGGAAAGCGACGTCTCGATCACCCTGCTGCTGAATAACGCCGGCCTGGGCGCCACCGCCAGCATGCTCGATTCCAGCGTCGCTGACCTCGACCGTATGATCGCGCTGAACGTGATCGCCCTGACCCGCCTGACGCGCGCCGTCATGCCGCGCCTGGTAGCGCGCGGCCAGGGCACGGTCATCAATATCTCTTCGATTGCTGCCATCGCGCCCGAGGTGTTGAACGGCACGTATGGCGGCAGCAAGGCCTTCGTGCTGGCGCTGACGCAGTCGCTGCAGCATGAAGTCGGGGATAAAGGAATCCGGGTCCAGGCCGTACTGCCGGGCGCCACCGCCACCGAGTTCTGGGACCACGCCGGCGTGCCGGTGGCGCATCTGCCGCACGAAATCGTGATGCGCGTCGAGGACATGGTCGATGCTGCCCTCGCCGGCCTCGATCAGGGTGAAGTCATTACCATCCCGGCCTTGCCGGAACGCGCCGACTGGGACGCTTTCGAGGATGCACGCCGCGCGCTGGGTCCGAACCTGTCGCATACCATGCCGGCGCAGCGCTACCTCCCGCGCGAGGTGGTCACCGCCGCGTGATCAGGTCGCTGGCTTGGCCAGCGTGCAACTGGACGTCTCGCGCATCTGCTCCAGGTAGTCGGCGAGCGGCGGCATCCCGATGGCGGCGCGCCGTGCTTCCACCTTCTCGCGATCGTCCAGGGGGAAAAATTCGACATTACAGGGATCGCCGACCGGCATCATGAACTGCGTTCCGTAGCGCTGCGGGCGCTGTTCCGAGGTGGCGACCCGGTCGTACAAGTAGGCGAAATTCGATCCCAATGGCTCGCCGCGACGCGCTGCCTCTTTTTCGATCAGATCCAGAGCGTGTTTCTGGAACGCGACATCCAGGTCCGCATGCTGCGTCAGCAGCCAGGCGTGATGCACGGCCTTGTCGCCGACCTTGTCCTCGTCCGGCCAGCCACATTGGGCAATCAGCACCTTCAAGCGGGCCGTATTGGCGCGGTCGACAATGACGATGTTTTCCTGCAGCTTTTTCTGGGCCGGCGAGTCCGCATTGTCAAAGTCCAGGCGCTTGCGCAGGGCCTGGTCCGCACCGACCCTGGCTGCGAGTTCTTGCGCATAACCGTCACAGGCAGCTTGCACCGAAGGGCACGCCAGGACGGCGACAAGGGCGATTCCCACAGTGATCGAAAAACGGTGCATCGGGCTCTCAAGCGAAGTGGAAGAATGACCGAGTGTATGCGGCGCCTACGCCGTGGTCCATTCGTCCTGCATGAACTGCCGCCTCAAGAGAGCCGGGGCAGCAGTTTTTCCATGAATACCGATGCCAGGTCGATCCCGCAGCGGTGCGGATACAGCTCCTCGCGCACCGACACAAAACCGGCACATTCGTAGAACGGCACCGCATTGAGCGAGGCCGACAGGAACAGGCGGGCCAGGCCCCGCGCATGCGCCATCGATTCCAGCTGCTGCAGCAGTTGCAGGGCAATGCCACGGCGCTGGTGGCGTGGCTCGACGAAGACGGCATTGATCTCGCCGGTATCGGGGTTCAGCACGGCATAGCCGACGATATGCCCATCTTCCTCGGCCACGACGGCGCCCCCGGCCTGGATCAGCAGCGGCAGCGAAGGTGGCGCCGGTACCGCGCACCAGGCATCGATCACCGCGGCCGGGTAATGTGCCGCACCACCTTCGCGCACCGCCCGGGTGCGCAGCTCCCACAATGTCGACAGGTCGGCCTGGGTGGCCAGGCGGCGCGAGAACATGACCGTGCTCCTTGATCGGTGGCAATAGACCCATACTATACCGCCAGGCAGGCGTACGGTTTCGGCAGAGCTGTCGTGCGCCCGTACTCCCTCGTCAGCGCTATGCTCGGGCAATGCATTCGTCATGGATTTCTTCTCCAGGAGCAAACCGATGAATAAGCCTACGAAGCGCGCCTTCCTGCTGGCCACCCTGCTGTCGGTGGCCGCCACCGCCTCCGCCCACCACGGCTGGAGCGAATACGACGCCAAGCAACCGCAAAAGCTCACCGGCACGATCGAGGAATCCGGCTACCAGCAGCCGCACGGCTTCGTGCGTCTCAAGACGGCCGACAAGACCTGGCTCGTGGTACTGGCCCCGCCCGGCCGCATGGAAAGCCGCGGGCTGGCGAAGGACATGCTGGCGCCCGGCGGTGAAGTGACGGTATTCGGCTATCCGAACCGCAGCAAGCCGAATGAGCTGCGCGCCGAACGCATTACGGTCGGCGACAAGGTGACGGAGCTGCGCTGAGCGTCGTTCGTGATGCCGCGGCCTGGGCCGCGACGACGGCGCCGGCCCAGGCCATGCGCGACGGCGCCTGGCTGTATCCGATCATCGAGACCGTCCACATTGTCGGCTTTTCCTTGCTGGTGGGCGCGGTGGCGATGTTCGACCTGCGCCTGCTCGGTTTTGGCCGCAGTCTGCCGGTACAGGCGCTGGCGCGCCACCTGCTGCCATGGTCGTGGTGTGCCCTGCTACTGATCGTGCCGAGCGGCCTGTTGATGTTTTCGACCCAGCCCGAGCTGCTCGATAACGGCGCCTTTCTGCTCAAGCTGGCGCTGATCGCGGCGGCCGGCGTGAATGCGCTGGTCTTTCATCTCGTGCCCTGGCGCGCTGCCAGCCGCTGGCCGGCATTCCCGCCGCCCTGGGCCAGGCTGCACGCAGCGCTGTCGCTGTTGCTGTGGGTCGCCGTGATCGCCTGTGGCCGCCTGCTGGCCTATGTCTAGACAAGACCGGCCGGGCCGGGCAACGCACGGCCGACCTTCGTGCTACAGTCTGGCGACCTCCTACCCAGTACGAATCATGCTGAAACAGCTCACCTTCCTCGCCGTCGCCTGCACGGTCGCCACTGCCGTCCAGGCCGCGCTGCCGGTCTACGGTTTCATCGTCAAGAACACCTACCCCCACGATCCGCAAGCCTTTACCCAGGGGCTGTTCTACCGCGATGGCCACCTGTACGAGAGCACCGGCCAGGTCGGCCGCTCGACGATCCGCAAAGTGGAACTCAAGACCGGCAAGGTGGTGCAGAAGGCCGATCTACCGGCTGACGTGTTCGGCGAAGGTTCGACCGCATTTGGCGGCAACCTGGTGGGCCTGACCTGGACCTCGCAGGTCGGCTATGTGTTCGACCTCAAGACCTTCAAGCTCAAGCAGAGCTTCAAGTACGAGGGCGAAGGCTGGGGGCTGGCGAGCGACGACAAGCAGCTGTACATGAGCGACGGCAGCGCGTTCATCCGCATCCTCGATGCCAGGACGATGAAGGAAATCAAGCGCGTGCAAGTCACTGCCGAAGGGCGCCCGGTCGATCGCCTGAACGAGCTGGAAATGGTCGACGGCCAGCTGTATTCGAATATCTGGGGCAGTGACCTCATCGCCCGCATCGATCCCGACAGCGGCAAGGTGGTCGGCGTGATCGACTTGACCGGCCTGCTGCCGCCTGACCAGCGCGGCACAAAGGAAGTCGACGCCGTCCTGAACGGCATCGCCTGGGACAGCAAGGGCAAGCGCCTGTTCGTCACCGGCAAGCTGTGGCCCAAGCTGTTCGAGATCGAGCTGGTGCCCAGGCTCAGGAAGTAAGACGCGGCGCTGATCAGGAGCGATCGGTGACGTCGATCACGACCTTGCCGAAGTGCGCGCCGGATTCCATGTGGCGGTAGGCGGCTTGCGCCTGGCCAAACGGGAACACGCGGTCGATCACCGGCTTCACGCCGCTGACATCGGCAAAGCGCATCACATCTTCGAGCATGGTGCGGCTGCCGACATAGATGCCGACCAGGCGCTTGGCGCTGTGCAGCAGCGACGCCGGATTGACTTCGCCGCCGAAGCCGCTCACGCCGCCGATGATGGCCACCGTGCCGCCCATCGCCGCGCTCGCGACCGAACGGCTGACGGTGCCCTGCCCGCCCACTTCGAGCACCACGTGGGCGCCGACGCCGTGCGTCAGATGCAACACCTCTTCCTGCCACTCCGGCACGCTCTGGTAGTTGATCGTGTGCGTGGCGCCCAACGCGCGCGCCCGCGCCAGCTTCTCGTCGCTGGACGAGGTGACGATGGTGCGCAGCCCGGCTGCGCGCGCCAGTTGCAGGCCGAGGATCGAGACGCCGCCGGTACCCAGCAGCAGCACGGTGTCGCCTGGCTTGACCTGATTGCTCGAGACGAAAATCGCATTCCATGCGGTGACCGCCGCACATGGCATGGTGGACGCCTCGACGAACGAGAGGCCGGCCGGGATGATGGCCAGCGCGTCCTCGTGCAGGATGACTTCTTCGGCCAGCATGCCGTCGATATCGCCGCCCAGGCCATGGCGGATCTTGCCAGGGGTCGGCGCACCTTCGTGCCAGTTGGGGAAGAACGAACCGGCGACGCGGTCGCCGACCTGTACCCGCGTCACGCCTGGGCCGACCGCCAGCACTTCGCCGGCGCCGTCCGAGCACGGAACGATCGGGTCGTCGACCGTCACCAGGTAGTTGCCGCTGGCGACCATCAGGTCGCGGTAGTTGAGCGAGACCGCATGCACGCGGATGCGCACCTCGCCCAGGCCAAGGTCGCGTTCGGGATAGTCGACTGCCTGCAAGCCGTCGATGGTTGCGCCGGGAAGAATTTGATAAGCCTGCATGGAATGCCTCTTTACTTTGAACAGTGCATGAATGGATGGGCAGGCATCACATCGGCTTGGCCACCATGAGCCAGAAGATCGCGATGAATGCCGCAAACGCCGGTACGCCCAGCGTTACCCAGATCTTGAAATAGCGCCAGTACAGCGCCGGCAAGGCCGTATCGTCACGCGCCGCCTGCGCCGCCAGGTCGCGCATGCGAATCTGCAGCCACACCACTGGCAGCCAGCAGGCGCCGGCAATCACGTACAGGATGATCGACCACATGATCCACTTGCTGTGCAGCGGATAGCCGGCCAGGTAAATCATGTAGAAGCCGGTGGCCGGCTGCAGGATGGCGGTGGTGGCCGTGAACAGCCAGTCGGCGATGACGACGTATTTCGTCACCACCGCGATCGCGCGCACGTCGCGGCTGACCGTCGCGAACAGCATGTACCAGGCCGATCCGAGCCCGGTGCCGAACAGCAGCGTCGACGAGACGATGTGCAGCCATTTCAGCACCAGGTAATCCATTATTTTTCCTCGAGTTGGTAGAGCAGCCAGATCGCGGCCAGCATCGGCAGGTTCTTGGTCAGCGGGCCGTAGGGATGCAGCAGGAATTCGGGCAGCTTGAACGCTATCACGATCGTGTAAAAGCCGATCAGCCCCAATTGTGCAAGCCACAGCCAGCGGCGCCGCGCCAGGAACAGGATGCCCAGCCCCATCAGCAGGTCGAAGGTGGCCGCCCCATACAGCATCAGGGGTTGCAGGTCGGGCGGCACGCCGGTGCGCGCCAGCAGCTCATAGCTCGCCTCCACCGGATACAGGCCGAACGACACGATCGCGGTCAGGATCCACACCGCCGCGATGCTATGGCGCAGCATTGGCAGCAGCCAGCCGAGTTTGGCGCGTGCGCGTTCGCCATCCGGGTCCAGGATGAATTCCTGCGGCGCGCGCGGCAGGTGGCCGAGCAGCATCGCGGTCTGCATCACGTCGGCCGTGCTGTCGCGGTCGAGCATCGAGAGGGCGTCGCGACTGATGAGGGAACCGGGCAGCACGCCGGCCGCCAGCCGTGCCAGCGGCCCCGGCAGGGTCAGCACGCGCTGGCGACTCATGCCCATGCTCGCGCGCAGCAGGCCGAGATAGTCGGTGAACGGCATCGCCTGCGGTCCCACCAGCGGAACGCGCATCGAGGTGCCGCTGCCCGGCATCATCGGCAGGCGGTGCTTGAGCAGGCCGATGATCGCCACCACCAGGTCGTCGATGTGGATGGGCTGCACCAGTTGCGGCTTGCTGCCGAAACGGAGCGTCAGTGGCATGCTGGCCAGCGTGCGGAAGGTGCGCGAGCTGGCGCCGTCGCGGCCGTAGACCAGCGACGGCTGCACGATGAAGGAGCGCAGCGGGAGTGAAGCGAGGAAGTCGTCGGCGTCGCGCTTGGATAAATGGTACGGCGTTTGGGCCTCACGGTCCGCGCCCAGCGCCGACAGCTGGATCACCATCTGCACATCGTGCGATTCGGCGCAGGCCGCGAACAGTGCGCGCGGCGCTTCGCGGTGCAGACGCGCGAAATTCTGCTTGCCGCTCTCGCGAAAAATGCCGACCGTGTTGATCACCGCATCGATATGGGACAGGCGCGCCTGCCATGCGGATTTATCGGTATCTTGGGAAAAGTCGGCGTGGATGTACGTCAGGCGCGGATCGTCGCTGTGCGGCAGCTTCGCTTCAGGCGCGCGCACCGCGCACACGACGTGGTGGCCTTCGGTGAGCAACGCCTGCAATACATGTTGCCCGATAAAACCGCTTGCACCCGTCAGCAGAATCCGCATCCGTTGTTCCCTTTACACGATCGAAACGAGGATTGTATGGAATATTCCGCATTACAGCGCACACTCATCTCCGGCGCCACGTCGAGCATCCTGTCGACGGTCGCGATGGCCTTGATCGGCAAGCAGGAAACGGGCAGCGCATTCGGGCCGACCAATGCGGTCAGCCATTACGTGCACGGGAAGAAAGCAGGCTACCGCGACCGCTTCTCGCTACGCTACACGGTGCCGGGCTATCTGATCCACCACGCCAGCGCCACCTTCTGGTCGTTCGTGTTCGAGCGCCTGATGGGTGGCGTGATGGATGGCAAGAATCCGGCCGGGATCGTGGCTGCCTCCGCCGCCACCTCGGCGTTTGCCGCCTTCACCGACTACAAGCTGACGCCCAAGGCGCTGCAGCCGGGCTACGAAAAGCGCCTGTCGCGCAATGCGCTGGGCGTGGTGTATGCGGGCTTCGCCATCGGACTGGCGGTGGGCGCCATCATGTCGCGCCGCGACGAGGCGTCGCGCTAACGAACGATGGCGCCGTCAAGCACGGTCAGTGCGCCGCCGCCTTCTTCTTGCCGAACAGGCGCTGGGC